>WNFI01085951.1_pt2 | contig 11852 bp, 8 predicted proteins | sample 5400471 | NCBI WGS metagenome assembly WNFI01 (sample SAMN13153348, study PRJNA577476) | soil metagenome | isolation source: 100 cm saprolite on Douglas fir-dominated hillslope | place: USA:California | collected 2013-09-17
CGATCCAACAACGGCTGAAAAGCAGCTCGGCGAGGCGAAGGCACTCTTTGCCCAGGCGGGATCACCGATGGAGCGTGTTGCCCAGTACTACATCGGTAGTGCTCTGCACTCTCAGTCGAGGACCGACGAGGCCGCAACCGTCCTCGACGAGCTCGCCGCCAGCCATCCCGAAGCCGTTGGGCATCACGCACTGAGCTCGCAGGTCGGCTGGGAGCGAGGCGAATGCGCCCTCGATCGCGGTGCGATCTCCGATGGGATCGAGATCTTCATGCGATCCCATGACCTCTCCGCGCGCGCGGGAGAGGAGGATTTTGCCGCATCGATGGACGCGCTGCTGGCCAGTGCCTATGATCTGGCGGGTGATCAGCAGGCGGCGTGGCAGGCCCGGCGCCGCGCATTCGCAACGCTGTCGAAGATGCGGAACGTGGGGAAGACCCTGCCCATTTTGGACGCCGCCGCGTTGCAGTACGTGCAGCACCACCAATGCGGTCGCGCATCTGCCCTCCTCAACCTGATCAACAGCAACGCCGAACGGACCGCGAATGCGCTGGTGATCGCTCATGCGCTCACGCAGCTCGCTCTCGGCGAACTGGAATGTGGAAACAGTCGAAAAGCAGCCGAGCACCTGGCCGAGGTACCAAGGTGGATCCGAACGATGAAGGACGAACGTACGCAGAAGCGCGCCGAGGCAGATCTCGCGTATGCGGAGGGTTTGGTCAACCACGATGTCGGGAGACTCGATCGGGCGCTCGATTTTTTTCGCGGTGCAGGCATCCTGGCGGAGATGCCGAAGATCTATCTTCAACGGGCCCGACTCGCTGAATTGCTCGGGCGGCGGAACGAGGCCCGCGAGAACGTTCAAGCCGGAATCACCATCGTGGAATCGGAGCGGCTCAGGTTACGGGACTTCGGTCAGAGGGCCTCTCTCCTGGTGCTTTCCATTGAACTGTTTGAGGAGGCGATCGAACTGGCGCTCAGGGCGAACGACGAGCAGGCGGCATTCGGATGGCTGGAACGAGCTCGCGGAAGGGCGCTGCTCGATATGTTCAGTGCTCAGGATTCGCGCGCCGAAGCATCGCCACTGCCGGTCGCTGAGATTCAACGCCAGCTCGCGCCAAACGCGGCGATTCTCGAGGTGGTCGCGCTGCCGGATCGCCTGGTGCTGTTTGCCATTCGGCGGGACCGATTCAGATCCATCAAGGTGCCGATGGGGCGCGATCGGCTCTCGACGATCGCGGCATCATTCCGGGAAGCATTGACCGAAAACGACTCCCACATTCTGGAAAAAGCCGCGCAACTTCATTCCCTCCTCATCGCACCGTTGTTGCCCGACCTGGCGGGAGCGAACACGATTGCCGTCGTTTCCGACCGTGCCCTTTCCGGCGTGCCATTCACGGCTCTCTATGATCGAAGCTCCAGGCGCTTCCTGACGGAAGAGGCGACGATCGTCGAAGCGCCGAGCGCGGCGTTCGCGATTGCGGCATCGCAGCAGGCCAGCGACGTCACCGCTGACCCAGTTCTGGCCATCGCTGCAACAACCTTCGACTCGTCGCGATATCCCACCGCACGAGCGCTCCCATCCGCGTTGACCGAAGCCTCGGCGGCAGCCTCGCTTCACCCCGGATCGAGAACACTGTCCGGCGAGGATGCCACGCGGTCCAGCATCACCTCGCTGCTGGGACGCTTTCGTAGCATCCACTTTGCGGGGCATGCCGTCATCGGTCGAGGGGGAAACGCCGACTCGGCTCTGCTCGTTGCCCCCGCCAATGGCGACCGCGGCGAGTTACTGGCCCGCGACATCGCCAACCTTCGTCTTTACGGCACTGCACTCGTCGTCCTGGCGGCTTGCCGTTCCGCCAATCCACCCTCGCGCGGTGACGGCGTCGAGAACCTAGCCGATGCCTTCCTGGCCGCGGGCGTCCCGACGGTCGTGGCCAGCGCCTTCGACCTCGATGACGCGGTGTCCGCCCGGATCATGGGCAGGTTTCATCGTCTCGTCGCAAGCGGAACCGAGCCTTCGGAAGCTGTGCGATTGGCGATCGCCGACGAGATGCGAGATGGCGCGGGCAGGATTCGGCTGCCGATGGACTGGGCAAACATCACGATCCTGGGAGGGGCGAGGTCGATTCTAGCGCACAAGGGGGGCACGGCTTGAACGGAGCTGCGGGAGAGGGAAAAAGAGCTGCGCGTCCATCTTACTAATGACAATCGAAGTTCCAATGGAGGCCTTGGAGGGAGCCAACGAAAGGAGGATTCACCAATGAAGAGACTCATCGCTCTACTGTTTGCAAGCATGCTGCTATGCGAGGCGACCGATGCGCTGGCTGATCATTCCTATGATCATTTTACAGTCCATCTCAGTGGACTGATTTGCCACATCACGACCGGAAGACAGCGCGCAATCATTGTCCATGGAACCGCGGCAGGCATGCATCATGTCGGTACCCTATATGTTCCGAACACCGTCCTTGTCCCTATCTTGCGGAATGCCACGGGACAGCGGGTATTGTGCGAGAAGGGAGCAGGTAAGTTTTGCCGGGTCATGATCGAAGGCTTCTCCATGCGAATCGCGGACGAGGGGGACACCGGCCCGATCGCACCAAATGTGATCTATGACCCGAAGTCATTTTGCATCGTGCCCAAACTCCCCGGCTTGGCTGACGTGGATCCGCTGCCACACGTCCAGCTCTTGCTCCGGCCCTCGATGACGGACGATCTTCCTTCAGGCCCGGCTGCCGGATTCTTCGAGATGACGACTGGTAAGGTCTCGGCGAAACCATTTAGTGACGGTGGTGAATTGCTCGATCACGATGGTGACGTGTACGCAGGTAGCTGCCGACAGTTTCCTGAGGTTGTAAATCTAACGGGATCATTCGCCACACGGGCGGTCCTGCAAATCCGCTCGAACCGGACGCTTGACCATTGGGTGACTATTCCGATCGCGAATGGAGATGTTCTGGAAATCTGTGTAGTGAACAAACCTAGCAGCCACGAAAACATAGCGCACGTCACTCTCTTTGAACAGCTCTTCTGGGACGCCGACATCCCGACCGTAGAGAAATGCAGTCTCCGGGGCAAACCGTGTTACCCGCCGAACAACGATGGAGATACGAGCGAGGTGAACGTAGCCGCCGTGTGCGATCAAAAAGAAATTCACCCCGAATTTACGGTTCCAGGCTGCGATAACACACAGTTCCCGTGAGTCGATCGTCGCGCTGACCCTTGCGCTCTGAGATTGGCTGGTACTGGCAAGCAGCAACGCAGATCGCATGACGAATGCCTTACGGTAAGGAGGGTTTCATCCATGAAGAGACTAACCGCCCTGCTGTCCATTGCAATGATTGGTTGCGTAGCGGTCGACGCTGTGGCCGACTGGGATCCAACTAACCCTAACGAGTTCTGGGTGGAAATGAAGGGGCTGATTTGCCATGTTGCGGGCCCCGTTCCTCGTGCGGTAATCCTGCACGGTGGCGCGATCGGGATGCGCCACATAGCGACCCTATTAGTTCCCAATACTGTTAAGGTCTCCGCCCTGAGAGACGCTACCGGCCAACCTGTCACGTGCGACAGTGCCAGCGACAAATGTAGTGTTACAATAGAAGCTTTCGCGATGCGAATCGCACGAACGACCGACACAGGAGCTTTTAGCGTTGATTTTGCACTCGACCCTGATTTCGAGGTCGTTCCCCACCTAAAGCAGCTCTCACCGAACGCCTTGCCGCTTCAATCTTTGCAGGATGACGTGCCGTCCGGTGCGGCAGCGGGATTCTTCGACATGACTACGGGGCTCCTCTTCGCGGCCCCGTTCCCGAAATGTGGCGGAAAGTTTGTGGATGACAAAGGTAATCCAAAGGACGATACGTGTAGCCGGTTTCCATCTTGGACGACCGTACATGGAGATCTCAAAGACAAGGCGGTTCTGCAGATTCGCTCCTCATTTACACTAAACCGGTGGAGGACGGTTCCGATGAACAATTCATACGCACTCTATGTGTGGATCGAGAATCGGCCAGCAAACAACGTTGAGGATGGGACGCACATCACGCTCTATGACCAGATTTTCTGGAACTCTCACACGCCGGCAGTAAAGTTCTGCTCCCTTCCTGGTTCGATCTGTCCTTACGCGCCGCCTTCGGGGATTGCCATCGCCAATAGTTCAATACCGATCTTCTCGGTTCCGGGGTGTGACAACACGCAGTTTCCGTAAAATGTACTCGCAGTAGCAGCGAACAGACAGTCAGAAGATGCGATTGCCTCGCACAGGCTGGCGGTGAAGTAACCGTTGGCTGCGCCTCCCGGCGCAGCCAACGGGTTGGGCTTCCTTACTTCGCCTTCGCTCGGCGTTCAGCTTGCACTCGCCGGCGGGACCGTTGGCCAGGATCTTGATCCGCTTCTGGCCGGGGCCGGGCGCGGCGTCATCCATCACCATCACGTGAGGGAGATTTTCACCGTGAGCAGCCGCTACCATGACTTCGGCCTGCGCGCCGTCGCGGAGGATGTGAACCTCCCTCTCGACGACGGTCGATCCATCCGCGGGAATGGGTATGGCGAGATCGCTTTCCTTCTTGTTCCCGTCACCACTTCCCTGCGGGTTGATCATTATCCCCTTCTGGTGCGTGCTCGTGGCGCACGAGGCAGCGCTGGCGATGCTGACACCGTTCGCGCCCGGCTGCGCCATGATCCCGAAGGGCATGAGCGCTTCCATCAACACGGCATGGATCGGGACGTTCTCCGCGTGCAGGGTGAAGTGGGCCTGTTGTACTGCTGACGTCGCGATCTCGGGTGACTGGGTCACCGCCACGCCGCTCTTGTTGGCGATCGTGTTGAGCAAGTCGGCAAACGAGCCGTTGGTCAGATCGAACGTGACGCGTTGATCGAGGCGTTGAAACGTGGCCGCCGCGGCCGGGTCGAGCTTGCCGAGAACGTGACGCTCTCCGCCCCGCGCGTCGGTGAATGCCACGACGCACACGACGGCGAGCGCGGCCAGGATGGGAATGGAAAATCGCGAGCGATTCGTGAAACCAGTGATCATCATGAGTCTCCTTTTCATCTTCTGTTTGTGATTGACGATCCCGACCAGGGCCGGAACCGCTCCTCCGGCGCGGAAGCGCTCGACGAGCTTGAGAATCGTCCTGCCATAACTGAATCGCTCTTCCTGCTCGAGACAAGTGAGCGTCAGTTCATCGCAGGCCAGTTCCCGCTCCTCTTCGATCCGCGAAACGGCGAACCAGACCAATGGATTGAACCAGTGCAGCGCCCGAACCGCGGTCAACAGCCAGTTGACCGCTACATCGTGCCGTCGAAGGTGCCATAGCTCATGGAGAATGACGTGCCGCAGCTCGTCCTCGGTGAAGGATTCCGACAGCCCTTTCGGCAGGAGTAACGTGGGGCGAATGACTCCATGCAGAGCTGGGACATGCACGAGCGCGGTCTCGATCACGCGGACGGGCCGCGTGATCCCCAACCGGCGCCGCCCTGCGTCGAGCGCCTGCCCCAACGCAAGTGGCGTGGGCATGTTCTCTTCTGCGGCCTGTCGCACGGCCAGATGAATGCGTAACGTGGCGATGAGCGCTCTTGCCGCCAGCACGACGATTCCGCAGAGCCAGAGGCCGGCAATCCATTTCCAACCGATGATCCAAAGCGGCACGTGGAGCATCTTGATCGTGCGTGTGGTGCTCTCCACGATTGAGGGGGCCACGCCCCCGGGCGCGAGCGCGGCGGGGATCCGTAACGACGGGCCGTCATGAACGGGCAGCAGATTGAAGATGCTCCAACTCGACGAGGGGACGATGGGAACGACCAGTCGCAGGAGCACGACGAGCCAAACGGCATGGCGCCAACGTGCGGCCACGCCTCGGCCGATCAGCCGCTGCGCCGAGGCGATGAGGAGAATGGCCACGGAGCCCTTCATCGTGACGTCGACGAGCCAGCCGAGAACGGTCAAGAGGGTCGGGACGGCAGTCATGGGTTCTCCTCCTCTCTCTGTCTACGATCGAGGAGGGAGCGAAGCTCCTGCAGGTCGTCGTCGGAAAGGTCCATGGTCTCGACGAGATGGACCAGGGCGGGTGTGGCCTGCCCGCCGAACACGCGGTCAACGAAGGAGCGCGAGCAGGGTCTTGACCGTCTTGGGGTGCCACTTCATCCGGCCGCACAGCTCATCGGCGACGTCCGTTGCCGCCCGAGGGGAGGTCTCCCAGAGCACGTTCATGACTTCCCATTCGGCGTCAGAGATCGGGGGTGGCTTCTTCATGGCGAATCGATCCGTTCTCGCAAGGTTGCTTACAGCTGTAAGCAATGTAGATTACAACTGTAGGCACGTCAACCCGTTCACCGATTGTTTGCAGGTCCTGCCTTTCTCTGTGCATCTCTGTGAACCTCTGTGCATCTCTGTGCCTCTGTGGTTACGTTCCCTCGCTCAACCGCTCCGAGGTGACGTTCTGGCGCGATGGCTTGCGCCTCGGACGCGCCGCACTCGCATCTTGCCGACCGCTGGTGTATGGTCCAATCGATCGAGTGAGAGTTCTCAGGGGGGTTCGCCATGCGTGTGCGCACCATCATTCTTGTCACCTGTCTGTTCGTCCTGTTCTCCGGGCGTGACACATTCGCGGCGATCCACTTTACCGATGTCAACGGGGCGAAGTCACCATCGTCCGAGGGCCGGCGCCCAAGCACACGCGGATTGGAACGACCAACGTCCGCCGCCTTGGCCCGAACTCGGTGATCACCGTCAACGCTGGCCCCGACATCGACGCCGCCAACAACGACTATCGCCGCATTCAGAACGCTCTCAACGCCGCGGCGAGCGGCGACACGATCGTGCTCAATGGCACGTTCGATTTCACCCAACCTTTCGCCGCGGCGGCATGGGCTCTCGGCAATGACAACACCGCCTCGACCGGCGACGACTACGAAGTCCTGGCGCCTGGCGTGAGCAATGTGACCCTGACCGCCACCTCCCTCGGCAGCGCCACCATTCAGGGGCCGGGAGATCTGGCCGCTGTCAATCTCGAGGCCTTCCTCGTCTTCGACGCCTCCCTCTCAGGGGCCAGCCAGGGCTGGACGATCTCGAATCTCCGGATCCTCGACTTTGACATGTCCATGGGCATGTTCGAGGTCGCGGCGGGCGACTTCAACAATACGCACATCCAGAACAACTTCATCCGCATCCCGAACGATCTCAACGCCACGGTGGCGCCGATCGACGTCAACCAGAACATCGGTATCGTCTACGGCTTCGGTACGAACCAGGTCATCTCCGGCAACAGCTTCCAGGTCCCCGGCGATGGAGTGAGCGCCGGCGCCAACACGTCGACGAGCGTCGTCATGCAGTCGAGCACCAGCGGAGGCAGCGCCTACGACGGCCTGACCATCTCCAACAACGTCATCCACGTGCTCAACGCCCAGTCGGCGAATCCGCAAGTGACGATCGGCATCTGGGAGAACGGGCATGCGAACACCAGCAACATCACCGTCTCCAACAACAGCTTTATCAACGACGCCGTCGGCAACAGTCCTGCCCTGAACCAGGAGCGCGCTTTCCGAGTAACCTCTCACTCCAGCCCAACGACGACCGTCAAGTACGACTCGAACACAGTCAGCGGCGCGAATATAGGATTCCAATGGATCACCGGTGCTGACTTCACGGGCAATCAGGCCGTTGTTCTCACCGGCAACACGATCACCAATTCGGATACAGGAGTGCTGGTGCAATCGAATGGCATCGCGCACATCACGCACGACGCGATCACGGGCAGCGGCAGCGGCGGGGGCCTCCACGTGGTGACCGGAATGCTCACCGCTTCAGGCGCGGAGCCGGACGCCGGCGTCAACTCCGTCGTCTCCGGCAGCTCGAGCGACGGCATTCTGATCGACGCCACCGTACTCGGCAACTCGGATCTCTCCATCACCAAGACTCCAGCCGTCGGGCTCTACGGAACCGGTAGCCAGCTCACGTATACGATCAGCGTGGCCAACGCCGGGCCGGTCGCGGCGACGAGTGTGGTGGTCACGGACGTCCTGCCCGCGGGCACGTCGTTCGTCTCGGCCACTCCCAGTCAGGGAAGCTGCAGCGGAACCACCACGGTCACCTGCTCGCTCGGAACTCTGGCGAATGGCGCGTCGGCGACGATCGCCTTGACCGTGACACTGCCTGCCGTCCCAGGCCTTGTATCGAACACCGCCACGGTCGCGAGCGGCAATCCCGATCCGAACATGGCGAACAACAGCAGCACCGCCTCGATCACGGTCATCTCAGCGGCCGCCATCCCGACCGCGTCGCCGTGGGCGCTGCTCATGCTCGGCCTCGTGCTGGTGGCGATCGGCTTGTTGACACAACGTCTGGAGTAGAGGGTGTCTCCTCAGTGCTGCGTGTCATTGTTCGTCAAGCGGCGTAGCATGAAGCTATGGCAGATGCGGCGCGGAAGCCGGCCACCTATGACGACCTCCTAAAGGTTCCCGATCACCTCGTCGCCGAGATCGTTGACGGCGAGCTGTTTACGAGCCCTCGGCCGGCAAGCCGCCATGCGCGCACGGCATCAGGACTGGCCGGGAAACTGGTCCCGGCCTTCGATCACGGAGAGGGTGGACCCGGAGGCTGGTGGATCATCGTCGAGTCGGAGCTCCACCTCGGAGAACAGACTCTGGTTCCTGATCTGGCCGCATGGCGTCGCGAGCGAATGCCATCCTATCCCGACGTGGCCTTCTTCGAGCTCGCTCCCGACTGGGTCTGCGAAGTCGTCTCCCCCTCGACTGGCCGCCTCGACCGCGTGGTGAAGATGCCGAAGTATGCGGCCCACGAAGTTCGGCACCTCTGGCTGGTTGACCCGTCCTCGCGAACCCTCGAAGTGTTCGGTCTCGAGAGAGGTCGCTGGGTCATGCTCGCAACTCACGGCGGAGACGAGACCGTGCACGCGGAGCCGTTCGACGCGATTGGAATCAACCTCACGCCTCTTTGGTCGTAGGCCTAGGGTCAGCTCAGCCCACCCTGCCGACGAACCCGCTGGCCACTGGCACCCTGCGCCCGGCCAATGCGGCAGCCACGTCGAGACTGGCGTCCCCTACCGAGGCGAGCGGGCGGAGGAAGTCGCCTTCCATCACAGAAAGTGCGATGCCATCGCGATACGCGATCCGCGTCGAGGGAATGGCGCGCACGCGCTCTTCGCTGGTGATCACGCCGATCAGGTTCAGCGGGTCGGCGGCGCTGATCACCGTCAATGTTCCTGACGGCTTCTCCCTCCGGGTCTCGCGCAGTAGCGTCACTGCCTCCGGAAGGGCGAATTGTTCGCCGGACATGCCAGCTACGAACCGGCCACCGCGGATCTCGCCGCGCGCCTCGAGACGACGGTAGATCCGGGCCAGTTCGCGCCAGGGAACGGCGATGGATTCACGCGAGAGCAGACGGCGGAAGACCACTCCATAGCGTCGCAATAGAGTCATCGCGAAACGCTCGGTGGCGGCTTCCGGCGCTTCAACGCCTTCGACCACGGACCAGCGACCGGCAGCACGATGATCACGCCCCATCAGATTGGCCAGGCTGGCCGTTCGACTGGCCGTTCGGAACCGACTGATCGATCCGGTTGATTCGATCAACGCGCGCAATCCGCCAAAGCCATCGGATGAGATGAGTCCCCCGGCCACGAGCTCGCCGATGGCCTCGGCGTCGCCGAGGTCGCGGGCAAAGGAGGGACCGCGCGAACGGAGAAGCTCCAGGATCGATTGGGCGGTGTCGCCAAGTGCTGTTGGCGCGGCACTTCGAAGAGCCAGCCACGCTGCAACATGCTCCCGCAAGCAGATGGCGACGGGAGTGGCCGCGATTGGCGACGAGCCTCCCGCCGGGGACAGCCGCAACCAGGCCACGTCGCCACGGAAGCACAGCGCATCGAGAAGGGATGGATCGTACCGATCGACGCGCAGAGGAAGGATGGATCGTTCCCAGGCGCCTGCCGCGATCTCGAAACCGTCCAGGGTGGCGATGACCGCGAGCAGGCCGTCCGTGCCGGCCAGCCTCTTGGAAGGAGTAGCGTGTTGCCAGGCGAAGAGGAACCGCATCAGCTCCGCCGCGGTCACCGGCTCGATCTCGGCGCGAAGGCGATGAAGCGTGTAGCGGTGGATGCGTGCCAGCAACCGGCGATCGCACCATTCCGGTTCCATGCTTTCGAACGAGCCGCGGAGCACGCAGCCCTCGGCTTCGAGCATGGTCAATGCCAGATCGCATTCACGCTCCGCCACTCCAAACGACCGCGCCAACGCCTGCGCCGTGATCGGTCCGACGAGCGACATCCTGCCACGCAGGATCTCGACCATCGCTTCTTCGCGAGTCCAGGTTCGTTCCGCGCGGGATCGAGGAGCGACGAAGTCGACGTTCACCGAATGTATGGCCATGATCTCCGGCAGCCGTTCCGCGGCCACGCAGAGCGATCCCACGCGTCCTGCCCGTTTCGCGGCCACGAGCTTGTCGAAGAAGGCAGGATTCTCGATCTCGCTCTCGAGCAGGAACCCGAACGTCACCAGCGCATCGTGCAATTCATCGGCATCGCGTGGGTCCGGCCGCTCTTCATCACGCACGCGTGCGATGGCCGCGGCATCGAGGCGGCTCAAATCGCCTGCCGTCACCCGACGGGTCATCACAGCCTGCGTGCGCCGTTCCTCGAGAGGTGCATCGTCGAGGAACGCGTACGGCTTTGCGTTCAAGATCTCGTGCGCCAACGGTGAGGGCTCGGTCGTATCGCGCGCGACGCACTCGATCTCGCCTGCATGAATGCGCGTCAGCACGCGCGCGAGGCCCTCGAAATCCATCGCTTCTTCGAGACAGTCGCGCACGACCTGGTTGACCAGGGGATGATCGGGAAGCTCGCGATCCCCCGGCAGATTCTCGGGACAGGCAGCAGCGTCGGGGAAGACGGCGGCCATCAAGTCATCTGACATGGCCCTTTGCAGCGGCGCGGGGATCTTCTTTCCGCTTCGATTGCGCGGGATGGCCAGCGAGATCGTGGTGTTCCAGCGCCAGCGCGTTTGAAACAGCGGCGCGGCCAGCATGGCCTGGACTAGCACGTCGCGAGCCGTGGCTGGATGCAGATAGCGAAAGACATCCGCCAGTGGAAACGAGTGCTGCGGCCCGAGGGAGAGGAGGATCGCGTCCTCGGTCGCGGCGGCCTGCAGCTCGAAGTTGAACTGGCGGCAGAAGCGCTTGCGCAGCGCCAGGCCCCAGGCCTTGTTGATCCGGCTGCCGAAGGGAGAGTGCAGCACGAGCTGCATGCCGCCCGACTCGTCGAAGAAGCGCTCCAGCACAAGCGTCTCCTGCGTCGGCATCACGCCAAGGGCGCGGCGCCCTTCGTCGAGGTAGGTGGCGATCTCGGTGGCTGCTTCCCTGCTGAGCCCCGCCTCCGACTGCAGCCATTCGGGCGACGTGGCGTGCTCGCGGAGATCGCTGACCGCGCGCGACAGCTCGTCGCTGCGTGCCGGTGCTTCGCCAAGCCAGAACGGGATCGTCGGAGGCGCTCCTTTGGCATCGGCCACTCGCACCACTCCGCTCCCGATCCGCGTGATCTGCCACGAGGCGTTGCCGAGCTGAAAGATGTCTCCGGCGTTGCTCTCGATCGCGAAGTCTTCGTTGAGCGTGCCGACCAGCGTGTCCTCGGGCTCTAGCAGGACGCGGTAGTCCGCAACCTCGGGGATCGCACCGCCGGAGGTGATGGCCAGCATGCGCGAGCCGCGCCGACCCTTGACCACAGCGTTGATCTCATCGCGATGCACCAGCGCTCCACGCCGTCCCCGACGGGTGGCGAAGCCTTCGGCCACCATCGTCAGCACGGCGTCGAAATCGGCGCGGCTCAGATCCCGATAAGGCCAGGCCC
>WNFI01337170.1_pt2 | contig 11852 bp, 16 predicted proteins | sample 5400471 | NCBI WGS metagenome assembly WNFI01 (sample SAMN13153348, study PRJNA577476) | soil metagenome | isolation source: 100 cm saprolite on Douglas fir-dominated hillslope | place: USA:California | collected 2013-09-17
CCCTACGAGGGGAAGCCTCCCTACGAGGGAAAGCCTCCCTACGAGGGAAAGCCTCCTTACGAGGACAAGCCTCCCTACAAGGACAAGCCTCCTTACGAGGACAAGCCCCCCTACAAGGACAAACCTCCCTACGAGGACAAGCCTCCCTACAAAGACAAGCCTCCTTACGAGGACAAGCCTCCCTACAAGGACAAGCCTCCCTACAAGAAGCCTCCTTACGAGGGCGAGCCTCCTTACGAGGGCGAGCCTCCTTACGAGGGAGAGCCTCCTTACGAGGGAAAGCCTCCTTACAAGGGCAAGCCTCCTTACGAGGGAGAGCCTCCTGGAAGTTACGAGGGCAAGCCAAGTGGCTATGGTTCGGGCAATACCGGTTCCTACAGCAGTGGCAACAAGTCTGGCTACTAGGACACTGGCAGAAGGCAAGGTTTCATCCGGTACGTGTGCACAGTGCATATCACTAGATTTTCTTTTGATGGTGCTGCAGTACAAGGACTTCTTGAACTGCGCACTGCAAGATTGCCTGGATTCGGTGATGAGTTATGGTACATGATGAAAGGATCTTTTTGTCTCTGGAGCGGCGGGGAACTGGATGTACACTCGTCGTGATCGTAATAAATGAATTGAGCATCGAGTTTTACCAGGAGCCTGTGATAGCCCTTCGAGATCGGTTATAGCCATTCGGGATAGGTTGGGGTGAGGGGAGCAATCACCTGCCCGGGTACACGACAGTATCCATTCATACAATGTCGTGTGTTGACCGATTAGAGTAAGTAAAGCATTTTTCGGCGGGTGTAGACCTCCCTCCTTCAATTGATGTCTTCTTCGGGAGCGCGACATCGTTGACGCAATCCGTTCATATCTCCCGAACTCCGGGTTAGTGACCCCCTCGTAACAAAGCGCAGTAGAACACCGGATAAGTTCGCAACGTCCCACGGAAAGTAACCACTCCGAATACATGCATGGACACATGATGACCCTGCTAAGGGATCATGTCTCGCAGGAGCTTGTGTCAACCGACAACTTGAGCATACCACTTCGTAGTGTTCTCCTTACTATAACAATAGTCAGATGAGGTAGAAAACCTGCCACCACGACGAAAGTCCTCATAACCGCCAGCGCCCAACGGACATTGAGACTGAAAGAGTGTCACTACAGTAGGTGAAGGAACATACCTGGCCTTTTTCGCGACGACTAAGGTATTCCGAGTCATATTACCCATAATCTAGCCAAGGAAAACGCTGGTGATACGATTGACACTGAAAGAATAATCTTGGTAGGTAGGTCGGAGCTAAGGAATCCAGACGAAATGTCGAAGGTATCATTTAAAAGAAGTTCGAGAAAGCTTGCCCACCATGGAGGCAAAAGGCCTGAGATATCGAAGCCTCAACGACTCACCAACCGAGCTACTGTACATTGCCTTTCCAAACTAGCTGACCCGTCCACAATCACGAACAGAGGTATAAATCATATGCCGTGATTGAGGTTCTATCATGGTAGTGTACATGCATGTGCAGGAATGTGATCAATTTATAATGACATCTTGAGATACCCTGACAGTCGTATAGGAGCCGGTGAATGACAACTTGAAGGCGAATTTGTCACATTATCAGAGCGCGGTCGAAGCTGCCCTTTTTACCCGATATGAAGGCATGCATGTGGCCTTGGCTGTTCGGTAGAGCCCTAACTTGAACCTAACATACGTTACATACCCGTCAATTTTAGGATGCATGTCAGGATATCATTTGAACCCTCCAACTTTCATCAGGAAAATGGAAATTTCCTTAATGTCTTATCACGTCCTTATAGTACTTAATACCTCCTTAAAATATCCTTAAAACTGCGTTTAAAGCGGTTAAGACAATTTTAAGCAACTTAAGGCAACTTTAAGCAGTTTAAGGAATTTTCCATTTTCCTGATGACTTGTTATCCTTGTGCTGTACTGCAGGCGCCATTTGGTGCAGAGACTCGATGCAATCACATCGCAAGCGCTAGCATATCATGGCACATATCCATTTGACTCCGCTGCTACTTCAAGTTCTTGGACCTTCCACTGAGTGTGTGAGAACCATGATGTCGGTCTTGTTTGTACTTCCTAACTTTGTCGCGTGAACGGTGCCCGCACTACTGCCGACAGCCGGAGAAGCTCCTTTAATCTCCCCCCTTAATAAAGCATTATCTTACCCGAATTTCTTCCAAGTGAACCAGGCTATCGGCTAAACAAGGTTGGGCAAGGGCCCAGTTACCGGGAGTACGAGAGCAGACAGAAAATGGAAATGTGAGTAGAGTCAGCATTCTTCGTCCCTTATTAAATCAAACGTTTCTATGAGTACCCACTGGCTGCATTTATCTGTACTTGCACAGATATCAAAGACGGATTATATTTACAAGCAGACAGTTGCAATGCAGCGATGCTGCAAATGATCGTTGTAATTGGTATGCCAGAATCCGTCAAACAACTCTGTAGTCATGTAGAGCGATACTGGAATCCATGATCTGGCCCACTCTATGCGCGGAGGTGCGACCAATAACTGCCAATACCAATAGTGGTGGTATGATGACGGTCCCTTCGAATCCTGCAGGGCCCTTGGGCGACAGCCTTTTTCCGCAAAAGGTGGCCATTATATGCCGCTATGGAATGTACAACCCTCCCGATATCGTAAGGCAAAGGGGGGATTGAACTGGCGAAGTACAAACGTAAATCCGAGTCAGCACAGATGAATTTGAAGCCGCGGGCTGTGTGTTCCGTAATTATTGTGGTGGTAGATGGACTGAGAATAAGAGTAGCCTCGGAACTTTTCCAATTCCCAAGGTTCATCAAAGCAGTCGATACAAGGATACGTTTCAGGGGCCTATGAAAGGAGAATTCATTTGTAGGATGGCGATAGAAGCGCGAAGGTCCGGACAAAGGCCTTGGTGGAATGCAATTGAATCAGACGAGACAGAGCGAGGTTCGCGCATCGATGCTCAAGGGCCACCCTGTGTGGCAGTATGAAAGAACTACAGACTGGACGGCGGCCCTCGTAGTCTATGTGGACTGGATAGAACGCGGACAGCATCCTTTGAGAATACATAAGATAAACCGCTCCAGACCGTTGTCACGGCTACAGTCCACCTAAGTTGCATAGTTAAGCCTCGCTCTGTATGCAATGCCATGGATGACTCACTGCAAGCCTTTCAAGTAAAGGCCGAGGCCAACAGTTGCACCTGGCAAGAGAGGACTTATCGTTGTAGAGCCTAAAAGGAGAAGCTGGAGCGCCGTATTGACTTTGCTAATTATTGTAGGGCGCACTTCCGCGGATGGTATTGAGAAGTCCCAGTAGCGCCGAAATGTTTTCTTGAGAAAGTTAAGAGCGGGAAACACAAAGGTACAGTGGTTTGCCTACCGGATGTGGAAGCGACGTGTATCGAATGTAAAATGCAGATAAAGCCAATAATAGATCACGGCCAATAATAATGGCAGCCATTGGCACTGGGTTCAGCATGAGAATGTAGTTCTTTTTCGAGGAGGAATGGCTCACAAGGAAGTAGTCCTTGCATCGTCAATGTGGTGACAAGTGTGCCAACAAGTGCTTTATCCGCGGCAGGATCGAGGATGGTCCCGAGAACCGATGTCGTCCGACACTTGCGGGCCAGAAAACCATCCAACTGGGACACAACGCATCATGAGAACAGGAGGTGGAAAAGCGTCTCGGAAACTCACCCAGTCCGTAACTCCAGCGTAGAGCAACAGGCCTGTCGCAGCCGCATAGTTGTCAGACAGAATCCCCCACCCTAGAACAGGACAAGCGACAATGCGTGAGACTGTTAAGAGGTTTGGTAGGGTGTAAATGTTTTCGCGTAGAGCGGGTTTTTTATTTTGCGTATGTTGAAAGCGGTGGATGGACTGTAGTGAGAGGGTGATTGTCCGAGAGCGGGCATGAAGAGAGAAAGAGCGGCGGATGATACAAGGGACGAGTTGCCCAGGTGTGAGCATGGGCCACGGCGAAGGCGAGACGCAGTGTGCGGCCGCTGACGCGCTGACCGTGAGGCCCCGTCTTGAACCACATGGCTGGTTTATATGTTATACTCGCCTTGGTGCCAGTACTTGTTGGCCTCTTGTTCCAGCCATTGCATTTACCCCATGCCTTCCTGCCTGAGTCCACTGCCCATGGGTCACCTCGCATCTTACTTCTCACAGCACATCCTGACGACGAGACCTTCTTTTTTGGACCAACGCTCACCTCCCTGATTCCTTCGCTTTCAGCTCCGGTTTCTGAAAGCTCGAGAGAGAGAGCTCCGGATACTGTAACCCTCACATTCCCGCAAATACACTTTCTGTGCCTCTCTGTCGGCAACGCTAATGGGCTGGGCGACATACGAAGACGTGAACTTGAAGATAGCCTTGATGTTCTTGGAGTGGCTGAGGATAGACGTTGGATTCTCGACAAATCGTACGTTTCTTGGATATCTTGTCTCGTCTGGCACAGGCAGCTCACCAAGATAAAGCGAGTTTCAGGATGATATCCACGTGAGGTGGGATGCCAATCTCATAGCTAACACCGTCTACGAATATGTTACAGCTCACAATATTTCAATTGTACGTGTTCTACGCAACATGGGTCCCCTTATCGCTGAAATCTCGCCCTCGCCATCCGTAGATCTTGACCTTTGATCCGTATGGGGTGTCTGGCCACCCGAATCATTTCTCTCTATATCATGGAGTATCTCGTCTTCTGGATGCGTCACCGGCGGGTATTAGATACCCTTTAGTGGCGTATTCCCTCAAATCAAAGCCAGTCATCATCAAATATACGGGAATTCTCGCCCCAGTGCTGATCAAGTTGAAAGTTGTTTCTTCTAGAGCTCTAGATACTTTGGTAAACGGTACAAAGGGCACCAACCCGATCTTCCCTGTCCGACCGGTGTTTGTCGCGGGGATAAAAGAATACCGTCGAACCGTGATTGCTGCCTTGCGGCATCAATCCCAGCGCGTTTGGTTTCGCTGGTTGTATATGGCATTCTCCCAGTACATGTGGGTAAACGAGTGGGAACGTATCCATGCCATCGGAGACAAGAGGACATGATCCGAGGATCAAGGCCTCCGTGAGTCGGCACTGGCCAATTTTATGGGTTGAGGGAACAGTGGGGACAGATTTAATAAGTCTTGATGTAGTGCCCCAAGTCCCACGTGGCGGTACAGTGCAGCATGTCTAGCTTATGTAATCACTGTGTAGTCTCACGCGGGTTTAATTTCAAATTTCTGGTTGTTCGAATGTGACGATATTTTCAACAGTACTAGTAGTGATGAGGCCAGCTGCTATTATCTTCTTATTTCGTTTCTCCAGTCGACATAGCCTGGTACCACTCACCATCACCTCGCGAAAGCCCACTCTTGTCACGTATTCCCCATGGGGTTCAGTGTCGGAGCGGACTTTCTTTCATGGTGCCCTTCGCCAGAACTCTTCCTCTGGTCACGAAGCGAGTAGACACTCCCAAGGCATAGCCCAACCTTGTGCGCGTGAAAATGTTGCCCATTGTCCATGCTGTCAGCAATGGAGGGTCTTGAATATGAGTCAGGATCAAGGAATGGGCAGGTCACCATTCCTGGACGCTGCGCTCACTGCTCTGATGGGCATCGGAATCGGTGAGCTACAATTTTAGACAACGCGCTTGTTTTATGTCGATTCTTCTGCTACATTGTCCGGTCATTCAATTCGCGTCGCTCGGGCTGTCGTGCGAAATGACATGATGCATGAAGACATGCGTCGAGACCCTCACACCCGTACCTTCTCCGATGCGCATTCGCGTGACAGAGATTCGCAGTCGGTAAACCGGTCGAATTTGGGGCCGACAGCTTGAAACGTCCGGTTAAGCTACGTGACCTCTTACTGTCGAATCTTGTACATTTACGTGAAGTCATTCTGTCCTCTCTCTAACGACACTGCTGCGAAGACTGGTATCGCGCTATTCTTATTTTTTTGAGCCATTCTTCCGAGATATGCTCCGTCCAAGGTACTCATTCCCGGTTTTTCATAGCCTTCGTTGGCGGCGTGGTGTATTACGCGTGGTACAAGAAGAATGTGTTAGATAAGGTATATATCGTCTAGACTGAGGCTCCAGATGCTAATTATCACGTAGATTGAACAAGCCTTCCAAGGAGGCTACGATCCTGCATTGGAATTAGCCGTACACGCAAAGAATTCATTGGAAAATCGGCACATGGCGGATGCCGCCCACGAAGCCGGCGTTGGGCATGATTCGTGGACAGACCATCTACTACAGCGGAAAGAGCAAGATACCCTTGATCGTATTATACACGGAGACGAGACTGGCAATTACTATATGGTCCTCGGATGCAAGGTCTAGTTTCTCCGTCTTCATCCTCGCGTTCCTTACCGACTTTCACAATTGGTAGGGGACTGGAAAGACGACCATGATATTAGATGCGATGCAAGCCAACCAGGCAGAAGGTGTCGCCATGTGTGACGCCCATCCCGATCTTGAGGTTTTCCGCCTCCGCCTGGGAAAAGCATTGAATTATGAGTACAATGAAGATTCACAGACTAGCCTTTTCTCGCGAAGAGATCCACGAGAAGGTGAACTTTTTTCATCACACTCCCAATCCCCAACTTACTGGAGAATGACGAAGGCGGCCCTGGGCTTGATATCGAGCGAGGTATGTACATTCGTACTTTGAACGGGACTCCTCAAAGGAACTGTCGACGTCATAAGTCATGAACAAGCTCGAGAAAGTGGCGCTTCGATCTGCAGAGAAGAGAGGGAAGCCGCTCGTCCTGGTATTAAATAACGTACACCTTTTCAACAACGATGACGGTGGAAGGGACATGTTGCTTCAGCTACAACAACGCGCTGAATCTTGGGCGGCTAGTGGCGAGTAGTTTCACTCTTCGGAGGGTGCTCATACTGACAGGATACCTGATAGGTATATTGACAGTTGTGATGAGCTCGTGAGCTTTCCGTTCTGCGTGTCAACGAATTCATACCAATTTTCGTTTACTAGGGATGATTTCTGGCCGTATACCGTACTTCGTACGTTCCCTTCGGGAGTGACAGTAACATTTTTCACCTGGTTTCTTCTCCAGGGAAGAGCGCGAGCCGCATGAATGTGAGCTTTCCTTTCTGCCCGTTTTTGTGCGATTTTTAATTCTCACCGGGTTTCAGGTCTTGACTGTCTATGACTTGACCCCTGAAGAAGCGCTAGGTGCTTGTAGGCGTCTACGCCACTACAAGTCACTTCCCATACCAGTTGAGGAAACCTTGACTCAGACTATATCCTTTCTAGGCGGACGATTAGCATACCTTAATCGGGTTTCTAGAGCCCGTGATATGGTGGAGATGGCGCGTCACATGTTAGCCGTCGAGAAAGGGTGGCTTCTTGGTCGAATTGGCCTCATCCGGGACTGCGATGATGACGTTATGGACGAGGTGCGACTTGCCAGCGTTGACATTGGGGTGGCTTGACACTGTTTTAGCAAAAATGGAGTTCTTGCACTTGGTTGCTCCTACGCGAATTTGTGAAGATCAGACAGGAGCAAGAGCGACAACTAGAAGAGGCAATATCAGGCGCCAATGATATTCCGCGGCTTCACGAACTACCTCTACCTTCGATACCACTTGCAAGTTAATTTCCTGTCTCACTTAGATCGTGCTTCGTTTACGCCCTCGCAGTATAAATGCCGCCAAATAATGACGAGAGCTGACTTCTTAGAAGGTATATTTTATCCATGCCGGCTGTGACATTCGACTAAACGCTATCCCAGAACTCGACAGTGCTAATATAATTTCCATAGACGTGAGTTTTTGTGCATAATTGCGATTCCTGGGCATTGCCGACCCTCGTCATAGATCAATCATGATGTAAGACCTGATTCTATGTTGATTCTCCAAGCCGCACGGGAGGTGGTTGAAGAAGAGGGGTTCGACGACTTGTTAGACTCTGTCCGGGGGCGTATCGATGAGATCGAGAGCTTACACAGGACAAGAGAGTTGACGGTATGCATGCATGCGTTGCCCCATAATTCAATCTCACAAATACGTTCTTAGTTTAAGGACGTAGACAGTGGAGACCGCATTCGCCTCACTGTAGACAAAGGCGGTGCACGCTTGGTGGAAGACTAGAGGTCTGGGCGAAGGAATACATTCGTATTTCGAGCTGCTTGGTGGCACAGATGATAGTAGGATGAGAATGTTACTAGGTTTGCCAGAGGACTGTCAGGCTATATCTACATTAGACCCACGCATGAACTGTTGTAACGATGACGAGGTTGAAAACCGAGGGCGCAAGCAGGTATTACAATAGCCAAAGATATAAATGGGGTCACGGTGGTGTAAAGGACATCTTTCGTCGAAATTTGACTACGAAGAAGAACCCTTTGATTCCATCAAGAAGACAAGATAAGTGTGCACGAGTTGATATATTCGACACGGGGGGAAATCTCGTTCAAGATCTGAAGAGAAGTTGGCGAATGATGGAGGTGTGTTGGCCCTCAGTACTCAATGTTGCCAGTAAATAGACAGGGCGCTTGCTATATTTGGATCCAATCCCCGCTGCCTAGCTACGCTGACAGCGGCGCAACGAGTGAAAACTGGAGATTCGAACTAGCGTATCCAGGGGACCAAGAACGAGATGCCAACCGCGGGGTCAATAAAACTGGTGAGATAAGCAGAAGCAGAAGTTACCTGGCAGTGAGAGAAGTGTGCGAACGATTGGCCGCAATGCATGTCTAAAACTTCAAGTTGACGCACTCGTCTCCGACGTCGACTCAGAACATCGTACCTTCACCAACCCATCGACGTGAGCGTTCTCGTATGTGGGCTAGTACTTGGATGAGTTGACATTCGCTCCTCTATATATCACCTCCTGCGGCCCCGGCCCTATGGAGATAATTATTATCTCGGCTCCTGTCATGCGTGTCTCAGAATCTGACATGGGCTAGCGATTGCGACTTGCCGTCGCTTCCTTTCTATTTCAGAATCCCTCGAGCGGATTGTATGGTCGAAAGAACCCTAAAAGCATCGCTCACATGGCAAGCCCTGCACACAGTCATTCATATTCACACCCTCACTCATTTCCGTCTGCTCCTTCCGTACTATGCCACCAACCATATACACCTCTCCGTCTCCTACTCTCCACCTCGCATCCGAATCCCTCTGGACTTTCATTTTTCACACCACCCGACACTATTCCAACCTCCCTGCCTTTATTGATGCCGCGACTGGTCGCGTTCTTTCTCGCGCAGACCTTCGAACCCTCTCCTTGGAGTTTGCCCATGGCATCCGCACTCGCCTCCCGCAAGATAGCCGCCTATTTAGAGGAGACACCGCCATGATATTCAGCCCTAACAGCTTCGCGTGGCCCATTACCCTCTTGGGACTCCTCGCTGGCGGCGTACGCTCTACGCTGGCAAACAGTGCCTACACCCCCACCGAGCTCGCATTTCAGTACAACGACAGTCGCGCCCGCGTCGTCTTTTCTCACCCTGACTTGGTCCCTATCGTGTTTGCCATGTTCAAGCACATCGGTGTTTCAGAGGATGAGGCCCGACGTCGACTGGTTGTGCTTGACTTCGGCGAAAATGACACCGAAACTGCTGGTAAGGTAGGGGCATTAGGATTGTGTGACCTCCTTGGTCACGGCGCCCTTCCCGAGGAGGAGAAATTTATTGGTTCTCAAGCTAGTGAGACTCTGTTACTCTGTTACTCCTCTGGGACAACGGGAAAGCCAAAAGGAGTCGAAGTATGTGGTTTCTTTTTGTGTCGAATTGGCTGACTCGGATGTTGCTCCAGACGACGCATAGAAATCTTACCTCTATTTTAGCCATGATCAAGGCCGTCCATATGCCTCTTCTTCCTCGCCGAGATGTAGTACTTGGGGTTCTCCCTTATTATCACATTTATGGTGCGCGACACTGCTGTCATGTTTTCTCGATGTTTGCCAACAGGCCCCACACACCTCAAAGGTATTGTAGTGCAAGTGTTATACCCGCTTTTTGCCGGCATTCCCGTGGTCATACTGGCCAAATTCGACCCTGACGAGTATTGCCGATTCATCGAGCGCTATCACGTCACCGTGAGCTATGTTGTTCCACCAATCCTTCTGGCTTTGATCCACCACTCAGGTAAGACCGAACTTTTCTCCGTGCCCCACTTGAATTGATCAGCCACACAGCTACGAACAAATACGATTTACGCTCCCTGAAGTTATTGACATCGGGCGCGGCTCCGCTCAGCGCGGGAGTTGTAGACCTAGCTGTAAAGAAACTCAGATCTGTTGGTGCAACTGTTGTCATAAATCAGGGTCTCTCACACGTTTGATCTTTTCGTTTGCTACAAATCTGACGCACTTTTCTAGGTTACGGCCTGACTGAGACCTCACCCGTAACACACTTCCTTCCGGCAAAGGACTTTCTCCGCAAGACTGGAAGCATCGGCATACTCCTTCCCAACCTTGAAGCTCGTATCATAGCTAGCGATGAGGACATCGTTGATGCCTCACTTGGTGAGCCCGGCGAGCTCTGGGTTCGCGGTCCCACAGTGATGAAAGGATACCTAAACAACCCCATTGCCACGGCGAATTCGGTCACCGCAGACAGATGGTTCAAGACGGGTGACATTGCTGTCAGAGATGAGGAAGGTTACTATAAGATTGTTGACCGTAAAAAAGAGTTAATTAAATACAAGGTAGGTCTCGAATCAATGTTTCAATTTGCTATTTAACCCTTGCGTTTTAGGGCTTCCAAGGTGAATTGGGAGATCACCGCTCCTCGAACCAACTAACAAATTGGCTTCTCTGCAGTACCGCCAGCTGAGCTGGAAAGTGTTCTCCTCCAACACCCTGAAATTGTTGACGCTGCGGTGATTGGCATCGATGACCCAGTACAGGCTGCCGAACTTCCTCGGTGAGCTGACATGTGACTCATTCTCTTTACACTAATCATGGATCTATTAGAGCTTATATTGTTCACAAAGCTGGCGCTACCAACGCACCCAAGTCTTTTCCCAGAGACGTGCAGCTGTGGATCGAATCCAAGGTCGCGAAACATAAGTTTTTACGTGGCGGCGTCGTTATTATCGATGTTATTCCGAAGAGGTTTGTCTATATTCGATAATGTTCATTGCAAGCGCTGGAAGTGCATTTACAGTGCGGCGGGAAAAATCTTGCGTCGAGAGCTACGTGAGCGAGCGAAATTGGAGCTGAGGACGAATTTAAGTCACAGGACAAAGTTATAATTTATCTGCTTCAGTTTCAATATTCCGTTACTACAGTAGTTGCAGTAGTACTCGAGTACGGTATCGTGTAATAGGCATCACTTCAAGTAAATGCCGAATCTGGGCAAATATCTCCCATTGATTGGATGTGTCTTTGGTAATTGGCATATTGACACATTGACAGGGCATCACTTTTGGTCTCTGCTTCCTTTACCCCCACAATTCAACAATAATTTGAAGTTACGGCACACATGTCTCCCCCAGACCTGTATCTTGCTATCGATTGCGGGGGTACCAAAACCGCTGCAGTCTTGTGCGCACCAGATGGAACCATACTCGCCAGTGCATTCGGCGGGGGTTCAAATTTCACTTATCTGGGCCTTGATGCTTTCCTCAAACGCATCGGCGAGGTGACGTCCTCCGCATTATCGACTGCCCTGCAGTCACCAGTCACTATCACGCCTGCGACTGATCCTAAAACTCACATCGCCGGAACGCCACCCTACAACCTCCGTGCAGCATGGCTAGGCGTCGCAGGTGTGGACTCTCCCTCAGCGGCCTCTCTCCTACTCCCTCACGTCTCGACATTACTCTCGGTATCCGTTGAGCGGCTAATCATTTCCAACGACACACATCTCCTTGCC
>WNFI01199964.1_pt1 | contig 11850 bp, 11 predicted proteins | sample 5400471 | NCBI WGS metagenome assembly WNFI01 (sample SAMN13153348, study PRJNA577476) | soil metagenome | isolation source: 100 cm saprolite on Douglas fir-dominated hillslope | place: USA:California | collected 2013-09-17
ACGCACCTGGCCGCTGATGGTGTCTCCCGTTTTCAGGTCGAACTTGCGGATCTGCGAAGGCGAAACATAGATGTCGTCCGGACCGGGCAGGTAGTTGTAATCCGGGGAGCGGAGGAATCCGTAGCCGTCAGGCAGGATTTCCAGCACGCCTTCAGCAAAGATGTGGCCTTCTTTTTCGCTCTGCGCTTGCAGGATCTTGAAGATCAAGTCCTGTTTGCGCAGACCGCTGGCGCCGGGTAGGTCCAGGGCACGAGCAATTTTGGTAAGCTCGGTAATATTTTTTTCTTTTAGTTCCGCAATCGTCATATTCACCTACGGGGTTTTGGATTGGATCTAGGAAGGCTACGCCAGAGATCAAAGGCGGGAATGCTTTTTCCCTCGGTCTTTTTCCCGAGGACCCGCCAGCCGGATTGGCCTGGCGGGGATAAGGGAAGCTCTATTATGCGGCCCGGCGCTGTGGTTCCGCAACTACTGCCGGGAACTCGGCCAGTACCGCCTCTGGTTCGGCCGCGCTGCCGACACGCACCAGCACATCATTCATCGTATCTTGAATGCGGGTCGCCGGCCGGTGAAACTTCCGCGTGGCCTTTGAGACAACCTGGCACAAAAGATAGCGGTTGTTGATAGGATTGAGTGCGTCATAAATCAGATCTGAACGCATTAGTGTTCTCCTTTTTGTTAGTAAAATCCTGGCATCAGTGCAAAACTCAGGCAGATAAATTCGCCCGCAAACTCTCAAAATCGCCGACTTCTGGCGCCTGAATGATGGAGTGGGATTTACCAGAGACCCTTGTGCGCTATTTAGACGCAAGCCCCGGTTTCTGAGTTGCTCGAAAATATCTTATTTTTTATAGGTCCTGCATTACCGGACCCGGCCAGAGCACTTATCTAGGACGTATTACGGTAAACGTCTTCTGCCTGGTCGTCAAGATATTTCTGAGCTTTCTCGCCGCACTCCTTAGTAACCAGTTTCTGCCGCTTTCATTCCCCGCAAAAACATCTGTAAAATCATTGCTGTCAACAAATTCCGCACATTAAAGGCCCTTTTATGAGCGACCCTCGTTATCCTCTCGGACGTTTTCAACCTGACGCTAATCCAACGCCCGAATCGCGTGCCCAACATATCCAGCGGATCGCCGGTCTACCGCGTCTTCTCAGGAAAGCTGTGAGTGGCCTTGATCAGAACCAGCTCAACACTCCCTACCGGGAGGGCGGCTGGACGATCCTTCAAGTCACGCACCATGTGCCCGACAGCCACATGCAAGCCTACGTTCGGTTCAAACTTGCTCTGACAGAAGACACACCAACAATCGGTCTATACAAAGAGGATGCGTGGGCCCGTCTAAAAGATTCAGAATTGACCCCTTTGGAGGTCAGCCTGAACATTCTGGAGGGCGTACACTCCCGCTGGACCGTCCTGCTCAAGTCCATGCAAGCTGAAGATTTTCACCGCAAGTACAAACATCCGGAACACGGAATCCATACGCTGGATCGCCTGCTGGCCACGTACTCATGGCACGGAAACCACCACGTGGCCCACATCACCTCGCTGAGAGAACGCATGAAGTGGTGAGACTTGCGGGGCAATTCTGTAAAGAATTAAAAAGCTTTCGGTATGCGGATGTTGACCAGATACGGACTGCTGAACTCAGTCATTTCACCTACATGTTTTCCGGCGACAGGCAGCAATCTCGCGGAGAGCGGCTTGTGCCATTTGACGGCGAGACTCGCCATGTCAGCAATAATGTTTTCGAGATCGTGCTGCGAGATGTCGCCTGGAAGAGGAATCGCGTCGAGCCCAGTGCTGCAAACGGACGAGTAGGACATCAAAGCGTCTTTGCCGATAATTCCTGCTTCCCATCGTTTCGCGAGTACACCGTCCTCGAGTACTGGAAGCATCAGGCCGCTGTATCCGGTCTGCTTCACGGGAACGCGCCGCACCGCTGACGTGACCGTAAACGCAGCGGACAAGCTTCCCGCAGAACCAATCTGCTTTTGCAGCAAGGATTCGATCGCTGAGCCGATTGAGATGTCCTTCAACGGCACGGGAGTCAAATCAATGCCTTCGTACTTCCAGCCAGTTTGAGCGGCGATGCGTTGCGCTATTGCCTCCACTTGCTGTGCTTCTCTGGCCAGCGCCGCTGTTAGTCGTTCGCCCGCGGCGGGAAAGCCGTCTGTCTTCGTCGCAAAGACTTCCTGCACAGAATCCCGTTCCAGTGAATGCCTGAGTCATCCGCAACTACGACGAAAGCATTGATTGTTTCCGTGCCGGCGATGATCTTCGCCAGAAGAGCAGCCTGTGCCGGATCGTCGCTGTCTCGCATCATTGCCGCGCCGATGTCTGGAGTAAAGCCCTCTCTCTGCGCCAGTTGGTCGTACTCGCGGAAGAACGCGAGCGCCTGATCATCCGACAGCCTTTTAGTAATTTCCGGAAATGGTTGGCTGGTGATGCGAATGGTTTCAACTTCGTATCCCGCCTTGGAGAACTCCGCTTTTGCGGCACGCAGCATGTTGAGCGCCCTGGTCACCTGCTCTTTGTAGGTCGCCCGGTCGAGCCGAACGAACGCCGTCACGGTCCGGACCTTGGGCCGTGAAGCGGGCTGCTGCGCTGTGGACACAGGCACTCCCGCTGTTGTGAGCAGGATAGCGATGAAGAGGACAACTAAGCGATGTCTCATGATTTAGTGTGCACTCGTGTGCGGGAGCCTTCGTTCCATGTGCTGAATGACTGTCTTCCACATGTCAATCTCGAGCTCGAACTGGTGCTTCAATGGCGTTTCTGTGGGGGAGACGAATGCCAGGTTCACCTCCATCTGGTGTACAAGCGACTTCATTCGGGCGAGGTCCGCGCGGAGCGCTTGCATATCTTCATCGCTGATAGAGGCCTTTGCCGATTGCGTCTGTTGTGAGTTTGCGACAGAGTTTTGCTTCGCGAAGCATGGGGTAATCGTTAAACAAAGTAATAAAAAGAGAATTCCTGTTTTGACTGACATATCTTTCCCTCCTCCGGCTCTCGGATCGCCTATCGCGCCGGCCTGGCGGTGATGTTGTCTTTGAAAACCTCGCCGCCCTTCATGACGAATCCTACATTCTCCAGGGCACGCACGTCAGCGAGAGGATCGCCTGTCACGGCGATGATGTCCGCGTACTTGCCTGGCTCGATTGTGCCTACATCCTTGGCGCGGCCAATCAGATCAGCGGCGCTGCTGGTTGCGGTGCGGATAGCTTGTGCCGGCGTCATTCCGAATTTCACCATATAGAAAAATTGTTTCGCGTTGTCGCCGTGAGGATAGACTCCCGCGTCGGTGCCGAATGCCATCTTCGCGCCGGCCTTGAACGCTTTTTCAAAGTTCTCGCGTTGCAGGCGGCCCACCATCTTTTCCTTTTCTACGTTTTCCTGCGCAAGTCCAAACTCCGGCGCTTTATTGAGGAGGTAATCGTCGTTATAAATATCCATGACGAGATACGTTCCGTGCTCCTTGGCCAGACGAATGCCTTCCTCATCGATCAAGCTGGCGTGCTCGATCGAATCGATTCCGGCGAGGATTGCATTCTTAATGCCTTGGGTTCCATGAGCATGCGCCGCGATCTTGCGTCCGGCCATGTGTGCTTCGTCAGCCGCGGCTTTCAGCTCTTCCAGTGTGTACTGCGGCGCTCCGGGCATGTCGCCCTTCGAAAGCACGCCCCCTGTAGCCAGTATCTTGATCACGTCCACTCCATACTTCACCTGCGCGCGCACAGTGTGGCGAACCTGGTCCACTCCATCGGCAATCTGGAAGTCACGCTCCGCCGGAAACATATGCACACTGGTTTGCGGAGAGTAGCTGTTCAAATCGCCATGACCGCCGGTGATCGAAATGCCAGGGCCGCTGGCCACGATGCGCGGGCCAGGAATCAATCCTTCGTTGATGGAGTTGCGAAGATCAACGGCGAGAAACGGCTTTGAGCCAACATCGCGGACGGTGGTGAATCCAGCTTCCAAGGTCTTGCGCGCATGGACGGTAGCGGCAAAGGCGCTCGAGAATGGCGAGTCCTTGAAGCGATAGATCTCGTTATAACGGTCAGCGCGGGAGCCCATATGGGTATGGCAGTCAATTAGTCCGGGCAACACTGTGGCACGAGAGAGATCAATCACGTTCGCGCCTGCCGGAATCTGGATCTGCGCCGCGGGCGCAACGCTTTGAATGCGTCCGCCTTCGACTACGATGATCACGTTCTCGCGCACGTTGTCAGCGGTTGCATCGAACAGCCGTCCTGCGCGGATATAGGTGGGAGAAGACTTGGACGGTTTCTGCGCAAGACAAACGCAAGTTGCAGCCAGCAACAACAAGACGAGAAGAAGACGCTTCATTCCATCGCTCCTAAAGGAAAGCAGAAAAGACTATCACGACAAGAGCGTCCGGCGGAGAAAGGCCGCTGAGAAAAGAGAGTACCCAACGTCATCTTGGTCCATGACAGGACGCGGCCAAGTTGGCGTAAGGCCTTACACTATCAACCAGAATTCCACGCTACGGTCACTGTGGAGGTCCCGTTCATGGCTCGGATGCATCTTCGCGTGCTCTTACTCGCGCTTGTTTCTGTTGCAGCTGCCCAGGAAGTCCTTCCTAACCAGCCCGCTGCAACACGGCCCAGTCATCGCCCGCGCATAGGCGTAGCGCTGGAAGGCGGCAGCGCGTTTGGGCTAGCGCATATCGGCGTTCTCGAGTGGTTCGACGAACACCACATCCCCGTGGATTACATCGCGGGAACAAGCATGGGCGGCCTGATTGGCGGTTTTTACGCCACCGGCATGAAGGGCGACGACATTAACAAGCTCGTGGAGCATACGGACTGGGACCACATTGTTCGCGGCACTACTCCTTATCAAGACCTCTCCTTCCGCAGGAAAGAAGATCAGCGAGCTCTGCCCAACTCCATCATTCTGGGATTACGCAACGGCGTCTCTCTTCCTGCCGGGCTGAATGCGGGACATCCGATCAGCCTGATGATCGACAAGCAAACGCTTCCCTACCACGGCGTGAAATCGTTTGATGACCTGCCTATTCCCTTCCGCTGCGTGGCTACGGACATTGTCAGTGGCAAAGAGACGGTTTTCAAAGACGGCTCGCTCGATGAAGCGTTGCGCGCAGACATTGTGATCGCCATTCACCTCGAAACTGCGCCGGTCACCGCTAAAGAACTCACCTCCATGTTCGGCGTGCTGGCGCAGACTGTGCGAGTAAAGATAGCGGAAAGCGAGGTTCGCGGACTCGCGCAGGCCGACGCTGTAGTATCGGTCAATCTGGCGGCTTTCAACGCACTCGACTTCAAGCTGTTCAAACCGATCATCAAGAAAGGCTACGACGCAACGCAAGCCAAGCAGGCGTTGCTGCAGCAGTTTGCCATCACGGACGACGCCGAATGGAGCGCTTATTTGCGCGACCGTGAAGCTCGAAAGAAGATGGCGTTGGGTGTCCCGCAGTTTGTTCGAGTTGAGGGCGCAGATTCCGCGGCGACTCAAGACCTGGAAAAGAGTTTGCAAACCCTTGCAGGCAAGCCGATTGATCCGGGGCTGCTGGGCGAATACCTGACACGCATTACCGGCACAGGAAAATATGACACTGCGAACTACCGCATCATCCAGGAAAACGGCAAGGATGGCCTGCTCGTGAGTTTGCACCAAACCGAATATGCGCCGCCGATGATCCAGCCTGCATTCCAGGTGGATGGAGGCGAGAGCAGTAACGTCAACTTCACTTTAGGAGCGCGGCTCACCTTCGTCGACGTTGCCGGCTACCGCTCGGAGTGGCGCACTGACTTCCAATTCGGCAACACCTACGGAGTCCAGAGCGAACTCTACCGCCCCTTCACCTCGAGCGGCAAGTGGTTCTTCGCGCCCCATGCCAGCGCCAGCGATACCACGCTCCACATTTTCGAAAAGAACGATCCGCTGGCAGACTATCGCGTGTATCGCGACACGCTCGGCTTTGATCTAGGCCGTGCCGTCAGCCGGTCCAGCGAGCTCCGCGTAGGATATGAGATCGGATATCTGAGCACCAATCTCCGACTGGGTACACCGCAGATTGCGTCGGTCGAAGGCCGCACGGGCGCGGCACGGCTTCGCTACTTCAAAGATCGCACCGATGGGCCGATCGTTCCACGCAACGGATTCAGTATCGAAACAAATTTCCGCTGGTTCGATACCAGCCCCGGCGCTGGCGCGCCTTTCCCCACGCTCGATGCCCGCGCCAGTTATTTTCATCCGGTCACCAATACTTCGTCAGTCTTCTTGGCAGGCGAAGGCGGATCAACGCTCGGCTTCAGCAACACCGGCCTGCCCCAGTACTACCTGGGCGGTCCGTTCCGGCTGAGCGCGTACGGACAAAACGAACTTCGCGGCAATCAGTTCTACGTCTTTCGTTCGGGTTATCGGCACGATCTGTGGACGCTGCCGCCGTTTGTCGGGAAAAAAGTTTACGCTGTAGCCGATTGGGAGTTCGGCAAGATGTACGGAGCGCCGAACTCCAGCCGCTTCCCAATGAGCGCAACGGCAGGATTGTTTGCGGAAACGTCACTCGGGCCACTATTTCTTGGGTACAGCGTGGGCGACTCTGGACACCAGAAGTGGTTCTTCTCGTTGGGGAGAGTGTTTTAGAAGCGCGCCAACGCTACACCCAATACGTTCGATCCAGCGTCCGGTACTGAATCGCCTCGGCAATATGCTTGCTTTCAATCTGGGGATTGGCTTCCAGATCGGCAATCGTACGCGCGACTTTCAGGATGCGATCATGCGCGCGGGCGCTGAGGCCTTGCTGCTGCATGGCCCGCTCCAGCATCCGCTCGCTGTCTGACCCGAGCTCGCAATAGTTGCGGATCTGGCGTTCGCCCATCTGCGCGTTGGAATAGATTCGCTCTCCGGCAGCAGCAAAACGATTAAGCTGGACTTCACGTGCGCGTAGCACTCGCTCCCTGATCTGGGCTGAGCTTTCGGCTTTGCTGTCACTCCCGCGCAGCTCTTTGTAATTCACCGCCGGGACGTCAATGTGAATGTCAATGCGGTCCATCAGCGGACCGGAAATTTTCGAGACATAGCGCTGGATCATCTGCGGCGAGCAGTGGCATTCACGCGAAGCCGATCCGTGGTATCCGCAGGGACACGGGTTCATAGCAGCGGCCAGCATGAAACGCGCGGGAAACGTCAGAGACATGGAGGCGCGTGCAATACAGACGCTGCCATCTTCCAGAGGCTGGCGCATCACTTCAAGAACGTTGCGCGGAAACTCCGGCAACTCGTCGAGGAAGAGCACGCCATTGTGCGCAAGCGAAACTTCTCCGGGACGCGGAATCATTCCGCCGCCGATCAGGCCCGCGTCAGAAATTGTGTGGTGTGGCGAACGAAACGGCCGCGCGCCTACCAGTCCGCTGCTCGGGTCGAGCACGCCGGCTACGCTGTGTATCTTGGTGGTCTCCAGCGCTTCCTCAAAGGTCAGCGGCGGAAGGATTCCCGGAATGCGCTTGGCCAGCATGGTCTTGCCCGAACCGGGCGGGCCGATCATCAGAATGTTGTGTCCGCCTGCGGACGAAATCTCCAACGCGCGTTTTGCGGTGAACTGTCCGCGAACGTCTTTGAAGTCGGCGACGTTGGTGTGCCCGATGCCGAGCATCTGCTCGGCATCAACCTTGAGCGGTGATATCCCATTGCCGTTGTTCAGGAGATTGACCACATCAATGAGCGATTTCACGGGATAGACATTCACGGCGCTCACCACGGCAGCCTCGCGGGCGTTGACTTCAGGAATAATCAGGTTGGGAATCTTCCTGGTGCGCGCAGCAATCGCAATCGGCAAGGCGCCCCGGACGCCGCGCACTCCGCCATCGAGTGAGAGTTCGCCGACCATCACAAATTCAGGCAGCTCTTTCTTTACCAGACCGCCGTATGCGCCGACGATACCCATGGCCATTGGTAGATCGAACCCCGAACCCTCTTTCTTGATGTCAGCCGGCGCAAGGTTGATGGTGATGGTCGTCGGCGGAACATCGTAACCGCAGTTCCGCAACGCAGCGCGGATGCGCTGGCGGCTCTCTCGCACCGCCGCGTCCGGCAGTCCGACCGTCTGGAAGTTGTCTTCCAGCTGCTTCGTCGGGCTGACGTCAACCTCAACTTCGATGATGTTGGCGTCAATCCCGTATACCGCGGCGCTTTGGGTCTTGAACAGCATAACTGGCTGGAGTCGAACGGGGCCGATTGTAACAGAGATGAAAGCACCATCTCACTGGAGCACTTTGCCAATAGTTGCTAGTTTGCGTCCGATTGGCCGGGAATGCACGTTATTTGTTGAATCCTGCTCATAATCAAAGTACTATCACCTCAATTCGGTTGACGATTCAGGAGCTATGAGCCGGCGAAGCGAACCCAGAGTTGAAATGAACATAGACGTAACAGTCTGGGGTATGGACTGTTACGGTAAGCCGTTTGTCCAGCATGCACGTACACTGAATGCAACCAAAAGGGGCGCCCGCCTCTTGGGTATTGATTGCGTCCGTGTGGGCGAGACGGTCGGCATACAACACGGAGAACAAAAGTCGCGCTTCCGTGTGGTCTGGGTAGGACGCGAAGATACGCCTCGCGCCGGCCAGCTTGGCGTCCAGTGTCTGGAAGACCAACCCATTTTTACTCTTGACCGCCGCACCAACGGCGGCGAAATGAATTTTGCGAAAATCTCCGGGCTGGCGAATGCAATTGAGTCGGCGCGGCACCGCAGGCCGAATCGCGGCGACTCGATGCCCAGCCGCAGACGTTATCCGCGTTACAACTGCACTGGCGGAGTCGAACTCAGACGGCAGGAAGGCGGACACGCCATCTGGGGCAACCTCAGCGATCTGTGCCTTACCGGATGCTACGTTGAAACGGTTTCCACACTTCCTCCCGGCAACCAGGTTTTCTTTCAGCTCCGGGTGCGCGATATAGCCGTTCGCGGACGGGCGGTGGTCAAGACTTCGCATCATGCGGTGGGAATGGGATTGTCGTTCCAGCATCTCTCTCCGGAAGATCAGCAGCATTTGGAATTTCTGGTTGGCGGTCTTGCCGGAGCTGTCGCACCTGCAAAGCCGGCCCAGGCAATGACTGCGGCTGCAGCCACGATGCCTTCGCAATCACCTGGAGTGCAGACTGCGCGACCGGCACAACCAGCGGCGTTACCGCAGGCGATCACGTCTACAACGACGCTAGGCACCCAACCGACTACGACAACCACTCAGCGACCGACAATGACCGCTCCTGTGGCGGTAGTTGTAGCAGCGCCCGCTCCGCAGGCCAGGACTGCGCCTATTGCATCAACGGCAGCCGCGCCGACGGCCACGCCAAAAAATGGCGCCACCGGCGCATCGGCGCAGATCATGCGCGCGCTCACCGAATTGAGCGAGATGGAGCACAAGCTGGTCCAGGACAAGATCGATGCGCGGCTGATTGTTGAATTTCATGACGCCCTGGAACACGCGCGGCAGACTGCATGGTCCATCCAGCGGTTCGTTGATTTGAGTTCCGCCGGTGGCGATCCATTCGCCGTGTTGCCGCAGTTGGAGACGGAGCGCGCACGCATGTTAATCAAACTCGCACGCAACGTGAGCCTGGACATGGATGCAGCCGGCATGGAGAACTTTGGTCCGGAAGTCACCGAACTCTACAAGACTTTGGACCAACTGCAGCGGCGTCTGAGCAAAGCGCTGGCTGCCGCCAGCGGTCCTGTCAACACCGTAATCCCCTAGCGCCGTTCCACGGCCATGGCCACTGAATTTCCGCCACCTAGGCAAAGCGCGGCGATACCGCGTTTGCCATTCCGGCGAATCAACTCATAGAGCAGCGTGACCAGCACACGCGTGCCGCTGTTGATTTCGTAGAGGTCCACGTCTTCAGGTTTCCATCCCGTTTTGGCCCAGATTTTGCGAATGCCTTCCACCGGCGCCATCATCACCCACTGCGGCTCCGTGCCGCTCGTGGCTTGCGCCACAATGTGCGCCATGGGCGCGGCGCCAAGCTCCTTCGCTTTGCGTGCTGATGTGACGACCGTGGCCGCAGCCCCATCATTCATGGTGGACGCATTGCCCGCTGTCACCGTGCCGTCTTTCTTGAAGACCGGCTTCAGATTGCGCAGCGCCTCAGCCGACGTGTCTTCACGCGGGCCTTCGTCTCTGTCGAACAAAGTTGGCGCCTCGCTTTTTTTCTTTGCTGGAATCTCAACGGGAACGATCTGGCTCTTGAAGCGGCATTCCTTCCATGCCTGCACCGCCTTGCGATGCGAGTTGGCTGCATACTCATCCTGCTGTTCGCGCGTGACGCCATATTTCTCGGCGACATTCTCTCCCGTCATGCCCATGTGGTAGTTGTTGTAGATGTCCCAGAGACCGTCATTCACCACTGAGTCAATGATCTGCGAATTTCCGAGCCGGTAGCCTTTGCGCGCCTGTGGAAGAAGATACGGCGCGTTGGTCATGGACTCCATTCCCCCGGCGACCACGATCTCCGCGTTGCCCGTCTGGATTGCCTGAGCCGCCAGCGCAACCGCCTTCAACCCGGAGCCGCAAACTTTGTTGATGGTCAGCGCGCCAACGGTCGGCGGCAGTCCGCCATTCAGCGCTGCTTGACGAGCCGGATTCTGGCCAAGTCCTGCCGCAATCACCAGACCCATAATGCATTCGTCAACCTGTTCAGGTTTCACGTTTGCGCGCTTCACTGCTTCGCGTACCGCGATCGCACCCAGCTGCGGCGCTGACAAATCCTGCAAGCCACCTTGAAATTTTCCAATCGGCGTGCGCACTCCGCTGATGATGACCACGTCTTCCATAAACCGTCTCCTTAGGCAATCCAAACTCTTTATTATAAGATGACGCGACGCAACGGTGCGCTTCATCCTCCTATGACAACAGACCCACAGCCGAACCTGGGACCTCAACAAGCTCCGCCTCAACCGCCGGCGCAGGCAGAGAAACGATTGCTCGCGCCGGTGTGGCACACCTTGGTGCTGGTAACGCTGATGCTGATCAATTCTTTCTTTACCGCGTCCTATATGTCGAGAGCGGTTTCGCACGCGGCCAGCGGCGGTCCCAGGAACATGCGGCTGCTGCAATATGGTTTGACAATCGCATTTGAGTTGTTCCTGCTGTTCCTGGTGTGGGTCGGACTTCGGCTGAAACATACAAAGATCCGCGATTTGATCGGCGGACGCTGGAATACTCCTGAAGATTTTCTTCTCGACATTGCAATTGCATTGGGGTTCTGGTTCGCATCGGCGTTAGTCCTGGCAGGCCTTGGCTACTTGCTGGGTTTGACCAATCCTTCTCAAGTAAATGACATCAAGCAGCGCCTCCAGGGGATTGTTCCGCAATCCGGCATGGAGCTTGCGTTGTGGGTGGCTCTCAGTTCCATCGCCGGTTTCGTGGAAGAAATTGTTTTTCGCGGATACCTGCAACGGCAGATCGCGGCGATTTCCGGAAATGTTTTTCTTGGAATCATTGCCTCCGCTGTTGTGTTCGGCGCAGGTCATGGTTACGAAGGTGAACGTCGCATGTTGCTGATCGCAGTGTACGGAATCATGTTCGGACTGCTTGCCCATTGGAGAAAGAGTCTGCGTCCGGGGATGATGGCGCACGCGTTGCAAGACACGATTGCCGGTGTCGCGTTTCGATTTTTGTCCAAAGCCGGAGGTCTTCCCTCCCATTGAGCAGCAACTTCGAGTGACCATCGTGACCTGCTACCAAATGTGACACTCCATTTTTCTCTTGACTTCGATTTTCAATAACTCTATACATTCATCAATTGCGGTTTTTTACTCAGACCGCACATTCCATGAAAATGGAAAAGGGAGAATAGAACAA
>WNFI01370809.1_pt1 | contig 11848 bp, 13 predicted proteins | sample 5400471 | NCBI WGS metagenome assembly WNFI01 (sample SAMN13153348, study PRJNA577476) | soil metagenome | isolation source: 100 cm saprolite on Douglas fir-dominated hillslope | place: USA:California | collected 2013-09-17
CTTGCGGTGCCAACCAGCCAAGCTGTGGGAACGCGCTCGCGATCGCCTTTCTGGCCGCGTCGCCGCGGGATTGCCAAGCCAAGGTAGCGGCCACACCGACGCAAAACGTGATCAGGGCGAGGGCGAGCAGGACTCGCTTGCCGAGCCTTGGCCGCTCGCTCTGGGACTGGTCAATTTTCAGGTTGGCTGGGTCGAAAGCAACCACCTCGACAAGTTTTTTGACCGGCAGCGCGGCTCTGGAGATCTCAGATTGTGTGGGGCTCGGCATGGCACTTATCCGCATCTCTAGCGATTGCTTTCAGTTTGATCATTTTGTCAGTTGAAACGGGTGTTTCTTGATCAATGCCCGCAGCAGGTGTTTTTAAGGCGTTCTGTGAATCGGACATCGGTAGTAGTGCCGGGAAATCGACAAAAGGTTCGATTAAAGCAGTTCCAGTCGTTGGCGGTGTACTATCCCGGATATCGAGGAGCTGCACGCTGTGATGTTGGTGCTTTGAACCTCAACTCGCGACAAGCTTCGGCGGCGATGCTCACATGAATTTCTTAGCACGAGACGAAGCGAACACGCTGGAGAAGAAGCTTCGTCGCCAGATGGCCGGGGCCACGCGAACCGGTGCATTCGCTGCACCACACACATTCGACCTGCCGCACGCCAAATCGTGCAGGCCGCAAAAATCCAGGCAGAGAGCGCTATCATGTACATCACTGCGAAGGGAATCCGTTGCCTCCTAGCCCAAGGGGTGCCAGCGCACCAAAACCTCGGATTTTGGCGTCTCGGTCACTGGCCAGATATGTAGCTCATATCGATCATTCCCTTCGAGACCGCGCACGCTTGCAAGTTCGAACGAGAGGAAGGCCACACCGTAGAGCCCAGGCCGAACGTCGGGAGAACGCGGCCGGCCAATATTCAGTGCAGCCCGCGACTATCAATCGTCGATCCGTTGTGGACAGACCTGCCCGGACGGCGTGATCCGCCCGCGCTAGCTGACCAGACAGTTCAGGGACGCTCTCGTGAGAGACCACGCGGAGCGGAACGGTCGAATTGCGCTCTGTGCAGAAGCCTAATATGCGCGGGCGCACGATAAAGCGATCCGCCAACACAGACGGCGCCTGCCAAGCGTCGGACCAGTCATCCTCTAGGAGTGGATCGGCGAGATAGACCTGGAAATAGTCGGCGAACACTTCGAGGTTGGCCTCAACAGCCATGTCCGCTCCTCCAATTTGAGCGACTACTGGACGCGCCCATACAGCGCTTGGTACTCGTTCCTCACGTCCTTGGGGACACATTTGCGAGCTTTGAAGGCCTCTGATTTTACCCGCGCCATTCGAGCCACTCGGAAAGCGATTTGTATGGCCCTTCTGTATGCAAGGGCTGGCCGAATGTCTCGCAAATTCAGTAAGTTGTTGCCACTACTCGAAAACTATTTGTATTGGTGCGGACGGCGGGACTCGAACCCGCACGAGGTTACCCCCAACGGATTTTAAGTCCATCGGACGGGTCCGGCGCAAGCCCTTGATACTGACGCGCTATCCCGGTCGACGCCCAGGAACCATCGATAAATTGCCCGAGGGCAAGACGGCATGGGACCCGCTCGTCGTCGGATTCGGGGTCCGTGCCTTCAAGACCGGGGCGAGCTTCTTCCTCAATTATCGTCTGGACGGCCGCGACCGCAGGTACACGATCGGATCGTTTCCCACGTGGTCCGTCGGCGCCGCCCGCGCCCGGGCGAAGGAGCTGCGCAAGGAGGTCGACCAGGGCCGCGACCCGGCCGGCGAGAAGCGCGAGCGCCGCGACGCGCCCGACATCGGGGAACTGATCGACCGCTACGTCGTCGAGCACCTGCCGAAAAAAGCGGCGGACTCCCATCCCGACGAGCTGCGGATGCTAAAGGAGATCGGCGACCGCCTCGGGCGCCACACCAAGGTCGCCGACGTCCACGGCGGCGACATCTCGAAGATGCACGCCGACATCGGCAACTCGCCGAGCCGCAAGGGCGGCAAGCGCAAGGTCCGCGCCAACCGGATACTGTCGTTGTGCTCGAAGATGTTCTCCCTCTCGCTGGTGCCGCGGGCGGGCGAGAACGAGCCGTGGCGCGATCAGGCGATGGGCAACCCCTGCAAGGGGATCGAACGCAATCCCGAATACGGCCGCGAGAGGTTTTATTCGGAAGCCGAGCTGGCCGCGATCGGCGACGCCTTGGCGGCCTATCCGCTGCAAGATCGCGCCGACGTCGCGCGGCTGGTCATGGTCACGGGCTGCCGCCCTGTGGAGGCGCTGAGGGCGACCTGGGAACAATTCGACCTGGACGGATTTTGGGTAAAGCCGGGCAGCGGCACGAAGCAAAGGAAAACGCACCGCCTGCCGCTGTCGCCCCCCGCGCTCGAACTGATCGAGCGACTGCGCCGCGAGCGCGCAGGCGGCGAGCCCAAGGTGTTCCCCGGAGTCGACGCGCTGGCCTCGGTGTGGAACTTCGTCCGCCGCCGGTGCGGCTTCCAGGTCAACGCCGACCGGCTTTATGATTTACGGCATTCGTTCGCGTCCGTCGGCGCCGCGGGCGGGCTGTCCCTGCCGATCATAGGCAAGTTGCTTGGCCATAGCGCGCCGGCAACGACCGCGCGCTATTCGCACCTCGCCGACGATCCCCTGCGCGAGGCGACGAACAAAGTCGGCGCGGTGATCGCCGGGGCGGGTAGGCCGCGCGCCAAGGTCGTGCCGCTGTGAGCCGCCGACCGCGCGACAAGGCCGCGATTGCGTATTCGGTGACGCAACTCCTCCCGTCGTTGCCGAAGACGGCCGAGCGGGCGCTGCTCGAATATCTGATCTGGTGGGCGGGGCGAAGACGGCCGCGCAAGGAGTTCGAGGCCGAGGCCCGGCGGTATCGAGGAGGCACGCTCAACCCCGACGAATTCGATCGCGTCTGGGCGCTGATGCCCGACGATCTTGCCGGGCCGCCGGACCCGGCCAATCCGAAAAGGCGGCGGGCCGGACGCCCCGCGAAATACCCCCTCGGAAATAGGGTATTAAAAAGCGGCTATTAATATCGCCGCCGCCCGCCAAACTCCCGCGCACGATCACGAATGCGCGGGGAGTTTTTTTCATGGCGGATGTCACATCGGTCCTGGCGAACTGGATGAGCGACGCCGAGCTTGCGGCGGAGCTGGACGTGACGACCGTCACCTTGCGGCGGTGGCGCGCGCAAAAGATCGGGCCGCCGTGGTCGAAGGCCGGCAGGCGGATCCGGTACCACCGTCCCAACATCGAGGCCTGGCTAAAGGCCGTCGAGCAGCGGCCCAATCGGCCGCGCACCCGCGCACCCGAACAGCGAACTCGTCCGTGAGGGCGATGCCGACATGATTGCGGCGCCGACGGGGACCAACCATCGGCGCCGCGCAACGCACAAGGAGAAGTCGAGGAATGAACGCACACGTAGGGGGCACCGCGGTGGGCGCGGTGCGGACGCACATTAGCGCGATATCGGGCGTCAATCCAGCCGTCCTGCGGGAACGCGGCATCATGCCCGTGGAATGCGTAAAGCACGAGGGCTGGCTGTATGTGAGATGTCCGTTCTGCGGGGGATGGCACTCGCACGGCAGCAGCGGCGGCTACGGCCCGCACGAGAAGGGTTGCGACATGGCCGGCGAATTCTTCCTGGACCCCCCGTACCGGGTCTGGGGTCGCTGGCTGAGCATCATTCGGCCGGAGCCGCCGTGGCGCCCGCCGAAGAGGTTGCGGCCAAGGTCTAAACTCTCCCGGAAATAGTATCGAAAATATCGGCCGAACCGGCGGAGAAACTAACAAACATGGGCGAGGCCAGTCGGAAAAATAAACTCCTGGAGAGGGCCAGCAATTGGTCGCCGTCATGGACGACTCGCGAGACCGAACAACTGCTGCGCGACCACGACATCGATCCCCGGCGGATTGCGTTGGACGTCGAAGGTCATTCGCGCGCACCGCGTAAGCCAACGCGGCAAGACCGTCACGATCGAGCCGGGCGGCGACGTATTCGGGGTTGTTGCCGCGTTTTTTTAAGGTACCGGCGGTACCTTTTTCTTCCCCCTTTGGCGGGCGATCCCCCCGCACGCATGAACCGCCGCGATCGGCATAGCGGCAAGGAGATTTCACCTTGTATCGTGAAAGCGCACCGCGATGTCGGCCACGAACGAAACCCCCGGCGAGGCAACGCCGGGGGCGGAACAACAAAACGCATCTTGGGGAGTGGTCCCGGGTGGGACCGCAGCAAGTCATAGCGGCAGATCCCCGTCCTGGCAAGCGCTCGTAGACCGCGCCCGGCTGCGCAACGTCGCCGACGTGGCGCCGGGAGGGCTCAAGCGGACCAAGCACCAGTTGTTCGGTCCGTGCATGCGGTGCGGCGGCACGGATCGATTCTGGGTCGACCTCGTCAAGCAGCGGTGGGGATGCCGCGGTTGCAAGGAGGGCGGCGACGTCATCGCCCTGGCGATGTTCGTCGAGGGCTGCGACTTCAAGGCGGCTGTCGAGACGCTCGCGGACGAGAGATTCACCCGGGTCAGGACCGACACGCCGCCCGCCCCCGAGCCCGCCGACGATAATCGGCACACGGCCTCGATGCTGTGGTCGAAGCGGCGGCAGCCGATCACAGGCACCGCGGGCGAGCGCTACCTGCGCGAAGTCCGCAAGATCCGCTGCCCGCTGCCGCCGACGCTGGGATTTCTGCCCGCATACAAAGACCATCCCCCCGCCATCATCGCGGCCGTCGCGTTCGCCCACGAGGCCGCGCCGGGCATCATCGCGACGCCGCAGAACGTCGACGCGATACACTTGACGCGCCTCAAGGCGGACGGCAGCGGCAAGGCCGAGGTGGAGGCCGCGAAGGGTTATCTCGCCTCTCCGGGCGACAGGCCCATCGTCGTCGCGCCGCCCAACGACCTCCTCGGCATGGCGCTCACCGAGGGCATCGAGGATGCGCTCTCCCTCCACGAGGCGACCGGCCTCGGCGTGTGGGCGGCGGGCACCGCCAACCGCCTGCCCAAGATCGCGGCGCGCGTCCCGTGGTGGGTCGAGTGCGTGACGATATTCGGCCACGACGACGCCGCCGGCCGGCGCCACGGATTGGAGGCCGCCGACATCCTCCACGGCCGCGGCATCGAGGTGCGGATAGAGGGGTTCGAGCCATGAAGGATCGCCCCGACATCAACGACACCGTACGCGACGAAGGCGCCGACGCCGCGCGCGGCCGGAGCGACAAGGCGAGGATTTATGACGGCAAGGCCTCGTCCGGACCTCCGTTCGCGCCCGCGTTCAGCGACGAGGCAATCGCGCTGCGCTTCGCCGCCGAGCGCAAGGACGAGCTGCGCTACGTCTCGGCGTGGGGCAAGTGGCTCCGCTGGGACGGCCAGCGGTGGGAGGACGATCAGACGCTCTATGCCTTCGACCGGGTCCGCGAGACCTGCCGAGAGGTCTCGCGCGAGACGAACAACATGAGGGAGGCGAAGCGGATCGCGAGCGGGAAAACCGTCGGCGCGGTCGAGCGGCTAGCCAGGGCGGACCGGCGACTCGCCGCCACCGTCGATCAGTGGGACAGGGACCCGATGCTGCTCTCCACGCCGGGCGGCGTGGTCGACCTGCGCAGCGGCGAGATCAGGCAGGCGAGGCCCGACGATTACCTGACCAAGATCACGGCCGTCGCGCCGGACGTCGGCGAGGACGCCTGCCCACTCTGGCTCGCGTTCCTCGATCGGATATTCGCGGGCGATCAGGAGATGATTGCATTCGTGCAGCGGATGCTCGGCTACTGCCTGACGGGGCTCGCCACGGAGAATTCGCTGTTCTTTAACTACGGCACCGGCCAGAACGGCAAGAGCACCATGATGGAGACCGTCATCTACATCATGAGGGATTACCATTGCGTCATGCCGATTGAGGCGCTCACCCACTCGGACCGCGACCGTCACCCGACCGAAATAGCTAAGCTCCACAGGGTTCGTCTGGCGACCGCCGTCGAGACGGAGGAGGGGAGACGGTGGGCCGAGAGCAAGATCAAGGTCCTCACCGGCGGCGACCGGCTGACCGGACGATTCATGCGGATGGACTTCTTTGATTTTGACCCCACCCACAAGCTCGTCGTCTCCGGCAACCACAAGCCCGGGCTGCGGTCGGTCAACGAGGCGTTCCGCCAGAGGATGAAGATGATCCCATATCTCATCACCATCCCGGTGGAGGAGCGGGACGACAAGTTCAAGGAAAAGCTCCGCGTCGAGGCGGCGGGGATACTGGCGTGGATCATCCGCGGTTGCGTCGCGTGGCGGAAGGAAGGGCTCAAGCCGCCGCAGACGGTCCTCGACGCGACCAAGGCGTACCTCGACTCGCAGGACTCCATGCCGGACTGGGTCGGGGCGTGCTGCGTCGTCGGCGCGAACGAGTTTTGCGAGCGCGGCGCCCTGTTCGCGTCGTGGAAGGCGTGGGCCGAAAGGAACAACGAGCCGGTCGGGGACCGCAACCAGTTCTATCAGCGGCTTGAGAACCACGGCTACGTTCCAGGCAAGGCAAGGGTGAGTGGGTTGAATGAGAGGGTCCACCGCGGGCTCAGGCTCGCCACCAGGCTGGAGGATGAGGCTCGCGACGAAGGTGAATCGGAGCCCGAGATTCCGTTCTAAAAATCGTCTGGGGCAGCTTGGGGCAGGGTTTTGTCATTCCAGCCTTACGCGCGCGGGCGTACGCGGCTATGGGAGAAATAGTGCCCCAAGCTGCCCCACGGCCGATTGTACCCACGTCCCGCGCTCGCGTCGTACGTGGAAATGAGCGCGGAAAAACCCGCGGCGCTTTTTCCGGCCCCCGTTTCCACCACGAACGGTTTGCATATCCGTTCGCAATCGGCGAGCCTGCGCTCGCGGCGCGACAGACGATGTTTCGTGTTTGCAATGGTTTAATGCGGGTACGCGTCGGCCGATTTGACAGCGTCACGGCGTGGGCGCATGGTTACGTCAGTCATTCGTCAGGCCAGACATGGAACCGGAATCCAACTCGGCATTCGACGCGGCCACCGATCCGGTGACACGCCGCTTCCTACCCGGCAACAACGCCAACCCGCTGGGCCAGGCCTCGCGCAAGCTCAAGATCCGTGCCGAGTACGAGCGCCTGACCGTCGAGTTCTGCAACAGGTACGGCCGCGTGCCCGACGCGTTCGAGATCGGCATCATCGGCAACGCGGCGCTGCTTCACGTGCGCTTAAGCAAGTGCCGAATGGGTGACCACGAATCCGCCGCCAAGCTCGCCAACGCCTACGACCGTTGCCTGCGCCGCCTCGGCATGAACAGCGCGCCCACCCGCGCCCCGGCCGCCACCCCGCGCCCGAGTGCGCTTGAGGTGCTGTCACGAGGCGACAAGTGAGCGAGCACCCCGACTATCGGCCCTTGCTCGCCGACCTCATCGCGAGGCACGGCGGCATCGACCGTTTCAGCCCCGTGCAGCGCGAGGTCGCCGCCACCATCGCAGGATTGATGTGCGACATGCGCTCCGCCGGCCCTGGCGATTTGGTGCGCCATGCCGACGCCATGACGAAGCTTATGGTGCAATTGCCGCCCCTAGGCTTGGCGAGTCCGGCCGAGCCCGACTTCGCTGAACAGTATGCCGGCCTCACCAACGCGCAGGTCGGCGAACTGATGGGCTCCTTCTGCCTCGATTTCGACAGCGTCGACAACCTCGCCTTGAAGCGCGCCTGCACCTTCGCCCGCGTCGTCGCCGACCGCATTTCCGATCCGGCCATCGTCACGTCACTGACCGACGCCATCACGAAGGCCGCTCGCACGGTGCGTGATAGGCTCATCGATATCGCCAAGGCCGGCGACCTGCGCGCCATCGACGCCGTCGACAAGATGTTGGACGACATCGAGGATGCCCCCGAGCTTACTGGCGACACGCCCGACCAGGAGGCGGCCCGCCGATGGGCCGGCGTCGTCAACCGCGGGGACGCCTTCGATCCCGCCTACGAGGCGATGATGCGCGGGGACGACGCGCCAGCCGCGCCCCCACGCGCGCCCCAGCCCAGCCAGCCCCGACCTACGCCCCGCCGCCGCCGGACGCACCACCGGCCGCCTCCCGCGGGGATTTCGCCCCCTACGAACGCCGGCCCGGGCCGGATGCGTCCGCCGGCACTTCCACCCCGGCAATGCCGCCCTCCACCCCGGACGTGCCGCCCGTCGATGCAAGGTTCCTGTTCCGCTCAATCGGTCCCGGCCTGACGCTTTCGGAGAGTCCGCCGCCATGACGACCTGGTTCAAGCGCATCACCGACGCGATCCTCGACAAGGTCAGGCCCCCTTCCGCCGCCCCCCGCGGCTTTGTCGGTTCGGCATCCGACCGGCCGCCGCCGATGCCGGCGCCGTCCCCCAGGCATCCTTACCAATCGACCGTGCAGCGGTCGGGTGACCCCTTCGATGATCCGAGCACGGGCGTGGTTGGGCATTACCGGAGCGGTCGCGTCTTCACTTTCCGGGGAGTCGGCCAATGACCACGCCCCTGCACCCGTTCCCGCCCGAGGAAGCTGGCGTGCCTGTTACCATGTTCGAGCTGGCGGAGGTCGAGGGATGATGATCCCCGCCCTCTACCGCGTCGGCCCCGCGCTGTTCTCCACGCCGTGGGACGCCCGCGCCTACGCGCGCCCCCACGGCCTGGCGATGGACCGCGCCTCCGCCCGAATCAAGGACCGCGACGGCAGGCTCCACGTCACCTCGACGGTGCTCACCCGCGCCTGCGTCTCTCCCTATCTGGGCTCTGAGATACCGGGCTGGGCCGAGCTGAACCTGGAGCCAGACAAGATCTATCGCGTGCTGCGCCACCCCGACGCGCTGGCCGACGCGGTGGATAGCTTCAACAATCTGCCACTGCTCTCGGAACACACGCCCGTAACCGCGCAGCCGCGCGGGCCGCAGGGAGTTCGTAGCCGGTGCGCTGGCGTGCGCCTCCGTCGCGGCACTGCCGCCGGAGTCGGCGCTCGCGGCGGCGCGGCGCTTATAGGTATCTTTCGCTTCGACCCTCGCACGGGGCATGCTATGAATTTGTCGTCTCCCTGCGCGGTGGAGCGAGATCTCGAAATGGATATGAGGGATGCGATCAAGTGGGTCGATGGCCGTCTCGGCACCGATGGCCCATATAGGCGACTTGCTCGATATCTGTTTTGTATCGAACGATGCTTTAGTTTGAGCTACCGTCTGAACAAAAAGGTCGCAAGATTACTGAATGCCGATTCCGTGCCGTGGGTTTCCGAAGTCTATCAGCTAGTATCATTGTTGATGAGTTTTCTACTGATCTTCCCTGCATATTACTCAGTAGCTGCGACAGTCGTCGTCCTAGTGTCGTTGTATCGACCGGTCGAGATTTTCATCTTCACTATAAATTGGTTGCTTGTGCACAGAGGTCCAGTTCGATCGTCTCGACGCTCGGCGGCCGGGTTCCTAATTAACTTGGCGGAGATAACACTCTTCTTTGCTGCTGCGGAGCTTGGCTCTGGATGCATTTGTCGAAGCCATGGCGCTTCTGATGCTGTCCATGTGATATCGTCCGCCATCTATTCGTCGCTTCGTACGGTAGTCACGATCGGCCCAACAGAGGTGTGCGACGATGGCGTGATCTGCATGGCGATTTTGTCACTACAGATAGTTGTTGGATTCTCTGTCATCGTCGGGGCGATAGCCAACGTTGTTGGGGCGATCGACCGCTCCGGCCGAGTAGACGACCAGACAAGCGGCGGCTGAACGAAAACTCCACCATTGAAGCCAGCGCGCATGTCCTCCTGCTCCTGATTGCGGCGCCCCCACTCTGCTGTAGTCGCGGGTCGGTGCGCGTTCTCCCATCACGTGGTTGCTGCCCGGAAGAGAGAAGGAGACAGACGACAGTGAAGGAGCGCAGAGACAGTGACGAGCACTACGTCATCGACCTGTGCGACCGCGTGCTCGGAATGAAGGCGGAACGCCAGTACAACAAGTTTCCGTTCCTTCGCGGCGACACGGGTCGCCCCCTGGCCGTCGACGCGTTCTATCCGGAGCTGAAGCTCGTCATCGAGTACCACGAGCGTCAGCACTCCGAGGCGGTTAAGTTCTTCGACAGACGCATGACCCCGAGCGGGTGCCTACGGGGCGAGCAGCGCCGCCGCTACGACGATCGCCGCCGCGTCGGGATACCGAGGAACGGCTATCGCCTTCTCGTGATCGACTGGCGCGTCTTCGGCCCCAGGAGGCGGCTGCGACGCGATGCCGTCGCGCACGAGGAGATTGTCCGATCGTTGCTGGCGCCGTTTATCCAGTAGGCGGAAGCCGCCGGCAAATCGCTGACGAGGTGAACAGGTTGAGCTGATGAGTAGCCGGGGCCGCACCGGGGGCCGGACGCGCGCCTGTTCTCTGCCTAGATTCCGATGGTGCGCATGCCCACGGTCTGCCGGCCCGCGGGCTCCGGGGGCTACGCTGAAGGCGTGGCTCCATGAACCGCGCGAACCGGCGCGGGCGCGCCCGGAAGAAGTAGAGCGCAGCTGCGTCCCGCTCAGCGCGTCGTCGGGATGCGGAACATCCGACGTCGCGGACGAGGGGCGAGCGCGCGCTCCGGGACGACGTCCGCAGTACCCTCGACAGCTGCCGCGGGACGAGGGGCGCTCGGCGCGTCTCTGATGGGCCAAAAGCAGTCGTTCCGGACGCGCGATACAGGCCCTCAGAAGTCGGGTTTCTCCGCCATCGGCATACGATAGTCAAAGAGATTGGTATTGTTCTCAGCGCAGATCTTTTCGTAGGGCTCCTGCTGCACGCGCCGATAGCGCCGCATTCCAGTCCAGTGTTCGTAGAAGGCGTCAGGGTCCTCGACAGTGAAGATGACTTCCATCGCTTTGCCGCCGTCGACCATTCGCCAACGCTCCACGACGTGGAGCTTCTCGGTGTGTGGGGTGCGGTAGACGTCGACGACCGTCTTGTCATTCAAGCCGATCGTGTCGACGACAAGCGTATCTCCCTCGTAGTGGCCGACCGATTCGCCATACCATGACGGCTTCAGGTTTGCCGAATGGGGTACGTCCATGTAGATCCGACGGACCTGATTGTCCTCCCTCCAGACGATCCAAACTTCCTTGGGCGTTTGCAGGAATACGAGAGGGTCCGGCCCGCCATAGCCCATGAAGAAGGGAACGCCCGCCGGCACGCAGCTTGACTGCGGCGTAAAAGCGCTTTTCTTCCCGTCAAGCACCTCGTCGATGTCCCTCTTCATGTGCTCCTTCACCCAAGGCTTCAGGTTCGGATTGGAAAGATCTGCAATCCGAAAAGTCGGCTGCCTGTCAACACCATTAGGGGTGAACGGATGCGCCGAATCGCTGACGACGGGCGGCAAGCGGCCCGGGTTCGTAGAACGGGCCACCGCCGTTCAGTCCGACCCACCCGGCCAGATTCGCTGAAAAGTCCGGCGGTGTTGGCGTTTGTTGTGCCGCCGCCGGACCAATTGATGCCGCCGCGAAGCCCGCCGCCATGAGGGCTGCAAGAATTCTTTGCTCAACGGTGAACGAGCACATTTGTTGCTTCTCCGTCTTTTGTTCTTGCGATCCTCTATGCAATGGGAGGTCGAGAATCCAGCACTCAATGGAAGTCTATCGCTTCAGAACGGCGACGTCGCTTCTTCAGGAATTGTGCCAAACATCGAGCCGTCGAGGAAGCTGCGATTGTTCTCGGCGCAGACAACTTCTTTGAGCTGAGTGACTGCTAGGTTTTGCCGATATTCCGCCGTTCCCTTCCAGGGCGCTGGGGCCGGGGCCTTGCTTAGCGGTACCTGATTTCGGAATCGGTCCTCATTGTCGCTCCTGAATTTTTCTTCCTAAGTCGACGGGCGGACTGACGAGAATAAA
>WNFI01708282.1_pt1 | contig 11848 bp, 12 predicted proteins | sample 5400471 | NCBI WGS metagenome assembly WNFI01 (sample SAMN13153348, study PRJNA577476) | soil metagenome | isolation source: 100 cm saprolite on Douglas fir-dominated hillslope | place: USA:California | collected 2013-09-17
TCGAGACCGCCGGATAACGGGCCGCGACTCTCACGACTTGGCGGGCGGGGATTGCGTCATCCGCATGCGCCATCAGAAACGGGAAACATGTCGCGATATCCTAGCGAAGCGTCTGCACGTCACGGTTTGACACCTTCTCGCACCCCCTGATACGTTGGTATTTCCCATGGAGCAATCTGTTGCGTTGAAGCGCACTCCGCTGCATGCCGTACATGTGTCCATGGGCGCGCGCATGGTGGATTTCGGTGGCTGGGAAATGCCGGTGCAGTATACCGGCCTCGTCGACGAGCACCACACCGTGCGAAAAGCGGTGGGACTGTTCGACGTCAGCCACATGGGCGAGATCGAGGTCCGCGGTCCAGAGGCGCTCAAGCTTGTCGACTACGTGACCACCAACGCGGCAACCCGCCTGCACATCGGCCAGGCGCAATATTCGGGGCTGCTCTACGAACACGGTGGTTTCGTGGATGACATCCTGGTGCACAAGGTCGCCGATCAGCATTACTTTCTTTGCGTCAACGCAGGCAATCAGGAAAAGGACTTCGACCACATTCGCGCCGCCAATAAGTTCGACGCCGAAGTCGACTTCGCCAGCGATCGCTACGCGCAAATCGCGGTTCAGGGCCCGCTGGCTCGGCGCACGCTGCAGAAGCTGACACCCGCCGATCTGTCTTCCATCGGCTACTACTGGTTCCGTGACGGCGCGGTTTCCGGCGTGCCCGCGCGCATCGCGCGTACCGGCTATACCGGCGAGGACGGTTTCGAAATTTACGTGGCGGCGGGCGAATCGCCCCGCATCTGGAATGAGCTTCTGGAAGCCGGCCGTGAATTCGGCATCAAGCCGTGCGGCCTGGGCGCGCGCAACACGCTACGGCTCGAAGCCAAGATGGCGCTCTACGGCCATGAGATCCATGCGTCCATCACGCCATTTGAAGCCGAGCTTGGCTGGATCGTGAAGCTCGACAAAGGCGACTTCATCGGGCGCGCGGCTTTGGCGAAACAGAAGGACCAAGGCGTGCGGCGCAAGCTGGTGGGATTCGAAATGCGCGGCCGCGGGATTGGCCGTGACGGCTACGAGGTGCGCGCCAATGGCATGCCCGCCGGCTGGGTCACCAGCGGCTCGCCCGCGCCGAGCCTCAACAAGAACATCGGCCTCTGTTACCTTCCGTCGGGCGAAGCGCGCCCGGGCCGAAAAATAGAAGTCATGGTGCGCAACCAGCCGGTGGAAGCCGAAATCGTCGGCACGCCTTTCTACAAACGGTCGAAAACTGCATGAGCTATCCAGAAGATTTGCGCTACACCAAGGAGCATGAGTGGGTGCGGATAGAAGGCGGCGTCGGCACCATCGGCATTACCGACTATGCGCAAAAGGAATTGGGTGACATCGTGTATGTCGATCTTCCGAAAGTGGGCGCGCATATCGAACAGGGCAAATCGCTCGGCTCTGTCGAATCGGTGAAAGCTGTGTCTGATATTTACTCTCCGGTTTCGGGCGAAGTCACCGAGGTGAACGACAGCCTGGCGCAGGCGCCCGAGAAGTTGAATCTGGACCCCCACGGCGCTGCCTGGCTGATCAAGCTTCGCATGAGCGCGCCCGATGAGGCGAAAGGATTGCTTTCCGCGGCCGATTATCAAGCCTACGTGGGAGCGGAAAGCTAGTTGCGATACCTTCCGAAGTCTGAATCCGAACGCCGCGCGATGCTGGCGGCTTGCGGTCTCCAATCCGCCGAAGAATTATTCGCGCATCTGCCGGACGATGTGCGCATCCAGCAGCCGCTGGCGCTCGCCCCGGGCATCTCCGAATACGAAATCGTGGATTACTTTCGCGCCCGCGCTGGCGAATGCGCCAACGGCTACGCATCTTTTTTGGGCGCCGGCGTCTACGCGCACTACCGGCCCGTGATGGTGGACACCGTTGTTTCGCGCGGCGAGTTTCTGACGTCCTATACCCCCTATCAGGCCGAAATCTCACAGGGCACGCTCACCACCATCTTCGAATTTCAAACCATGATCTGCCAGTTGACCGGGATGGACGTGGCCAATGCATCTATGTACGACGGTTCTACCGCCGTGCCCGAAGCCGCCTCGATGGCCGCGCGAGTGACAGGGCGCAGCCGCGTGCTCGTGGCGCGCACCGTGCATCCGGAATACCGCGAAGTTCTGCGCACCTACGCGCGTTACGATCACATGCCCGTCGTGGAATTCGCTTACGCCGGGGAATCGGGTGCGATCGATCTGGAAGAGCTGGAAGGCAAGATCGACGACCAGACGGCGGCCGTGATCATCCAATCGCCGAACTTCTTCGGCATCGTCGAAGACGTAAAGGCCGCGGCTGAGATCGCGCATCGGAAGGGCGCTTTGCTGGTAGTAGTGTTCACCGAAGCGGTCTCGCTCGGCATATTGCAGCCACCGGCCTCAGCGGATATCGTTGCCGGCGAGCTGCAATCGTTCGCCATCTCGCCTAGCTACGGCGGACCATTCGCCGGCATCATCGCAACGAAAGAAAAATTCATTCGCCAGATGCCGGGACGCCTGGTGGGCGAAACCTTGGATTCGCGCGGGAATCGCGCCTTCTGCCTGACGCTGGCCACGCGCGAGCAGCACATCCGTCGGGAAAAAGCGACCTCCAACATCTGCACCAACCAGGCGCTCATCGCTCTGATGGCCACGGTCTTCATGAGCGTCTACGGCAAGGAGGGTCTGCGCGAGCTCGCCGAGCAGAATCTGGCCAAGGCGCATTACCTGAGTGGAAAGCTGCAGCCGCGCTTTACCGGAGCTTTCTTCAATGAATTCGTTGCCGCAACCAGCGGACGCTCGCCGGACGAGATCAACCAGGCTTTGCTCAAGAAAAAAGTCATCGGCGGCCTTCCCCTCGCCCGCTGGTATCCCGAACTCGAGAACTGCGTCCTCTTGTGCGCGACGGAAATGAACCGGCGCGAGCACATCGATCAAGTAGCGCAGGCGTTCTCTTCTTCGCAGCAGGCCGCATGATCAATAAGGTCCGCCCTCACATTACTCAAAACGAAGACCTTCTGTTCGAGCGGAGCTCGCCCGGCAAGAAAGGCTACCAGCTTCCCGCCCTCGACGTGCCCGCGGTGGACGCGGCTGCCGTGCTCGGCGCCGCTAACGTGCGCTCCGAAATCGAAGGCTTTCCCGAAGTGAGCGAAGTCGAGATCATTCGCCACTTCCCCCGCCTTTCTACGTGGAATTACGCTATCGACCTCGGCCTCTACCCGCTCGGTTCGTGCACCATGAAGTACAATCCGCGCGTGAACGAGCTGGTGGCCCGTCTCGATGGGCTGGCGTGGGCGCATCCCTATCAGCCGGAAGCGCTGGCACAGGGCGCCATGGAAGTAATGGCGCGTCTCGAAGCGGCACTCGCCGAGATCACCGGCATGGACGCGGTAACGCTGCAGCCGGCCGCTGGCGCGCACGGCGAGTTGACTGGAATCCTGCTGATCCGCGCGCTGCTTGAAAAACGCGGGAATCCGCGGAAGAAGGTCCTGATCCCCGATTCGGCGCATGGCACCAATCCCGCTACCGCCGCCATTGCCGGATACACCATCGAGAATATTCGATCCAACGACCGCGGCATGGTGGACCTGGCGGCGCTCGAGCGCGTAGTCGATAAAGACGTCGCCGCTCTGATGGTCACCAATCCCAACACCCTGGGGGTTTTTGAGGCCAATATTCAGAGCATCGCCGAGATCCTGCACAAAAAAGGCGCGCTGCTTTATATGGATGGCGCCAACATGAATGCGCTGGTGGGCATCGCGCGGCCGGGCGATTTCGGCGTCGATGTTATGCACCTTAACCTGCATAAAACTTTCTCCACGCCGCATGGCGGTGGCGGTCCGGGCGGCGGGCCAGTAGCGGTGAAGAAGATTTTCGAGCCGTTCCTGCCCCTGCCACGGTTGAAACGCCTGCGCAATAGGTGGACCTTCGAGTACAAGCGTTCGCGATCCATTGGGAGAGTCCGGGCATTTTATGGAAATTTTGGAGTCACCGTGCGCGCCTTGGCCTATATTCTGGCGCACGGCGGCAACGGGCTGCGCAACGCCACCGTCGATGCGGTGCTCAACGCTAACTACCTCCGTAAAAAGCTCGAGCCGTTCTACGACCTGCCGTACAACGCTCCTAACATGCACGAAGTTGTGTTCAGCGACGACCGGCAGGCAAAACTCGGCGTGCGCACCGGCGATATTGCCAAGCGCCTGATCGATTACGGATTCCATCCCTATACGGTGAGCTTCCCGCTCATCGTGCACGGCGCCCTCATGATCGAGCCGACGGAAACCGAGGGCAAGCGCGAGCTGGATCTCTTTGCCGAAGCCATGATCTCGATCGCGAAAGAAATCGAAACCGATCCGGAGACGGTCCGCACCGCGCCTCACAACACGCGGACCAGCCGTGTGGACGAGGTCACCGCGGCGCGCCGGCCCATCGTCCGCTGGAAACCCGGCGAAGCAGGCAGTAAAGCCGCGGATTGAAGGCGCAGTCACCACGGTTCGAAACATTCGGACTGCGACAAAACGGGGCTATGGCGGCCATCCCAGGCCGCTCGGTCAGAAGATCTTCGATAGTGTCTCCAAAGAAGCCTGGAAGATGTGGGTGGAGCACATGAAGATGCTCATGAACGAGTACCGGCTGAACCTGGGAACCGCCGAGGCTCAAGAGTTTCTCCTCAAACAAATGGACGAATATTTCTTTGGCGCAGGCGCCGCCCTGCCGCCCGATTTCGTGCCGCCCCGGCAAAAAGACTAGCTCCCCCGTCCGCCGATTCACGTTAGTTCAGAAAATATTCGAGCCCCCACGTGGGGCCTTCGCACAGGTGCGCCTATGTATCAGACTCGCCGCCGTACCCGCCTGCTCTTGCTCCTCTTCGCTGTAGCTTTATCGACCGGCTGCGTGACCCCTGTTGTGGTGCGCTCCATGTCGGCGCAGCTTGTTCGTACCCAGCTGGCCTATTCGCTTTCGCTGCACAGCTATTTTGCGGCCGTCGAAGAGTTCGCCGATGCGCAAGTGAAAATCGCGGATTACCGCATCGACGAAATTACGGCCCAGATGAATCACGCGTACGGATTGCGTGCGGGCTCGGGCCTCGGCCAGAGTGCTACGCCGGAAGAACGCCAGCGGATCATCGACCAGTTGGTGAAGGACGTCGCCGGCAATACCAGCGCCGACCTGCCGCTTAAACGGAAGATTATCGACGCAGTAGCCACCCTTAAGCAGAGAGATCGGGAGCTCGAGGCGGCCTATTTGGTGATCCTGGCGGCTTCGCAGAAACTCGACGAATACATCCGCCTGAAAAAAGCCGACGAGGCTGCGATCCTCGAACTGACCCGCGCCGTCGGCCTCAATAGCGAAAAAATCACTTCGATCGTGGATGAGATCGCCAAGATTTCGCAGGACCTCGCCCTGAGCATGACAAAGACGCCATGATGACCATCGATGAACTTCTCACACAATTAAGCGGCCTTTCGCTCAAGCTGGAGCTTACCCCAGACGACGCGACGAAGTTCGATCTGCAAATTCTGATCCTCCAGTTACGCAAACAAGTAGTGGCGCAAGCTTTCGATCCGCTCACCGACCTGGCGAATTCGGCGGTCGAACTGGAGCAGCTCAAGCTCCTGATGCCGCAAGTGGACCAGGCGATCCAGACGGAACAGAACAGGGCGAGGCTGGTCGCGCGCATCGTTTCGCTTGCGAAAATCGCGCTCCGAGCGGCGGGCGTGACTGTAGTGGGATGAGCTAGGGCGGAAACTCAGCGCCGCACGACCGGCAACACGGTGGCAATGTCGAACCTCAGGCAGGCGTGCGCTTCCCGCAACGCGTGCTCGACGCGCTCGGGCGAGGCGGCGCGCGCGAAGATGAACCCCAGATAGCTCGCGCCTTCGGGTAAAGGCAGGATTTTCTGGCCTTCCTTTGCCGTGATCATGACGTCTTCCACGTCCGCAATCGCGATCGCTTGTTCCAGACCTGCCGCGCGCTGGTAGACGCCACCCTTGGGAATCGGGATCATCATGACCCCGCTCGCGCTGTCGCTTAGCCGCACGCGCGACACATCTTCACCCAGGGCGTGCCGCAGGATGAGTTCTTCGAGCGATACGCCGCCATCAAATTGCAGCGTGCGTGCGCATAGTCCACCTATCGGGCGCGCCGCCACTTCCAGTACCCACGCTTCCCCGCCATGCAAGCGGACTTCGGCGTGAATGGGCCCGTGTGTGAGTCCGAGCGCGCGAACGGCCCTTCCTGCCGCGCCAGCGAGCGCCTGCCGGGTCGCCGGGCTTTCGCGCGACGGCGTGACGTAAATCGTCTCCTCGAAAAACGGGCCATCGAGCGGTTCGGGCTTATCGAAAATCGCCACCACCTGCAATTCTCCGGCGGTGACCAGGCCTTCCAGGGCGAACTCACGACCGTCGATGAAGCTCTCCACCTGGATATATCGATTTTGTTCCTCGCGCATCATCGCGACGTCTGCGCTTCCCAGTAACGCGCGAATTCGTACAAAGGCTTCCTCGAATTCCGCGGCGTTATTGGCTCGGATCACGCCGCGGCTCGCCGAAAGTCCCAACGGTTTCAGCACACAGGGAAATGGCGCGCGGCGTGCCGTATCCATGGGACTCGCCTTTACCGGCACGCGGAAGAATTTCGGGACAGGGAGACCGGCTGCTTCGAATCGCTGGCGCGCGAGATATTTGTCGTGACAGGCCTCGACCGCAGCCGATGAATTGTAAGGAATGCCCAGCGCTTCAGCCGCGCGCGCCGCAACAAGAGTGGGCCGGTCGCCAACCGCCACAACGGCATCGAAAGGTCCGGCGGCCAACAGCACATCGCGTGAGGCGAGCGGATCGTCGAAGCGCACCGGAATCGCGCGGTCGCCCCACGGGTCTTCCAATACGTGGCACCGGTCAGTGGCCAGAATGAGATCGAGCCGCAGATGACGCGCCGCATCGGCGAACGCACGCGTTTGATATCCGGTAGTCGCGGCTACGAGCAGAACTCGGGGCACAGTTCCATGTTATCCACAGGGCAACAAGATCTTCCACAAAGCATGTGCTTGAATCTTCAAATCACCTGCCGCCATCGAATTTTCTTGCCGATTTTACTCATCCAAACCCGGCATTGGCGCGTCTAATACTCATAGGCGAACGATGAAAAACTCGAATGAGTCGAAACTCGCAGAATTGCGCGCAAGGACCGATCGGCAGCTCATCAACATCATTAACAGTGCGTTGGAACGTGGTCTTCATCTTGCACTTCTAGCCGCCGAAACGGAGGCCGCCTATCACTTCGGTGTCACCGAGCTACATGATGCCGAAGCAAAAAAAGTGTGTGCTTACGCCCTTAGCCTTCTAGCAAGAGTTGACGACACCAACGAGCGCCGACGATTGGAGACCAAACTGCTCCGACTTCGCGGAGCCCTGGATGGACAGCGCCGTGTGATGGCCGCGTCGTTCTAAACGGGAAGTCCAAGCACAGCTTTTCGAGCGTTCCCTTTTTCAATTGACCACTTCCGCAAGTGGCGTCCGATAGCCTTTACACAAGAGCAACCTGCTCTTCCGTTGGTTCCGCTCAACAATACCAGGGCTCGGTGAGATAGGGGATGGTCGCGCGGGATGCCAAGTGGAAGTCGTGCGGCCGCCCGTGCGCAAGCTCCCAGATTCGGCTGAAGATCTCACTGCGCGAAGCCTTGCGGCGTTCCTCGCGCTGGATGAGCGTTTGAATCTCCGCGCAAAGTTGGTCGATCTCCCGGTCGCCGTGTTGCCACCTGTACGTAAGCGCCGCGCGGTCGAAAGGGCCGACTATTTCACGAATGTCCGGCAACTCCAGCAGCAGAGAGCCTGCTGGGATCAGCAGGCGCATGGCGAGCTGGATGGGGCTGACATTCTCCACTAAATCCAGATCCACAATCACGCGCAGCAGTTCGCGATAGCCTTCCCAGGTAGTCCATGGCGTGAAGGTCACAAACGTCGGCGCCAGCGTCAGCTCCGCCTTTCGCATGAGGCCAACAATCTGAATAAAGTCCATGCGCGTGTGGCCCTTTGCCAGCTTCTCTAACACCGCGTCGTCGATCGATTCAACCGCGCTGGTTACAAACAGGCAGCCAGTCTGTTTGAGCAGTGGCAGCAGTTCGCGATATTGCAGCAGGTGCTCGATCTTGATGGTGGCGTCGTAGGTGACCGAGGGGTGTTCAGCATGTAATGCCTCCATGATCGCAACCGCGTGCCTCGGCCCGTTGAAAAAATCCGGATCGCCGAACGTGATGTGTTCGGCGCCGGCCGCCACCTGCCGACGGGCGTCTTCCAAAACCACATCGCGCTCCACCACGCGAAATGTGCCGTTATATACGGGAACGACGGGGCAGTGCCGGCATAAATGCCTGCATCCGCGGCTGGCCTCCGTGTAGCCCACTACTTTTTCCTTGCCACCGGCAAGCAACCGAGCGTAGCGTCCAAGGGGCGGCAGGTCAGTCCGGTCGGGTGTCAGGAATTTCTGCCTGGCAAGGGAAATCAAAGGCTCGCGCTGCGGGCCGGCAACGACAGGCAGCAATCTCGCGGCCAAGTCGCGCAGACCCTGTTCGAACTCTCCGCCCAGGATCGTGCGCACGCCCAATTCGCGCAAAAACGGCTCGTTCATGGGCGCATAGAGCCCGTAGCAGCACAGGTGTGCGCGGGGATTGAGAGTGCGGACCTTCTCGATCGCCCCCACCGCCAGCCGGGTCGCCGTGTGCATGGGCAGGTAAAACGCCAGCAAATCGGCCTCTTCCACCGCCAAACCCGGCAACGGAGCGCAGGCCAGGTCGGCGCAATTGACCTGATGGCCGTCTGCCCGTAACCACGCCGCGGGCGAGGCCAGGCCAAAAGGCTGGCGGCCCAGCTCGTAGGTCGAAATCAGGACGATTTTCAACAAGTTGAACCTTCATTATCGCAGGGGCACTCTATATAGGTGGAGTTGTTACAATAGAGGCGAGACTTCCCCATGTTGGCCACCAAAACCTTCGCTGAGGAGATTCTCGACCTGAAACAGGAACGGCGCGCCATTCTACTGGCGCACCATTACCAGGAAGCCGAGATTCAGGAGCTGGCGGACTGGGTGGGGGACAGCCTGGAGCTGGCGCGCAAGGCCCGCGACTTCGAGGGTGACGTTATTGCTTTCTGCGGCGTGTGGTTCATGGCCGAGACCGCCAAGGTGCTCAATCCCCATCGGACGGTGGTGGTGCCCGACAAGGACGCCAGCTGCAGTCTGGTCGAGAGCTGCCCGGTTGAACCGGTCCGCGCATACCGCCGGTCGCACCCGGATCACGTCATCGTCAGCTACATCAACACGTCGATCGAAGTGAAGGCTGAGAGCGATATACTCTGCACTTCACGCAACGCCGTGCAGATCGTCAACTCGATTCCGCCCGACAAGACCGTTCTCTTCCTCCCCGATCGCAACCTCGGCAACTATGTGAAGCAGCAAACCGGCCGGCAAAACATGCGGATCTGGCAGGGAACATGTATCGTGCATGCTACCTTTCCGGTCCGCCGGCTGCTGGACGCGCGCGCCGAGCACCCGGGCGCAAAGGTTGTCGCCCATCCGGAGTGTCCCGAGGCCGTACTGGCGATGGCCGATTTTGTCGGCTCTACCTCGGCGCTCATCGATTGGTGTGTGCGCAGCGAGGCCCGCGAATTCATTGTCATGACCGAAAGCGGTGTGGGCCATTCGCTGAGCAAGCTGGCACCCGAGAAGCAATTCCATTTCGTAGCCAACGAAAACTGCAATTGCAGCGAGTGCCCTTACATGAGGTTGAACACGCTGGAGAAGCTACGGGATGCGTTGCTTTATCTGGAACCGCGCGTCGAGCTCAGCGAGGATTTGATGCGCCGGGCGCGTCTGCCGCTCGAACGCATGCTCGCCGTGAAGTAAGCCCGTATGGACAACAGTCCACTTGTCGATACCTTCGGGCGAGCGCATGACAATCTGCGCATCAGCGTAACCGACCGCTGCAACATCCGGTGCTTCTATTGCATGCCTGAAACCGGCGTGCAGTTCACGGAGCGCAGCGAGATTCTGTCGTTCGAAGAGATCGAGCGCTTCGTGCGCGTGGCGGTGAAGCTGGGGATCCGCAAGCTGCGCATCACCGGCGGAGAGCCGCTTGTGCGCCGGGATCTACCGGTGCTGATCCGGAAACTGGTGGCGATTCCGGGTATCCAGGACCTTGCCCTTACTACCAACGCGGTCCTGCTGGCCGAGATGGCGGAGTCTCTCTACGCCGCCGGCCTCCGCCGCATCAACATCCATCTGGACACGCTCGACCGAGAACGATTTCGTCACATCACGCGGCGCGACGATCTCGACAAGGTGCTGTCCGGCATTGATGAATGCCTGCGCCTGGGCTATGGGCCGGTGAAGTTGAACGCGGTTGCGATCAAGGACCTCACCGAACCCGACATTGTTCCGATTGCGCGCTTTTGCCGCGAGCGGGGCATCGAGCCGCGCTTCATCGAGTTCATGCCGCTGGATGCGCAGCAGTTATGGGACCGGACCAGGGTGCTGACCGCGGACGAAATGATCGCCGTTTTGTCGCGTGAAGTTTCGCCGCTCATGGAGATTCCGGACCGAGACCCGCGAGCCCCGGCCACCGAATACCGATACACGGATGGTGGCGGACGGGTCGGCTTCATCGCGTCGGTCACGCGGCCCTTCTGTCTGAACTGCAATCGCATCCGGCTCACTGCCGATGGCAAGCTGCGTTACTGCCTGTTCGCCATTGAAGAGGCCGATGTGAAATCGTTGCTGCGCTCGGGCGCGGACGATAACGAGATCGCCGCATTGATTCGCTCGAACGTAAAAGATAAGTGGGCGGGCCACGAAATCAATAGCGCCCGGTTCGTACCACCGCCCAGGCCTATGTACGCCATCGGCGGCTGAAGCGCCAGAACGTCCCATCCGCCCTACCCATCCCGGCCGGGATGGTGCACTACAGTGCCGACGGAAGGTCCCACATCATGTTGCCCAAGAAAACCGGTTTGGTACATTTGCCCGCTCTGGTGTCATCCATAAGCCGGCGCATCTACATAATTCGCGGGCACAAGGTGATGCTCGACGTCGATCTAGCCGAACTCTACGGGGTAACGACTAAGCGGCTCAACGAGCAGGTCAAGCGCAACCGCAAGCGGTTTCCACCGGACTTCATGTTCCGGCTCACGGCCTCGGAAGCGGAGACCGTGATGTCTTTAAGGTCGCAAATTGCGACCTTAAGGCGAGGGCGGCACCGCAAGTACTTTCCCTATGTTTTCACTGAGCAGGGCGTGGCGATGTTATCCAGCGTGTTACACAGTAATCGCTCCATCGCGGTGAATATCGTTATCATGCGGGCGTTTGTGAAGCTGCGTGAGCTCTCCGCAAGGAGTCAAGAACTGGTACGCAAGCTAAGTGAAATGGAAAAGAAATACGATGCCCAGTTCCGGCAGGTGTTTCGTGCCATCCGCCAGCTCATGGAGCCTGTACCCGAGCCTGAATCGCCACGCCGCGGCATCGGCTTTACCGCGGACCACAAAGGCTCCCTTGCGCCCGACACACGCGCGGATGACTGTGCCACCATAGAATTCTCGATGAAAGTCGCTCTTGGGCAGATCAATACAACCGTCGGCGACCTCGCCGGCAATGTCACGCGCATGGTCTCGTCGGCGCGCGAAGCCGCGAGAGGTGGTGCGGAGTTGGTAGTGTTTCCCGAGCTTTCGATTACGGGCTATCCGCCGCGGGACCTGGTCGAGAAGCCCACATTTATCGAGCGGTCCGAGCAACACCTGGAGCGACTGGCCGCGGAGACGGCGGATCTGAGCCTGTCGGTGACTTGCGG
>WNFI01274779.1_pt4 | contig 11846 bp, 14 predicted proteins | sample 5400471 | NCBI WGS metagenome assembly WNFI01 (sample SAMN13153348, study PRJNA577476) | soil metagenome | isolation source: 100 cm saprolite on Douglas fir-dominated hillslope | place: USA:California | collected 2013-09-17
CCGCCTGCTCCGCCAGCTCCACCTGCTCGGTCACCTGGCGCACGTCCATCGGAAGGGTGCAGGCCAGCGCGACCACCGAGGCGCGCGCGCGCACGATCATTTCGGCGAGGTCGCGCGCGGGGGTCTGCGCGAGCGGCGCCAGCACCTCGAAACAGCGCGCGCGCAGAAGGCACGCCGCCATGCGCGCGCTGACGTCGTGCTGTTCGCCCGCCACCGACGCCACCACCGCGGTGCCGCGATCGGCGCGGTTGGGCTCGCCCGGCGGCTCGGCGAGCGGCTGCGAGCGGGCGATGGCTTCGACGATCGCCTGCGTGGCCACGTGCTCCTCGGCCACCGAGAGATCGCACTTCTCCCATTTCTGGCCGACCGTACGCAGCGCCGGCGCGATCACCTCGTCGAAGATCTGGGCGAGCGTCATGCCCTTGAGCCGCAGCGTCGCCATCAACGCAACACAGGCGCCGGCGTCGCCGCGCGCGGCGTACTTCTCCATGGTGGCGACGGCGTCTTCGGAGTCCTCGTCGCCGCCCGAGAGCGACGAGCCGAGGCCGCCCGCCACCTCGTACTGCCGCTTCTGGACGAACCCCGTCACGTCGCGGAGGCGGAACTTCCGGTGCCCGCCGGGGGTGCGGAAGCAGTCGATCTCGCCCGAGTCCGCCCATCTTTTCACTGTGGCTTCGCCGACACCGAGGAGCTGGGCCACCTGCCGCGTCGAGAGAACTTCGTTCACCTGCGCCTCCGCCTTGGCCTGTCCCTCTTCGGAAGCGCCATCGGATCCGCTCTTGTTGCCGTCGGCCTTGAGCATTTCGCCAATTTCCGATTCCCCTGCTCGAAAAAGGTTGCACAGCGGACCCGCTGCGGTAGGGGATTCCCCAGTGACGCCCCCGGGTCCCGTCAGAGCTCCCGACGAGCGAGGCCGTTTCGCGCCCAGCCCCACCGGCGAGCTGCACCTGGGCAACGCGCGAACGGCGCTGCTCGCCTGGCTCTGGAGCCGGTCCGCGGGGGGTGGTTTCACGCTGCGGGTGGAAGACCTCGACGAGCCGCGCGTGCGCCCGGGGCTGGCCGAGCGGCAGCTCGAGGAACTGCTCTGGCTGGGGCTGGACTGGGACGAGGGGCCCGACCCGCGGCGGGGCTTCGCGGACCTGGGCCCGCGGGGACCCTACCGCCAGTCGCTGCGGGGGTCCCTCTACGCCGCGGCCGTGGAGGCGCTTCGGAAAGAAGGACACATTTACGAATGCTTCTGCTCCCGCGCCGAGATCGCCGCCGCCAGTGCTCCGCACGGGCCGGAGGGCGACGGGCCGCGCTATCCCGGCACCTGCGCCAACCTGTCGCAGGCGCACCGCGACGAGCGGCGGCGGACGCGAGCGCCCGCGCTGCGGCTGCGGGTGCCCCCCGGAACGGTCTCGTTCGAGGACGCGCTGGCCGGACCGCAAGGGACGGACGTGCAAGCGCAGATCGGCGACTTCGTCCTCCGCCGCGCCGACGGCGTCTTCTCGTACCAACTCGCGGTCGTGGTCGACGACGCGGCCATGGGCGTGACGCAGGTACTGCGGGGACAGGACCTCCTCCCGTCGACCGCGCGGCAGATCCTGCTCTACCGGCTACTCGGGCTCGAGGTCCCGCGGTTCGCTCACGCGCCGCTCGTGCTGACGGCGGGAGATGGCGGGGAGCCAACGCGGCTCTCCAAGCGCGACCGCTCGCTGTCGCTTTCGGCGCTGCGCGCCCGCGGCGAGGACCCGCGGCGGGTGGTCGGCCTTCTCGCCGCCCTCTCTGGCCTCGCAGGCCCGACGCCGTCAGGTGCGCCTGCTTGCACCCCCGCTGCTCTCGTCCCTATGTTCGCCCTCGGGAAGGTGCCCGCGGGGGCAGCGCTCATTTCAGGCAGTCCCGAATTCGCCTGACGGCCCGCGTCCCCAAAACGGGGCCGGCCTGCGGAGTCGGGTTGCCGGTCGATGCGCCCTCCTGTTATACGGCGCGACCCTGCGCAGTAAACCAGATTGACGGCGGAGCGGACATGGCAGCGAACCACGGACTCGGCAACCTGAGCAAAGCCCACTGGAACCTGTCGAATCCGGTCCTTTACGAGGAGGCGGTCCGCAAGGGCGAGGCCAAGGTCTCCCAGGGCGGCGCCCTGGTGGTCGCAACCGGCAAGCACACTGGCCGGGCGGCGAACGACAAGTTCATCGTCAAGAATGCCGCCAGCGAGGGCAAGGTGTGGTGGGGCAAGGTCAACAAGCCCTTCGACCAGGACAAGTTCGACCGGATGCACCAAAAGGTGCTCAAGCACATCGCCGACAAGGAGGTCTATCCGCCGACACCGACCCGTTCACCATCATCGACGTGCCCGACCTGGCCGCGAACCCCGCGGAGGACGGCACCTTGAGCCCCACCTTCATCCTGGTCGACTTCCAGAAGAAGGTGACCCTGATCGGCAACACGCTCTACGCCGGCGAGATGAAGAAGAGCGCCTTCTCGCTGATGAACTTCGTCCTGCCCCAGCAGGGGACCATGCCGATGCACGCCTCGGCCAACATCGGCCCCAAGGGCGATACCGCGGTCTTCTTCGGCCTCTCCGGCACCGGCAAGACCACCCTCTCGGCCGACGCGAAGCGCACGCTCATCGGCGACGACGAGCACGGCTGGGGCTCGGGCGGCGTGTTCAACTTCGAGGGCGGCTGCTACGCAAAGTGCATCAAGCTGTCGCCCGAGGCCGAGCCGGAGATCTTCGCCACCACCCGCATGTTCGCGACCGTGCTCGAGAACGTGGTGATGGACCCGCAGACGCGGATCGTCGACCTCGACGACGCCACGCTCGCCGAGAACACGCGCGCCTGCTACCCGCTCTCCTACATCCCCAACGCCAGCCCCACCGGCAACGGCGGCCAGGCGAAGAACGTGGTGATGCTGACCTACGACGCCTTCGGCGTGCTACCGCCGATCAGCAAGCTGACGCCGGCGCAGGCTGCCTATCACTTCCTCTCCGGTTACACCGCGAAGGTGGCCGGCACCGAGATCGGCGTGAAGGAGCCGCAGGCCACCTTCTCCGCCTGCTTCGGCTCGGCGTTCATGCCGCTGCACCCCACCGTCTACGGCAAGCTGCTGAGCGAGAACATCGCCAAGAACGGCACCCGCGTTTGGCTGATGAACACCGGCTACACCGGCGGCCCCTACGGCATCGGCAAGCGCATGTCGATCGCGCACACCCGCGCGCTGCTCAACGCGGCGCTCGAGGGCAAGCTGGACAGCGTCGCGACCTACAAGGATCCGATCTTCGGCGTCGAGGTCCCGGTGGACTGCCCTGGCGTGCCTTCGCAGGTGCTGCGGCCGCGCGAGACGTGGGCCGACAAGGCCGCCTACGATGCCAAGGCACAGCACCTGGCGAAGCTCTTCAACGAGAACTTCAAACAGTTCGCCGACCAGGCATCGCCCGAGGTCGCCGCCGCGGCGCCCAAGGCCGGTTGACAGTGGCGGGTCTCCAGCCGAGAGTACGCGCCCCCGGAAGGCGTCAAGCGCTGGCGGCGCGCCGCCGGCCCAGAGAGAGTGAATGTCAGAGAAGGAAGCAGGGATCGAAGTCGAGGGCACGGTTCGCGAGGAGCTCGCGGGCGGGAACTACCGCGTCGAGCTGGACAGCAAGCACTCGGTGCTGGCGTACGCGAGCGGCAAGATGCGCAAGTTCCGCATCCGCATCCTCCCCGGCGACCGGGTGAAGCTCGAGCTGTCGCCCTACGACCTGACGCGCGGCCGCATCACCTACCGGCAAAAGTAGGTCTTCCTCGGGCATGGTGCGCGCGGGCCGCACGCCGGAGCGCCGCGCCCCGCAATCGCCACCGCGCAGTCGCCCGCAGTTTCCCAATCAGGCACGGTCCCGATCGGACGCGTGGATTACCTCCCTGCGCCTCGGAGGACCACACCATGGACAGGGTGCACGATGCGGGAACGCCGTTGCTGCTGTTGGTCATCTGCCTTCTGCTTGCTGCCGCGATGAGCGCGCAGGTGCTCTTGCCGCCGCGTCCGGTGCGCGAGCCCGCGGTGCTGAGCGAGCCGGTGGTGCGGAGCGGGGTGGTGGAGAACATCGAGGTGGTGGCGCCCTTTCGGCCGCCGGCGCGCACCCAGCGGACCGCGAGCCGGACCTGGCGCTGATGCTGGGCCGCGCCCGATTCCGCGGTCCGGATCACTTCGCCGCTTGGGGCGCCTTCTCGATCATGTGGAATTCGACCCGGCGGTTCTTCGCCTTGCCTGCGCGGGTGCGGTTGCTGGCGACCGGCCGGGTGGGGCCGAAGCCCTCGGCGACGAGCTGGCCCGGCTTGACGCCCAGGCGGACGAGGAACTTCCTGACCGCGTCGGCGCGGTCCTGCGACAGCTTCATGTTGGACTTCAGCTTGCCCACGTCGTCGGTATGGCCCTCGATCCGCACCGGCACGTGCGGCGCGTCCTTGAGCGCGCGCGAGACCTGGCGGAGCAGCTCGTAGCTGTCGCGTAGGATGCGGCTCTTGGTTGGCGCGAAGTGAACTTGTTGCCTCAGCTCGATCCGATCCCGCCTGACGATGATGAGCGTCTGCTTGCGCGGGCAGCCGAAGTTGTCGGCCGGGCCCGGAACGTCGGGACAGCGGTCGTCCTTGTCCGCCACGCCGTCCCCGTCCCGGTCGGGCCACGGGCAGCCCTGGTTCTCGGCCGGGCCGGGCACGTCGGGGCATCTGTCGTCCTTGTCGGCGACGCCGTCGCGATCGCGGTCGGGATACGGACAGCCGAAGTTCTCCCGCGGGCCGGGTACGTCCGGGCAGCGGTCGATCTCGTCGGCGACCCCGTCGCCGTCGCGGTCGGTGGCCACCGGGCAGCCGTGGTTGGAGGCGGGGCCGGGCACGTCGGGGCAGAGATCGTCGGCGTCGGGCACGCCGTCTCCGTCTTTGTCCGCGAGCGCGACGCCCTTGGGCTGCGGCGAGGCCTCCTGCGCGGGCTTGTCGCGGATGAGCACCTGGACCGGCCGGCACTCGCGGCTCTGCGAGAGCGCGGTCCTCGCGTTCTGCTGGGCCAGGTCGAGGTGCTCGCGGGCGCGGAAGCTGTCGCCCTGATCGAGCTCGAGCTGCCCGAACGCGAGGTTGCCCTCGGCCACCGCCATCTCGCGCGGCGCGCATTGCGCCGCGTTCTGCTGCCGGGCCTGCGAAAGCTCCTCGTCGATGGCACGCGCCCGCTCGCGAAGCTGCGAGCCCGTGGCGCAGCCGCAGAGCGCGAGCAGCAGGGCCCCCAGACGCGCGCGCGTCACTTGGGATCCTGCGGCGTGGAGGCGGGCGCCGGCTTGCCGGTGGACGCCGGCGACGGCTTGCTTGCCGGGGTGGTGTGCTGGATGGTCGCCCGCGGCGCGACCGGCGACGGCCCCGAGGCGCGCTGGGCGGAAGCCTTCTGCGCCGCCTGCTCGGCGAGCTGGATGCTCTTGCGCGCGAGCTGCGCCGCCTCGCCATAGCGTGCGCGGCCCTGTTCCTCGCGCGCCTTTTGCAGATAGAGATCGGCCGAGGTGGTCTCGTAGATGGCGTACCGGTCCCCGTCGGCTGCGTGGGCGCGAGCGGTGGCAACCTCGGCGTCGTTGATGACCGAGGTCGCGCCGACCGGACCGCATGAGGCGGCCGCGGCGGCGAACGAGAGCGCGAGCGCGTTGCGGGCGAAGGAGGTGGCCAAGCTCCGAATCCGGTACCCGGAAGATCAAGCCCTGTCAAACAACGGGCAGCTTTCCGCTCACGCCCAGCGGAACACCCCGGGGCGGCGCCCTGTTATGATCCGCGTCATGGGAGCCTCGATGCTTGCGGTGTTGCTGGCTTTGGCGGTGAACGTCGCGGGGGCGTCCGGGACGCCTCCGGGGGCGGCCCCGGCTGGCGCGGTCGCCGCCGCCGGGGGAGCACCCCTTGCCCGGCTGAACGAGGCGCAGCTCGACCGACGCATCGCCGCGGCGCAAGCGCTCCCCATCGGCGATCGCATCCAAGAGCTGAGCCGGCTGTTCGTGGGCACAGCCTACGTCGACTTCCCGCTCGGCGAGGGCGGCACCGGCCCCGAACCGCAGGCCCGCTTCCGCCTCGACGGAGTCGACTGCCAGACCTACGTCGAGACGGTGCTGGCGATGGCCAACGCGCGCAGCCTGTCGCAGGCGAAGGTGTTGCTCGACGACATCCGCTATGCCTCGCTGCCGCCCTCCTTCGCCACCCGCAACCACTTCACCGAGGCGCAGTGGCTGCCCAAAAACATCGAGAAGGGCTACCTGCGCTCCGCGGTGGAGTCGATCGACGCCCGCGCCCCGGTGAGCGAGCTGGTGCTGGAGAAGGCCAGCTGGACGCAGGTGCCCTTCCTCAAGCGCCTCGCCTCGGCCGCCATCCCCGAGGGAAGGTTCGGCGTCCGCTATCTGCCGCTCGCCGAGGCGCGGGGGCGCGCGGGCAGCATCGCGCCCGGCTCGGTGATCCTGGTGGTGCGCGAGGCCGATCCGAAGCGCGTGGTTCGGGTGAGCCACATGGGCATCGTGGTGCGCTCCGGCGCGGGCCTCGCCGTGCGCCACGCCTCCTCGGTCCCAGCCGAGCGCCGCGTGGTCGAGGAGCCGTTCGACCGCTACCTCGACCGGATGGGCGAGTTCAAGAAGTGGAAAGTGATCGGCTTCGGCCTCGCTCTGCCCCTCGACGCGACGGCGCGGGCGGCGGCGATCCTGGGCGGGTCCAGCGTCAAAGGCTGAGGTCCTTCTCCGCCTCGTCCTCCGCGGCGCGCGCCGCCCCCTCCGGGTCGGACTTCAGCGCGGCACGGCGCTCGGCGAGCAGCTCGCGAGCGCGGGAGAGCTCGCGGGCGGGCACCTGAATGAGGAAGGCCTCCACCGGCGAGGTCATGGTGCCGACGAGCCCGCTGCGCGGAGAGGTGACGAGCGCGGGGATGCCGGCCTCGCCGCAGGCTTGCACCAGGATCTCCGCCTCGAACTGATCGGCGACCGCGGCGGCCACGGCGAAGTCTCCGACCTCGAGCGGCTGCTCGCGCGCCCTCTGATCTTCGAGCGACGCCTCGTCCTGCTCGGCCTCTTTTGGATGGAGGATGTCGGCCATATCGGATGATAGGCGCGCCCCGCCCGCTCCTCAAGGTGCGCCGAGCGGCAGCTCCACCTTCCAGGCGCCGTTCTCGCGCACCACATGGAAGCTGTCGCGCGCGCCGCCGTCGGCGGTGGTCTCGACCTCCGCGGAATCGCCGCTGCGCGAGACTTCGCGCACCTGGATCGGGCCGGTGCGCACCGCGGAGGCAAACAGCATCTGCCGGCCCGACGCGGGCCCGACGCCGCCCGACCCCTCTCGCGCGGCCTTGGCCCTCGCGTCCGCCTGTCGCTGCGTGCGCGCCGAGAGCAGCGCCCAGGCGGCGTCCGCGTCGCCGCGGCCCAGGCTTTCTGCGAAGCCCTGCACCGCCTCCCCCGGCCCGGCCGAGCCGGGGGCAGGCTGCCTGCCCGGACAGGCGGCGACCAGGAGAAGCGAGGAGATCAGGGCCGGCAGCGATCGGCGCATGCGGACCGACTAGCTCACGCCGGAGCGCTTGTCGAGGCGGACCTCCTCGCTCAGTCAGGCGCACGGATCGGTTTGCTGTCGGGCCTCACTTCCGCCGGGTGCCCGTCCATTCGCGACCGGTCCGCGCAGGCGTGGGCAGCGCCTCGCCCTCGCGCGGGGGGCCGGGATTCACGAAGCGCGCGCGGTACACCGGCTGGCCGGTGACGAGGTAACGCCGCTCGCGCGTGGAGAGCACCTCGGGCGCGCCGCTCCAGAGTGCGAGCGGGCCGTCCAGATTGCGGAAGCCCGCCCCCTCCCAGGTGCGCAGCGCCTCCTCCGCATAGGCGGGCACGTCGGTGCGAAAGTCGACCTCGCCGCCCTCGCGCAGCAGCACCCGCGCCAGCGCGGCCAGCTCGACGTCGACCATGCGCCGCTTGTGGTGGCGCTTCTTCCACCACGGGTCGGGGAACTGGACGTGCAGGGCAGCGAGCTCGCCGGGCGCGAAGCAGCGCGGCAACAGCAGCTTGGCGTCGCCCTGCAGCACGATCAGGTTCGCAAGACCCCGCCGCTGCGCGCGCCGGCGAATCTCCTCGCAGTCCGAACGCCGCGTTTCGATCGCGACCAGGTCCAGCTCGGGATGCGCTTGCGAGAAGTCGAGCGCGAAACCGCCGCGACCCGGACCTACCTCCAGGTGCAGGCGCTGCTGCAGAGGCCCCCTGCCGAAATCGCGGGGCCAATCCGGCCGCGACTGCGAAGGCAGCGCGCAACCGTGCCAGCCGGCGTCCTCCGCGAGGGGCGGCCTGCCCGGCGGCGGCAAGGGTTCGCGCCTGGTTTCACTCATGGCGGACGGGCGCTTACCCGTTCTTGCCAGCCCCGGCAAGACGTGTTTACGTTCCCCGCTCCCCGGGCAGCCTCTCTGGACGACCCCGAGCAGGGAAAGAGGATACGAGCATGTGGAAGCGCATGAAACGGGTCTTCCGCTCGATGTTCGGCTGGATGGTCTCCGCCGCCGAGGATCCCGAGCTGATCCTCGAGCAGAACATCCGCGACCTGAACGACCAGGTCCCCAAGATGAACGAGTCGATCGCCATGGTGAAGGCGAACGTGACGCTGCTCGAGAAGGAAAACCAGAAGTACAGGAACGACCAGCTGGAGCTGACCTCGAAGGTCAAGGCGGCCATCCAGGCCAGCCGCGACGACATCGCGACCACCTACGCCACGCAGCTCCAAACCCTCAAGGGCGCACTGATGCGCAACGAGCAGCAGCTCAGCGCGGCGCGCCAGGCCTACGACAAGGCGATGCAGGTCAAGTCCGCCTTCATGCGCGAGAAGGACAAGAAGACGAGCGAGGCCATGCAAGCTCTGCGCGACGCCCGCCGCAGCAAGTGGCAGAGCAAGGTCGCCGATGCGATGGAGAGCTTCCAGGTGGCCGGCATCGACGCCACCCACGACGAGATGCTGCACAAGATCGAGGAGCAGACCGCGGTCAACGAGGCGCGCATGGACATGGCCATGAGCAACGTCGACACGCAGGGGATGAAGATCGAGGAGGAGGCGGAGAAGATCCGCGCCACCGAGCTGCTCAAGCAGTTCAAGAGCGAGATGGGCCTCGACACAGGCCCGTCGGGCGACGCCGCCACCGGCGACAAGACGCTTGGGAAGAAAGCGGGCGTGCAGGGGTAGGCGGAGGCCGCTGCCCCGGACCATGGCAGATTCCGCCGCACGCAAGATCCGGCGCGCCCACCGCGGGGCCCTTCTGCTCGCGGCCGCAGCGCTCGCCTCCTGCGGGCGCTGCGGCGGGCCTCCCGCGGCCCGGTCGGCGGAAGAGCTCCTGCCCGCGCAGGCGCCCGGGGCCTTCGTCACCGCCGCGCTTTCGCAGGTCGCACGACACGCCGACGAGCTGCTCTCCCGCGCCGCCCAGCTTCCCGGCGGCGAGCAGATCGGCGACTCCCGCAAGGCGGTGGCGGCGCAGTTGGGGTTCGACCCGCTGTCCCGCGAAGGACTGCTCTCGGCCGGGCTCGACCCCGACCGCGCGGCCGCGCTGGTGCTGACCCAGGCGGAGGGGAAGCGGCCCGGCTTCGTGGCGGCGCTGCCGCTCTCGGACCCGCAGGCCTTCGCCCGCGGCATCGACAAGCTCGCGCGCGAGCGCGCGGGCTACGCCGAACGGACCGAGGAGGCCCGGGGCAAGGTGAAGGCGGTGGTCTTCTCGCGGCCCGGTGGCGCACAGAAGCTGGCGTACGCCGTGGTCCGCGGCTATGGGGTCGTCGCCCGCGGCGACGACCCCGGCGAAGAGTTGGCCGCGGCGGCGGCTCGGCCGCCCGATCAGAGCCTCGCGAAGGACGCGCGCTTCGCGGCGGCCCGCAACGCGCTCGCCGGAGCAGGGGCGCCGCTGGTAGGAGCTCCCCCGGGCGGATCTGCAGCTCCGGGCGCGACGGCAGCCGTCGCGCCCGATCTGGTGCTGTTCGCGGCGGCGCAGGGCCCGCTGCAGACGCGCCTCTTCGGGCAGCCGCTGCCCGGCGACGTCGCGCTGGGCGTCTCGACCGGCGCGGGCGGGCTCACCCTGCGCGGCTCGCTTGCGCTCGCCGCGCCCGACGCGCACGAGGTCGCGGCTCTCCTCCCCGGCGGCGGCGAGGCGCTGGCCGGGCTCCTGCCTAGGGATGCGCCGGTCCAGCTCCGCCTCGGCCTGCAACCCGCCCAGCTGCCCCCAGCCCTGTCGCGGGTGCCGGTGCTGAGGGAGTTCCTCGCGCAGCTGCGCGCGGCGCTCTCGGAGAAAAAGGTCGACCTCGACAAGGACCTGTTCGACGCGCTCCAGCCAGGGGTGGTGGCGGCGCTCTCGCTCTCGCCCACGGCGGACCTCAAGCGCGCGGTCGACGCGAACCTGCTCGATCTGCGGTCCCACACCCCCTTCGACGTGGTCCATCTCTTCGTCTATGCCCGGGCCGCCGACGCCGCGCGCCTGCGGCCGGCGCTGCAGGCGGTGGCCGACGCGCTGCCGCGGTTCGGCGCCGCGGCGACGCGCAGCGAGACCGGGGACGGGGTCGAGTGGCGGGTGACCTCTGCCGTCGGCGAAGGCGCGCGGTTCGGCCTGCGCACGGTGGAGGGGCCTGCGCTCGCCTATCTGGTCGGCGGCGAGGGCCTGGAGGCGGCGCTAGCGCGCGAGGGCGCGCAAGGCGCAGGCGGCGGGGCCGCGGCGCTGCGGATCGATTTCGGCCAGCTCGCCGCCCAGGTGGCCGCGCTCCCGCAGAGCGCCTACGGCACCGGACCGCAGAGCTACGTCGCGCGCTCCCTGGTCGGCCAGGTGATCGAGCCGCTGCGCCCGCTGGCGATGCGCGCGACCATCGCGCCGGGGACGCAGGGCCTCTTGATCGAGGTGACGGTGGCGATCGCGCAGGCGGCGAGCGCGGACACGGCGCGATGACGGAGGCGGCGCTCGAGCTGCGCGGAGTGATCAAGCGCTATCGCCCGCGCGAAGGCGAGCTTCCGTCGGCCTCCGCTCGCCCGCTGCTGCGCGGCATCGACCTGCGCGTCGAGCGCGGCGAGTTCGTCGCCATCGAGGGTCAGAGCGGCAGCGGCAAGTCGACGCTGTTGCACCTCATCGGCGGCCTCGACCGCGCCTATGAGGGCGAGGTCCGCGTGCTGGGGCAGGATCTGCGCGCGCTCGAGGACGGGGCGCTCTCCTCGCTGCGCAACCGTGGGATCGGCTTCGTCTTCCAGTCCTTCAACCTGCTGCCGGGCATCACCGCGCTCGACAACGTGCTCCTGCCCGAGGCGTTCGGCGAGATCCCCGACGCCCAGGTGCGCGCCCGCGAAGCGCTCGCGCGCGTCGGCCTCGCCGGCAAGGAAAGGGCGCGCCCGTTCGAGCTGTCCGGCGGCGAGCGGCAGCGGGTGGCCATCGCCCGCGCGCTGCTCGCCCGGCCGCCGCTCCTGCTCGCCGACGAACCGACCGGCAACCTCGACGCGGGCACCGGCCACGAAATCATCGAGCTGTTCCGCTCGCTGCACCGGGACGGCATGACCCTGCTCATCGTCACCCACGAGATCCGCGTCTCCAGGGCCGCGACGAGGGTGCTCCTCCTGCGCAATGGCGCGCTGGAGACGCCAGCACACGATCCCCTGCTCGACACCTCGGATGAGGAGGCTGCGTCGTGAAGACCTCCAAGCTCTCGCGCCTTGTTGTGGGCAACCTCGCCCGCGAGCTGCGCACGGTGCTGGTCAGCACCGGCGGCGTCATGCTGGGTGTGGGCTGCTTGATCTTCTTCCTTGCCCTCGGCGCCGGGCTGCAGGGAGCGGTGGCGGAAGTCTTTCCCATCTCGACCCGCGAGGTGGAGGTGGTCGCGCCGCAGGTGTCGCTCGGCTCGCTCC
>WNFI01095003.1_pt1 | contig 11845 bp, 13 predicted proteins | sample 5400471 | NCBI WGS metagenome assembly WNFI01 (sample SAMN13153348, study PRJNA577476) | soil metagenome | isolation source: 100 cm saprolite on Douglas fir-dominated hillslope | place: USA:California | collected 2013-09-17
TGGCAGAACGAAGCCGAAACTGCGAGTAACCCTTTATTTGCAGGCGATAGTATTGGCGATCCCAGCAGGATTCGAACCTGCAACCCACGGAGTAGAAATGCTGTGTTCGTAGTCCGAACTTCGCTTTCCATTCAACGGCTTGCATGCCTACCTTCAAGCTCTCCGGTAATTATTCCGGGATTTTTATCGTCTTCTTGACGGCCTGATCGTCTATCGGTACGGCCGAGGTCATCTCCATTGCCGCGCGGACGTCCTCGATCATTACGTTGGCGTAGAACTTCGCAGTTATGGCGATGTCGCTGTGGCCGAGCAGCTCCTGGGTTACCTTCAGATTGCCGGTTTTGCGCAAGGTGCGCGAGCCGGTGGTGTGGCGCATGTCGTGGATCCGGGCGTCGACGCCGACTTTCGCCCATTTCCGCTTGTTGGACCCCATGCCGTAATAGGTGATCGGGTAGCGTTGGCCACGGATGAACCTCTTGCCGGTCTTCGGACAGGGCCGGGTACGCTGGGCCACGAAGGTGAAGACGTTCGTTTCGTGCTGGCCACGCCGGGCCCAAAGGATGGCGTAGGCTTCTCGGGACAGGGGCACCACGCGCGGCACGCCACCCTTTGTAATTACTCGTACCTCGGCCGCGGCGAAGTCCACCTGGGGCCAGGTCAGGATCAGGTTGCGCCGGCGCAGCCCGGTGATGATGCCGAAGCGGCGCAGGGCCGCGAAGTCGGCGTCCTCGGCATCGTCCAGGATGGCTTCTTCGCCAAGTGTGATTTCCCGAATCGGCCGCTTGGTCTCCTTCAGCCAGTGCTTTTTCCACTTCGGCTCGCGCAGGATGGTGGCGTTCCAGTTGTCGCGGGCGCGATGCATCACCCGCCGCAGCAGGGAGAGGGTGGTTTTGTTGACGGTGCGGGCGGTGATCGGCCGGTAGAGCTGCTTGCCGTCAGAATCTCGGCCGGAACGCCGCACGTCGAGCCGCCGGGCCTCGACCATCTTCGACACCATGTCGTCGGTAATGGCATGCTTTTTGCCCATCCTCGAAGGCCTGCGCGTCACGTTTACTACCGGTGAGTTCGGTCGATCCGGAAAAGCGATAACCGTCGATCTGGAAGTCGAATTGCCAGTACGGGCTGTTTTTGTGACGATAGACCGACATGAAGCATCCTCATCAGGGCGGTTCAGAAAACGCGTCACGTCCGAAAGCGTGAATACCCGGTGCCGGCGCTTCCGACCGAGACCCTTGAGGCGGCCAACCAATTCACCTGCGCCAATATGCTTGCGGAGGGTTTTGACGTCCATCTCCAAAAGCCGTGCCACCTGCTGCGTCCCCAGCATCGCATGAACAGAGAAAGCCGCCTCGATCGTCGGGGGCACCGCGTCCGCGGGCACATTTTGAGGCCCTTTGCTAGATAGCCTTTCCATCGTCACATGTCTCTCGATGCCAAGCGGTTCCTCATAGAACCTGCTTTCGTATCGCGATGTGGCCGGAAGCCATCACAAATCGCACGGGACAAAAACGGGACACTGGGGGGACACCAAAGCTTTCTACGGCTCACTTGAGCGCGAAACTTGCCGCATTGCCCTCGAAGAGCGAGCCGCTGCGGATATAACCCATCGTGGTTGTGAAGGACTTGTGACGAAGCTGGCGCTGGATAGCGTGGCCAGGGGCACCGTTCTTGGCCGCCGAGGTTGCAAGGCCGGATCTCAGAGAATGTCCAGAAAACAAGCCTGCCCGGACTTGTGCTTCCGCGTCGGTAAGTCCTTCCGCGAACCCGGCTTTCTTGATGACACGCTTAACCACCAGTGCAATCGCTGCGCCGGTCAGGGCCGCATCGCTCATCCGACCATGCCGGGTGATCGCTCGAAAGACTGGACCCTCCTGAATGCCCGAAAACGCAAGCCATTCGCGGTGCGCACGCACTGGACAGACTACCGGATCGATCCCGAACGGGACGCCGATCGGCTCCTCTTCGCCCGCCTGGTTGGTCTTGGATCGCGTGAGTTGGATGATCAGACCGTCGGGCGAAGCCTCGATCCAGCCCGATGCAGTGAGATCCTGCGAGACCGTAAGGCCTGCGAGCTCGGCGCGGCGCAACCCGGCCGAGAAACCGATCAAGAGTAGGGCGCGATCTCGATGGCCTTGCAGATTGTCGGGCAGCGCCTGGATCGTCCGACGCAGATCCGCCGACATGAGGGGCGATTTCTTGTTCGCTCTCACACCGCGGTCGTTACGAAGGCCCTGCCAGAACACCCGAAAGCGCTCGTCCGTCGTATCCAGCTTGAACCCGCGTGATCGATGAAACACGCGAATGGCTGTGAGACGTCGCAGCAGCGTCGAGACTTTGAGCGTCGGAGCAAAGGCCGTCAGGTAGGGGACCACGGTCTCCAGAAGATCCGCGGGGAGGGCGCTGCGAGAATGGGCCGCGCACCACTCCTCAAAGTGGAGCCAGTCCGTCCGATAGGCTCGCTGCGTATTTTTGGAACGGGCATTCTTGACGTACTCGCCCGCTCGATCCCGGAGCTCGTCCATGATCGAAGGCAGATTCGTAGCGTGGACAATCAGCTGGGTTTCCATGGTGTTTTCCGTGACGATAATTGAGGGTTATCGAAAGCCAGAGGCGGCCCGCCAAATGACGAGCCGCCCCCCGAAACTCAGATTATTTTTCCGTCATCATCGAAGCTGTAAAGCCACGGCGTCACTTTGGGGATGGGTCTGCCGGTCAGCTCTGAAAGGGCTCTTAGGGTCGTCTCGAAGAGACGGTCTGGAAGATCCGAGCCGTGAAGCTCATCTTGGCAGACTACGGTCCGCGTGAAGGCGATAAGGGCAAAAACTCCCTCGATCGTCGTCGGGCAAGTGTTCGCGATCTTATCGATTGCAACGCGCTCCCGCTCTAAGGCCGACTGAAAACGGTCGCGGATCGCATCGAAGCCCGTCGCTTTCCACTCGGTCACGCATCGATCCGTTTGTTCGCGGAGTCTTTGATGGTAATCAGCTCGCAGCGTGTTGATCTTCGCGCTTGGGCTGGCCAGCATTTCGGCTGGATAGTCCTGCGCCATCTCGTCTACGAAACGATCAATTTCTTCGTGAGAGCGCGCCCGCCGATCTGGGTGGCCAAATCCGATTTCGTACAGAACGACGCTCGGTTCAGAGCGGAATTCCGGCGGAAGTATCTCGTGAGCCTTTTCGTGGGCGGAGGTCTTGCGCGCCGTGTCCTCGGCGGCCAGACGGTATTCCGCGAGGGCCGCAGAGATAGGATCGCATGCAGTCGCCGGCTTATGTGCGGGCCCTCGGGCTCGCCTGGGCGCGAACGCTGCGGCGGGGTGTGCAGCCAATTCAAGAAAGCGCCGGATGCGTCAATTGAGGATACAAGTGTGATATCTTGGGAATCAGCCTGCGGCATGACTTACCTCGTGCTCGTGGGTTAGAGTCGGTGAAGTGTTATCAGCACTTCCCGACTCGCTTAATTTCTAATACCATCAATTCACGATGTCAATTTCTAACACCAGAAAAAAACGAGGGCGCGGCCGGCCAGCGATCGGAGCGACCCCTATTCAGGTGCGGGTGCCACCGGAGCAGCTCGCAGCGCTCGACGCATGGATATCCCGACGAAAGGAACCGGGCCTCACGCGCCCTGAGGCCATTCGCCAACTTCTCGATGATGGCCTGGCGAAGCATTCGAAGTCTTCCGACAAGGAATAATTTGCAACCAGCATGGTGCGCCGGCTTGACGCCCTAATCTAAGCCACTGCGTCGTCGCCCTGACATTTAATGATTGATTTCGGATCAGGGGTTCTGCACCCGCCTTAGCACGCTGGGGTTCTCGAGGATTGCAGTAGCGAACTATACCGGCGCTCTCTGGCCCCCCGAGACCTTTGAGCCGAGGATAAATGAAATTGGGCGTACTGCCCTTCATCACTGCACTCGCGCATCAGATCAAATTGAATCAACGCGCTGAGGTTGTTCCGAACTGGACGCGGTGTCGAAAAAACATCACGCCAAAATATTCGTCGCGCGGAAACATATTTAACTTGCAGCGACCGGGTTCCGGCACGCAATGTTCGGATGCAGACTTAAGTAACGTCAACAAGAACGCGATCACAGGAACACGGCAATGTCAGTAGCTGCAATGGAGCTCGACCCACGCTCCTATCTCGAAACCGAAGCCAGGATCATTGTTGAAAACGAAACCCATGTGACGATCGCGCTGCGGCTGGAGAAGGCCACAATCGCGCGAAACCTGCTTTTTCTCGCTGCCCTTGCCGAACTGATGCCGGCGCTGAAGATCCTCCCCACCATCTTGGAATGATTGAAAGAGGGTATCCAAGGAGTGGATTTTGCTTATGCGGGAGGTCGGACGGCAGCGCGCAAAGGAGGCGACGCCATCCAAGGCGTTTGTGGGCGCCGTCGGCAATCTCTTCGATCCTGTCGCCCTTCTTGCGGCCTTAGATGACGCCACGCCGGATTACCTCGGTCGCGTCGACCGCGGCGAGTTGATCTATCCCGCATGCAACCGAACTTTGACCGACGTCCATGGCAACGTGCGGTCAATCTGGGAGGACACGCGCATCGAAGCCATGCGTTATGTGATGATGGTGCCCAGGCGTGAAGTCGATCTGTTGGTCAATCCCGCGCGTCAGACCGAGATGCTGGAAGCATTCCTTCGTCGGCCACCGCATGAAGATACCGTAGTCGATTTCACGGGCGCTTCGATTGACGACTACAGCATTGCCATAATCGCCGGGTTCAACTGGCTAGACCACTGCGCGATCCTGGCGGGGGTTAATCCAGACAAATTCTGGCGCCCACTCCGCAACTTCAGGAAGATTGCCCTGGTCGCCCAGCAATGGTGGGCACTCGAAGGCGCCGGCCCGCGCTGCTATCACATGCTTGTCGAGCGGCAATATCCGCCACTGATGGTCTATCTAATCTGGCTCGATTATACGCGGTTGGCAAAGGAGATTGCTTCCGCGGCGATCTACGGCTCGTCGACCGACACGGCTGCGGAAGCCGATCGCAGGGCGCTAACTTCGGACCTAACGGGCAGTCCGGCTAAGCTCGGCGCCGCTCTCGTTGCCGTCACGGAAACGATGGACCGTCTTCGAAAGGCTCGTGAACCTGACGATCTGTTGCCACAGCGCTGATGCTCTGCTCCGATCCAGGCTCCGATTCAGCCCCCTCGACAAAGGGACGACTTGTCGGCACGTTCCCACGACGATGAAACAGAAGATAACCTTTGGGGCGATCGCCGTGCTGGCATTCTGCGCCGGCATATCCGTTTCGCTTTTTACCCTTCCGCTATGGGTGGCGGCGCTCATCAACCTGTCTAGACAAGGAAACCGGACAGATTGGCTCGGCTTCTTTGGTGGGCTGCTGGGCAATATCATCACGGCGACCGTAGCCAGCGTCGCGATCTATTTCGCATGGCGCGGAGTCAAACATCAGATGAGGGTTGGTTTGGTCGGCCGAGAAGAAGAACGCATTGAAGCAACGCTCCCCGGGCTGAAGCAAATGGCGGGCTACCTTCAAAATCTTCGCCCGTATCTCCTCCGTGCAAAAGCCGACAGTATCAACGGCACAATCAGCGGATTCGTAGGCGTAGAGGATGTGCACGACAGCTTCGACGATAAATTTGAAAAGACGTTCTCTATTGCAGACGCCGCTTCGCGCCAGTATTTGCTGGTCATCTTCCAAGCCATCTCCAGAGCCGCGGATCATGTCGTTCATGAGGAGAAGCGCCATCTTTTCCTGACGCAGCGCCTTAACTTTGAAAAGGAGAACAACACCGAAACGATCGAGGAGGCCAGAGCCGCTGCGATGCAATCGCAGACGGCTCTCAACCTCAAAACGCTCGTCCTGAAGACTGAGCTTTACAACCTTAATGAGTTCGAAAGAGAATTGCTGTCGAAGATCGAACTTTTTGAAGGTCGCCTTCGACGATTCCGTCAGGAGCTCGAAGCCTTCTTTGACCGCTAGGGCCAAAACTCCGACGCCGAGCACAAGGCAACGGAGGTTTGAATTGCGCTGGCCCCGGCACAAGCGCGCTACACCCCGCCGCCACACGGCGCATCCGAACGCGAGTGCGACAACGCCGCGCGCTGGCGCTGTGCGGCTAGCTTTCGGTAAGCCGCAATCATCGCGCGTCGAAAGGTGCTAGTCGGTAGCGGGCGAGAAGAGGCCTGCTAGTCCACAAGCGGTCTCGCTTTTTGAGGCCGGACGATCGTCACCAGGGTTCGCGCCCGGGTCAGCCCGACCCGCAATAGACGACGGCTGCGCTCAAACGGCGGCTGTTCTGTGCGTTCGTCAAAGAATCCCGACTTGAAGGCGCCTTCCACTAACACGACACCATCGAACTCCTTCCCCTTGGCCTTGTGCATGTTCATCAGGACGCAGCCTCGAGAGTCCCGCTCGGCCGCGATGAGTCGCTCCTGTTCGAGGATGCGCCTGACGAGATCGCCGGCGCCCGCATAGTTGCTCGAGGCGAGCCAGCGCTCGCCGAGCCCCGACGCCAGAGCGTCGGTCGCCCTGAACAGTCGAACGAGCCGGACTTCGCGGAACAGCTCCTTAAGAGCCGGAATATCCTGAAGTAGCCGGCGTGCAGCCTTCCAGTCCGCGACCGGCTCGCCGAGCAGCTCAATTCCGGCGGCGTGCGCCGCAACGAGTGCTTTGGCGGCCTTGATGCGAGGTTCCTCGCCATTCGCCACCTTGGCGGTGGCCTGATCGTACTTGCGGGCAAGGTCGGCGGCGGTCTGCGTCGGCTCCTCTGCGTTTTTCAGCTTGTAGAAGCCGGCGATGACCCGCAGAGTTCGCGCGAGGCTCTGCTCGGCCGGTCCGGTCGGCCATTCCAAGATAGAGGCGACAACGACGGCGGCAGCGGCCGACAGCTCCGCATCCCACACAACGTCATGCTCGACGACCGAGAGCGCCTGGTTGTTATAGGTGTGAGGCTCCGAAAGGATCAGCGATAGATCGGAGATCAGCGAGTTGCTGCGAGACAGCACCGCCACGCTGGGATTTTCGACACCCTTCTTGCGCAGCGCGCTGAAGGTCCAAATCACCGCCGCATGGACCGTCGCCGCGAAGGCGTTCCCCCAATAGCTCGCCTGCTTGACGTCCGGCGTCGCCGGCAACGGTCCCTGGTTGCGTAGCACGGCGTCGGCGAACTTCAGGATGCCCGCGTTCGGACTCCTGTGGTTCTCACCACCAAGGTCGAACTCAGTTATGCTAATTGTCTCGCGCAGGATATCCAGCCGACGAGGATCGACGTCGTCGCGATAATCGAAAATGCGTTGCTCTAGATCAGCCAGGCAGAACACGTCGGTCACCTCGGCCAGCGCGCGCACGATCCGCCATTGACTGTCGTCGGTGTCCTGGAATTCATCGACGATGATCATTGGAAACCGATCCGCGATCAGCGTGCGCAAAGCCGCACAGCGCTCAAGCAGGTCCGCCGTACCGGCCGCGAAAAGATCGAAGCAGTAGAGACCTAGCTCGGTCGCCTGGCGCTGGCGTTCGACATTCCAATCGCCGTCAAAGGCCGATTTCTGCAGACGCTCCTCGGTTGGATACAGGAAGCGGACGGGCCGCCCGTGCAAAAGGCGACCATGGGCCTCCAGCATCTCCATGCAGAAGGCGTGATAGGTCTGGACGGTCACGGCTCGGCGCTCGCTGGGCGTCAGGATTTCCTTGCAGCGCAGGAGAACCTGCCGGATTGCCGCACGCGAGAAGCTAAGGAACAGAACCTCCTGGCCCGGCTTCAGCGTCGCGAACCGGCGTTGCGCCTTGAATAGCGCGATCGTCGTTTTCCCCGAACCTGGTCCCCCGAGGACCAGCAGGTGCCCGTCCCGCGCGATGATCGCCTTGCGCTTTTCGCACAGCTCCAGCTTCATCCGAACAGGCCCTCGATATCGTCCGGCGGAGGTGCCGCGATATCTTCGGGCACGGCGCTCAAGGCCTTGTGCATGGTCTCCAATATCCCCCGGATCGTCGCCGGCAGCTCGGCAGCGTTCCGACAGTGTGAGATCAGCATCGCCGCGTAGGCGTGGGCGTCGCCCTTGCGGGCCTTCAGCACCTTCACGGCCAAGGCCGCAACGTCGGCATCGGCCGCCGCCGGATCATAGGTGCCGACAGGGGGATAGTCAGGGCGATCCTTTACCTCATTGAGGAAACGGCGCACGACGGAGAGAGGCGTCTGCTTGATGAGGATGTTCTCGATGCCCTTTTCCGGCGACTCCCAGACCTGGGTATAGCCCTTCAGTTTGTCGAGCGCGTCCTGATTCAGCGCGGCGTTCGGTTTGTCGTAGAACCCGAACGATAGCTTGCCAAGCGCCGAAAACACGGGGCCGTGACGCGGCACTGCCCCTTCACTGCCGGCGTTGAAGACACTGATGCCGGCGAGGTCGAAATGCGTATAAACGTCGGCACCGAGGCTGGACTCCATGATCGACGAGGCCACCGGAAATAGCGCCGCCTCCGTCGATCCTTCAACCACCAACACGGCACGGCTCAAGATCGCCTCGGCGAATTGGCGCCGTTCCGTCCGGAACGTCTTCGGCTTGACCGCCTGGGCGTCGATCGGCTGGCCCGTCAGCGTACCGCCTCCGTCACGGTTCAGGATGACGATCTGCTCAGGGTCGAACTGCTCGATCACGTAAGGCGAATGCGAGGTGACGATCGACTGCCCCATCTCGGCCAACACGAACCGTGTCACGCGGCGCTGCGTATGCGGCGGCAACGCGATCTCCGGTTCCTCCATAGCGAAGATTACCGACTGCTTGTCCTTCAGCTCGGCGATGAAGGTCAGTAGTGCGAAGACCAGTAGGTTGATCGAGCCGGTGCCAAGCCGGCCGAACGGCACAAGATGCTGGCCCGGCTGCGCCGCAACGAACAGGCGCACGACCTCGCGCAAATGCTCGCGCGTCAGGTCCGACGCGAAGAACGCTGTCGAGTCGTCGCCGGGCGCGAGATTTACGAAACGTCCCATCCGCGATGAGTGCCTGCAGCCTGCTGAGCGTATCCTGCCACATCTCGACGGCGCCCGACCCGCCGAGCTTCAGCACCGAGTCGAGCAGCGACCCGCGCTGCAGGCTGAGCGCGCGCGAACCTGTCCTAAGCGTCCGTAGAAACACGAATCCGCAAAGCCGCTTATGCAGGCGGTTGAATGGCACGCGGCCCTGACCGAGCTTGATCTCCGTCTCTCCGTCGAGAGCGTCGAACTCCTTGGTGGGATGGTCGAAGAAGGTGTTGCCGACGAAATCATCCTCTTCCCGGTCGTAGCGACCGACGAATACGAGCGGCAGAGCCCAGATCGCTGCCGGGCCGTCGGCATTATCTATTCCATCCTGCTCCTCGTCTATGAAGGTGCCCGCATGATCGTCCCAGCGACGCAGATGACCGCCGAACCGCCGCGTTGCCTCCTCCGACAGATCGACGAGGATCGCTTCTATGCGAATTTCGATGGGGGCGCCGTTCTTATCCAAATATCGGCCGCAGTAGAAGTCGTGCTCGTCAACGACAGGCCTGCGAAAAAGCCGCTCGGGCCCGAGGATGAGGTCAAGCGCCTCGCACACGGTCGACTTTCCAATATTGTTTCCTCCTACCAGGAGCGTATGGCCGGAAAAATCGACACTTCCCTGCGACACACCTCGAAAGTTTGTAAGTTTCAATCGCCGAACACGCATTTGTTGACCCCAGCCGACATACTACTGAAAGTAGAACGCGGAACGGGAGATGTCACTGGTATCGCGGCCGTTTCCCCAAGGAGTTGCAGGCCAGTCGCATCACTTTCGAGAAACCCTTATTATCGTCAGTCAGATCGGATGCCGCTACGGCGCGGCAAGGCCAAGTCTGGAAGTCCGCGGAGATACGGGCGAGCGCGGTGATCGAAATGCCCCCCGATGCGGGCACGTGTATCGAAAGCCCGTTGCCGGGCGAGTTGTACCGATTGCCCCGGTGTGGGCGGCGCGTAAGCGCTTGAGGCCGGGCCTCCAATCCAGAGAATTGCCCGAGGGGGCGAAGGTACGGAAACGGTGTTTTTCCGAGGAATCGATTGTGTCGGATCCGGAGATCGGATCAGAAAAGTGTGTGCGCGCGCGAATGAATTAAGCTGATCCACTTGATAGTGGATCTAGGAAAATCCTTGCGCAGGGCTAGGCCGACGGGCCGACAAGCCGGGACCGCACCCGGTTGCCCTGTCGCTTCATCGCGGGATGCCAGGCGGAGGCAAGCTATGGAATCGATTCAGCTATCTCACTTGCTACTATCTGAGCTCCGGGGCGAAACTCCTGTTTCGCTCCCGATCAAGAAGTGGTGCGATGATCAGTCCGCCCGATATGAGGAAATCGTCGCCGATCTTGGGCGGATGCACCCCGGCTATGGCCCGTCGACTGACATGCATGTCGACTACGACAACGTCGATTTCGATAGATTTTACATGAGGCTACCGAACACTCCGTATGCTTATAACGAGGTATCACCGAACAACGACCTGATGATTCCAACGCCGGTGAAGGAAACCTTTGGATATCCGGAGTTAAGCAACGACGCTTCTAATGTTGTTGAATTCAAACGGGGCCGCAGATCGGCGCCGACTCAGGAGCCGACGTATCGAAAAGTGGATTTGAGCGCGTTGCAAAGTCCAAAGGACAAAGAGGCGTACCTTGCCGGAAAAATCATTGACCAGGAGAATCCATTAGGCACCAGGAATCGCTTTAAATTGACCGTCGACGAACTCGTGCGCACAAAAGGGCTGAACATGAGTGCGAGCGACAAAGACGGGAAGTGGTACGCCTCCATTGTAAAACAGGTGAAGAGATCTTGGAATTTAAGCCGAGCTTACAATGCTGTCTCACCGCATTTCCCAAATGGCTTTCCCGAGCCATTCGATGCTTTTGCTGAGAAGATCGTCCGCAGAAAGCTGATTGCGGCTCGAATTCCAAAGGAAGCGATCGATGCTTTTTTGACCCGTCTCAGGAATTTTCTTAAGCCGATTGATGGCCCAGCGATCAATTGACTTCGCTTTTGTCCCCATCTGTCCTGTTTTTGTCTCCTGACGCAGGCTGATTTTTCCAGCGTGGTTGCCGTGCGCGTTCGCCGATCGAGCGGACGTCCTAAGCGCGGAGATCACGATGACAACTCAACTTCTCAAGCCCAAGGCGGCGGCTGAATTTCTGAGCCTTGGCCAGTCTACGCTGGCAAAGCTTCGAGCCTCAGGATCCGGGCCGCCATTTCGAAAACTGGGCCGCAGTGTCCGGTATGCGCGCGAAGATCTGGTAGCTTGGGCTGATGCTCACGTTCGCCAGACGGTCTCGCCGGAGCGTGCGAGGCAGCGCCCATGAGCGATTCCAGTGTCATCGCGGAATGGGAGTTGAACAAACGCGAGTCTCTCCGCGTCGAGCTCCATGAGTTCAAGGGCACCAAAATTATAGGGATCCGCAAGTGGTTTCCCGGCTCAACCGGTGACTTGATCCCGGGCAAAGACGGAATCAACCTCAGCATCAAGCACCTCCCGCGACTTGCCGCGGCCGTAAACGACGCACTCTCAAAAGCCCGCGCCGACGGCCTGATCACCGGCGGGCAATCCGATGCCTAAGAGCAGAATCGCGTTCCGGCGCATTGCGTTCCGGCGCATTGTGGAAGCCGCGCAGCGCAGCGCCGAAACGATCGTCATTCGTTGGTTGCCTGACGGTCGTCGCGAAGGCCGGGAGTGGGTCGCAATCAATCCGACCCGCAGCGACGCCAAGAAGGGCAGCTTCAAGGTCAACCTCAGCACAGGGGCTTGGTCCGATTTTGCGACCGGGTCCGCCGGCGGCGATCTCGTTAGCCTGGCTGCCTACCTGCACAATCTTAACCAAGGC
>WNFI01068367.1_pt1 | contig 11844 bp, 10 predicted proteins | sample 5400471 | NCBI WGS metagenome assembly WNFI01 (sample SAMN13153348, study PRJNA577476) | soil metagenome | isolation source: 100 cm saprolite on Douglas fir-dominated hillslope | place: USA:California | collected 2013-09-17
TTCACCGGCTGGAAGCCCGATCGAGAGGCGCACGGCGGAAGCCTTGCGTCGCACATCGAGGACCTCGGCGGCCAAACCAGGCTTGGCATAGTAATGTGTGCGTTCGACGATCCTGATGGTGCCGGGCGCGGTGATCGTGCCCTGTCCGAGAACGGCAGTGGTTGGCACAGCAGCAGTTCCCGCGACCAGATGCAGAAACCTTCGGCGAGGAAGTTTCATGGCAGTCCTTCCCGCGAAGGCATATTCGGCCGCCCTCGTTTGATCAGTCCGGCTTTGCGCCCGAGAATTTCACCACCTTCGCCCACTTCTCGATTTCGTCCGCGATGAGCTTTCCGAATTGAGCCGGCGTCATCGGCATCGGCTCGCCGCCAAGCTCGGCAAGCCGCGCCTTGAGCTTCGGATCGGCGAGCACCGCGTTCACCGCCGTGTTGAGCGTGTCGACGATCTCGGGCGGCGTGCCGATGCCGATGACTCCGGCTCAATTCGGAAAGCTCATTGCGGACGAAACCGAGAAGTGGGCGAAGGTCGTGAAGTTCTCGGGCGCGAAGCCGGACTGATCTGCGAAAGCCCGCGCCGATCCTCTTTATCGGCGCCGCATCACGGTGCTTTCCAGCGAGGAGATCGCGAGATACATCACGGATGAGACGATCGCGAGGATCGTGATCGCGGTCATGACGATGTTCATTTTGAAGATCTGACTACCGTACTGGATGAGATAGCCGAGACCGAGATTCGCCGACTGGAATTCGCCCACGACGACACCGACCAGCGAGAGGCCCGCGTTGACCTTCAGTGCGGCGATCAGGGTGGGCACGCTGCCCGGCAATACCACCTTTCTCAGGATCTGTCCCTTACTGGCGCCGAAGGTCAGCGCGAGCTTCACCTTGTTGGGATCGATGCCCTGGAAGCCTGAGTAGATCATCAGGATGGTGATGAACAGCGAAATCGCCAGCGACATGCCGTAGATGGAGAGCGACGCACCGAGCCAGAGGTAGAAGATCGGCACGAAGGCGGTCTTGGGCATGGCATTCGCCACTACCAGATACGGGTCGAGCACCTTGTAGAGTCTCTCCCACCACCACAGGACCGCGGCGATCGCGGTGCCAAGCACGATCGCGCCCGTGAATCCGAGCACCGTCGCAAACACTGTAGCCCAGGTGTGGGTGAGAATGCCGGGCTGGTGCGGAGTTTCCTTCAGCAGCTCGATGAACGTTGGCCACAGGGCCGACGGATAGCTCGTGAGCATCGGGTTCAAGATGTGTGCTTTCGGCAAAAGCTCCCAAAGCACGAGAAACACGATGAGCACCGCGAATTGCGCCCCGCGGACGATCAGCCGGCTACGCCGTTCTCCTCGCAGCCACTCGGCATACTGCGGGCTCGCAGCCGCAGCCAACGACAGTTCAGCCTTCGACATGGACTTCGAGCTCCTGCCAGAGGGTGTTGAAGTATTTGTTGAATTCCGGCGCATTGCGCGCGGTGAAAGGAGTGGGGCGCCTACTGTCGGGGGTCTCGAAGCGGATCGGGTGGTTCGACTTGACCTGGCCGGGCCGGCGCGACAGCACGATGATGCGCTCGGCCATGCTGATCGCCTCGCCGATGTCGTGGGTCACGAGGATCGCGGTCTTGCCTTCGCGCCGCAGAATCTCCGCCACCTCGTCGGCGAGCGCGATCCGCGTTTGCGAATCGAGCGCCGCGAACGGCTCGTCGAGCAACACGATGTCCGGATCGGTGCAAAGCGTGCGTGCGAGGGCGACGCGTTGGCGCATCCCGCCCGAGAGCTGTCGCGGCAGATAGTGCAGGAACTGGCCGAGCCCGTAGCGGGTGAGAAGCATCCTCGCGCGCTCGCGCGCTTTTGTCATGTTGGCGCCCTGAATTTCCGCCCCCAAGACCGCGTTTTCGAGAATGGTGCGCCATTCGAACAGGTAATCCTGCTGCAGCATATAGCCGACCTTGCGGTTCGGGCCGGTGACCGGCCTTCCGTCGAGAAGGATGGTGCCGCTTGTCGGCTTGAGAATTCCGGAGATCAGGGACAGCAGCGTGCTCTTGCCGCACCCGCTCTGTCCGATGATGGCGACGAACTCGCCGGGAGCGATCGTGAGCGAGACGCCTCTGAGCGCTTCGATCTCGCCCTCGCGGCCAAAGTAGCGCAGAGAGACGTCGCTGATCTCGACTTTCGGCGAAATGGCGCCGGCGCCGCCGGTTGCCGACGCCTGCACGGATCACCGCGCCTTGGCGGCGAATTCGCTCAGCACGAGGTCCTGGAACTTCACGCGCTTTGCCGGATCGAGCACGTTACCTTGCACCAGGATGTCCTGGAACCTCTCGATTGCTTTCGGGTCGATCGACGGCGTCGTCTTCCACATCTTCAGCTTGCGATAGCGCTCCGCGCCTGCAACGAGGGCCTGCGGGCTGATGCCGGGGAAGAACTGCTCGATGGTTTTCGCAATCTCCTGGGGTTGCGCCGCCTCTGTCCATTTCTGCGCCCGGTAGATCGCGTTGGTCCAGCTCTGGATGACGTCAGGATTCGCACGGATGTATTTGTCGGTCGCCATGAAGGTCGTGTAGTCGGCCGGACCGACGGTCTGGCCGATCGAGGCGAGCACGTAGCCCTCGCCGCCCATTTCGAGCTGCGCCGCGTCCGGGTCCATGAAAATCGCATATTGGTTCTGGCCTGCGAGCCACGAGCCGACGCGCGCGGGGATGGCGATGTTATTGACGAGCTTCACGTCCTTGAACGGGTCGATGCCGTTCTGCCGAAGCGCAGCCTCGAGGAAGAGATCCGGCGTGCTGCCCGGCCGCAGCGCCAGGATTTGTTTGCCCTTGAGCTGTTGCCAGTCGAACTTGTTGACCTTCTCGCGCCCGATCAGCATGAAGCCGTCGGTCACGGTGAGCCCGCAGAAGATGGGTATCTTTGTCGGCGAATCGCCGTTCTGAACGTAGATCGACGTTTCCGGTCCGATCAGGGCGATGTCCGCGCTGTTGGAGAGCAGCGCCGCCACCGTCTTGTCGCCGCCTTGCGCGGTCGTCATCGCCACATCAAGGCCGGCGTCTTTGAAATAGCCGTTGGCGATGGCCACGTAGGCGGGCGCATAGAGGATCGAGCGCACGACCTCGGTGTAGCGAACCTTCACCGGCGGCTTGGCCTGCGCGAATGCGTCGAGCGGCGCGGCGATGAGCAACAGGCCGAGCTTGGCGAGACCAACCTGAAAAGCACGGCGGCGGTCGAGCATGGCAATCCTCGCGTTCTACGATGACGGGAACGAACTCTACTATTCGGCGGCAACGCCGCGCGCGGGCCCGTGTGCCGCGGTCATGGCGTCTTCGTAGGCATCGAGCCAATCCGTGCCAGCCGCAGATATGACGTCGCCGCCGCGCGCTTGCCGGCAGAGCGCGGGCTCGTCGAGCACCGCGGGCAGCCTGCCGGTCTCCTGATAGTCGCGCATCGCCTTGAGCAACGCCCGTCGCGTGAGCATGACCATGCGGTCGCTGGAGGCGAGGTGCTCCTGCGTGCGGTCGATAATCGGGTCCATGGTCTCCTGGATCGCCTGATCCTGGAGCGGAATGCCGACGATACCGGTATAGCTTTCGCCCCGACGCTGCATGCCCCGGTCGAGGCCATGATCGTTCGACTTGTTCTTCACCGGGCGCCAGCGTCCCATCCAATCGTTCGTCCGCGGCAGATATTCCAGCGGCCGCGCAAGGCCGTGGACGAGGCTGCCGTCGGCATATCGCATCGATTTGAACTTGCCGCTGGCGCGCTGCAAATCGATGTTGAAGATCATGGTGTGTTCGTCATTGATCGGCACCCAGGCATTGGCCGACAGGTTGCGTTCCAGCCGGTCGCTCGGATAGCAGACCCAGAACGGAAAGATGAAACAGGCGAAGCGGTGGTGCTCATGGCCCTCCATGGCCGCGCGTGAGGCCGAATACATCGTCCCGAACGGCATTTCGCTGACGTGAATCTGGGGCGCCTTGTTCAGCACCGTATAGGTTGCAGCGTCGTTGGGGTCCATCTTGGAGGGGTCGACGCATCCGGCATGGAGAAAGCCCAGGTGCGAGGTGTCGATGTCGCCTTCGAGCGCTTGCAGCCAATTGCACTCGCGGTGGGTCAAGGCGATGTTTCTGTCGTCGGGGTTGGTGGTGACGGCGGCTTCGATCTCGGGGAAGGGCGGCGCCTCGGCGCGCTCGCCCATGTAGACGAACACCATCCCGCCGCGCTCGGTGGTCTTATAGGCCTTGGCCTTCACCCCCGCGGGATACTTGTTCTTGTCGGGCAGGTTGGGCTGATCGAGGCAATTGCCGTTCACGTCGAACTTCCAGCCGTGATAGGCGCAACGGATGCCGTGATCCTCGTTACGGCCGAGGAACAACGACGCCAGGCGGTGCGGGCAGAGATGATCCATGATGCCGACGCGGCCGGCCGTGTCGCGGAACGCGATCAGCTTCTCGCCGAGCAACATCAAACGTATCTGCGGGCCGTCGGCCTCGAGCTCGGAGGAAAGACAGGCTGGAATCCAAAACTGCCGCATGAACTTGCCCATTGGCGTCTTGCGGCCGACGCGGGTCAGGAGCTCGTTTTCGGCTTCGCTGATCATCTGGCTTCTCCTGCTCTTTTTTTGATGGGCAGCTCCGGTTCGTGGACGATGACGCCGGCGCTTGCCATGTTGCGCAAAGATGCGGCCAGCGCCAGGCCGGCGGAGGCTGCGTCCGACATCGGCGTATGGAGGAAGCTGTTGGGCGGATAGAACGACGCCGTTGCGAAGAATGGCCGGTACATTTCCCAGCGCGCGCGCAGCAGGGGATTGGCCGTCCCCGTATCTTGTTTGCGCGCTTCGCGCAGCGCTTCGACGTCGATCAGCGCCGAGACCGACGTGGTTTCTCCGGCGCCGTCCTCGTAGGCCAATGTCCGGCCGAGATAGTCGATGATGTGGGAGCGCCCGCCCTGCACCGAGCCATCCCACGAAAACCCGATGCCTTCGGCGACATTCGCGCTGACGATGTAGATCATGTTCTCGGCCGCGCGCACGATCTTGGCCGCTTCCTGGGTCGGCCGTCTCGGTGAATTCGTCGGATGGAGGATGACCTCGGCCCCTTGCATCATCAGCACGCGCGCGACCTCCGGCACATTGATCTCCCCGCAGGGAATCATGGCGAGCCGCCCAAGCCCGGTATCCACCACGGGAAAAATCTCGGCCATGCTGTGGCGCGCCAAATACGCATCCATAAAATCGTGCGGGGAGGGGAAGGCAGCGGTATTGACCCGCCGGTAGCGCAGGATGACTGCACCGGTCGGATCGATCAGAAAACTGGTGTTGAAATAACGGCCCGGCCACTGCGGGTCGCTCTCGAATTGATGGCCACCGATGTAGAGTCGATGTCGGCGGGCGAGCGTCTGCAACGGCTCGGTGATCGCGCCGGGAACTGAGCAGCAGGCTTTTTCGATCCATTCCGCCGCCGGCAGGCCGTGCGGGGGTCCTTGCAGCGAGAACTCCGGAAGAACCACGAGATCGGGGGGATCGGCACCGCGGGTCGCGGCCTCGATCAGCCCGATCACGTGCGCGATATTGTCATTGATGATCGCCCACGCGCCGGCACGATCGGCGGCTTTGACAGCGAGCTTGCTTTTGGTCTGGATGCAGGTCGCTCGCCACGGCTCGATGGTCATTGCTCGGCGCCTGTATGAGATGCGGCAATCAATCCCATGATGATCGAATACGGATTTTCTTACAATAGTACGGCAAACAGCTACGGCTCGCTTACGGACCGTCGTGCCCGCTTTTTCGTCAGCCTCTGCCGAGCAACGCGCCGCCGCTTCGACCGCGTCTTATGCTATGGAGGCATTCAATCCGCCGACGCGCTACCGCGTCGCCCACTACGCAAATGGCTCAGGAGGATCAGGTGCGCCTCATCCTAGCACTGCTTGGTTCGAGTCTCATTGTCTTGGCGCAGCCGGCCGCATCGCAGACCTATCCGGCAAAGCCCATCCACCTGCTTGTTCCTTACGCACCCGGCGGCCCCGCCGATATCGCCGCCCGGCTCGTCGGTGCCAAGCTGACCGAAGCCTGGGGCCAGCAGGTGGTGGTGGAGAACCGGCCGGGCGGCAACGGTTTCATCGCCATGACGGCCGCACGGTGAGGCGCCGTTCCAGTCGGTCGCCGACGTGATCGCCGCGGCCAAAGCGCAGCCCGGCCGCATCTCGGTCGGCTCTCCCGGCAACGGCACCGTCAATCAGATCGTGCTCGAGTGGATGGCGCTCAACACCGGCACGAAGTTCCAGCACATTCCCTACAAGGGCAGCGCACCGGCCGCCAACGCGATTGCCGCCAACGAGATTCCGCTCGGCATGCTGGCAAGCTCCTCGGTCGCCCCGCACCTCAAGACCGGCCGCGTCCGCGTTCTGGCGGTCGCGTCGGCCAGGCGGTCAAGGTTTGGTCCTGATTGGCCAACCCTGCAAGAAGCGGGTGTGGCGGAAGTGAATGCCTCGACCTGGACTGCTTTGCTGGCGCCAAAGGACACCCCGCAGCCGGTCATCGACAAGCTCAACGCCGAAGTGGTGAAGGTCCTCGAGATGCCCGACATCAAGGAGCGCTTCGCCGCCGGCGGCGTCGACACGATCCCATCGAGTCCGGCAGGATTGGGGGCACGCATCAAACAGGACACCGCGCAGTTCGGCATGATCGTGCAGAAGGCCGACATCAAACCTGATTGACGCTCGAGCGCGTTCGACCGGTCATCCACAGGGCGGTCGCTCAAAGTTTTGGCAGCAGCGACAAGCGCCGCGATCGATCGCTTTCGAGCGCCCGCGCTTGGCACTTGATCTTGCCTGGGCGAATGTATGTTCTATTGCCGTTGCTCGACCGGCTACAGAGGGAGGGCGGCATGCCGTCCACGGTCACGCGCCGAGAATTGCTCCACGGCGGGATTGCTGCGGGCATTGCCTTTCGCCTTAACTTGATTGGATCCAATGCCGCAGCGCTGCAGCTTGATCCGGCGGCGGACGCGGTGCCGGATGCATTCGACGCCGACGGCCGGCTGCGCTACCGCACCGATGCACTCGCCAAGGTCACCGGCGAGAAGACTTTTTCGCGCGACTTTCGCGCCCGCGACCTGCCTGGCTGGCCGAGCGAGCAAAGTCATGCCTTCCTGATCCACGCCACGCAGGCCGATCGTACATTCGAAGGCATCGATCTGAGCGTGCTGGGCAACGACCTGCAGCCCGACCGATTGGTCACGGCGGAGGATTTGCAGCGCGACCGGGTGGCTCCGCATCGTCCCACGTTTTACGGCGACGTTTTTTTGGTGCCCAAAGGCGAGACGCCGCGACTGCTCGGCCAGCCGGTGGCGCTTCTCATCTATCGGGACTTTGCCCGCTACGATGCCGCCAAGCGCCGCCTGCGTTTCAACGACAAGGTGGTTCGTTATGGTGCCGTCACCGGGCCGAAGCCGCCCCCGCACTACGGTGCCGCCCGATTTGTCCGCCTGCAAAAGAACGAGCCCGAGCCTGACGGTCGCTATTCACCGATCCTCGATGCCACGATCTTCGGAAAATTCGAGGGCGATGAGGTGGTATGGCCGGCTCCTGACAGTGCCGGCAATCCGGCAGCGAAAGGCATGGCCGCGACGCTCGACATCGAGCGCGAGATTGGAGCTGCCGGCGACGACGCGCTGGTGCTCAAGCGCGAATATTTCTCGCAATCGGTCGACGCTTCGGCGTTGGAGGCCGACAACGGGCTGGTCTGGTACGACGAGACGAACCGGGCGTTGCATATCCTGGTGTCGACGCAATCACCGTACGAAGGCGCCACCGGGGCTGCGGAGATGCTGGCGAAAACGAATTTCCGCGTCGACATGATCGACTTCAACATCGGCCACACCGTCGGATACGGCACGAAGGACCATTCCGTCTTCCCCTATTTCTGCATCGTTGCCGGGCTCTATGGCCAGGGCCGGCCGGTCCGCCTGGCGAACGACCGGTACGAACAGTTCCAGGTGGGAATGAAGCAGCATTCCTTCCGGATGCAAAACACGCTGGTGGCCGACAAACAGTCGGGCAAATTCAAGATCGTCAAAGGCACATACACCTTGGACGGCGGCGGCCGGCCGAATGTGTCGGCGAATGTGGGCGTGGCCGGAACGTCGCAGGCGCTTTCGATCTATCACGTTCCCAAGAGCGATTTGTGCTTTGCGGCAATTTCCTCGCGCGCAGTCGAGGCCGGCTCGACGCGCGGATACGGTTCGCTGCAGACGATCATGGGCATCGAGATGCTGGTCGACGAGGCCGCGGAGGCGCTCGAGATCGATCCCGTCGAGCTCAGGCTGCGCAACCTCAGCACGGTCGGGACCCAAGTCGCCGACGATGAGCCGCAGGTGCGCAACAAGGAAATCCTGCTGAAAGCGCAGATGCATCCGGTTTGGACGGAGCGCAAGGCACGCAAAGCCAAATTCGACAGCGAAAATCCGGGCCGCAAATACGGTGTCGGCTTCTCCTCGGTCCAGCGCGGCTACGGCAACCTCGCGCAGGCGGCCTTGGCCACGCTGTCGTTCGATGAGCAGGGCCGCCTTGCACTGCGTCAGATCGGCAACGAGATCGGCGTGGGCCTCACGACCTCGCAAGCCGTGATGGTGCGAAACATTATTGGTCGCGCGCCCGACCGCGCTTCATTCGGTGTCGTCGATTGGCCGGAAATGCCGCTGATCTCGACCAACAATCCGAACGCCACGCCACCGGACAAAGAGGCCGAGCTCGCGGCAAATCCGCGCTGGACGCCGTTGTTCACCGCGCCGATGAGCGCATCGAACGGCGTCTACTTCGTCGGGCATGCGACGCGTGAGGCCGCGCGCGCCTTGCTGCGATTCGGTCTCTATCCCGCCGCGATCGCGCTGTGGGGGCGCGCGGGCGGCCCCGCCGTTTCTCCGCAAGAGATTCGCCTCGTCCACGGCACCTTGTCTGCCGCCGGACGTGCGCCGCTGCCGATCGACCGGGTGGCGATGGCCGCGCACGAGATGGGCCTGATCACCGGGGTATCCGTTCACGTTTTCAACCGTCGGCGGGCACAGTGGGCGCAGGCGGAGTTCGACGTTCCGACGGTGGGCCGCGAGCGCCTCAAGGTCGACGCCTTGGCCGTTTGCTACGGCGCCGGCGCGCCGCCCGAGCGCAAGGCCTTGATGACGTCCGGCGGCTTCCACTTCGTCGAGCGCGCCAGCGTCTCCTATGCGCCGATGCGCAATATCGTCGGGCAAAACTACGTGTCGTCGATCGCCAATATCGTCGAAATCGCAGTCGACACCAAGACCGGCGGCGTGGAATTGCTGTCGCATCACTCGATCCTGGAGTGCGGGACCCAGGTCGTCCCGGAACTGGTCTCCGGCCAGCTTCAGGGCGGCTTGGCCATGGGCATCGGCCATGCGCTGCACGAATATCTGCCGCTCTACGAAGATGGACCGGGTGACGGCACCTGGAACTGGGATCGCTATCACCTGCCGCGCGCCTCCGAGGTTGCGGTCTGGAACCAAACCGCCGACGTCTTGCCCGCCCGGTCCGCCGAGGATCCGCCAAAGGGCATGGCGGAGGTGACCGTCATCGCCATTCTGCCGGCCATCGCGAACGCTGTGGCGCATGCGATCGGTCACCGGTTCTATGAAATGCCGATCACTCCCGACAAAATCCGAGGAGCGCTGTCATGACCGCGCGGCCGCTCTCGCTCACTGTCAACGGAAAGCAGATCGGCCCGATCGACGTCCCCGACGACATGATGATGCAGGATTTTCTGCACGAATATCTCAACCTCACCGGCTCGCGCATGGGCTGCGGGGAAGGCGTTTGTCACGCCTGCACGGTCATTCTCGAAAATCCCGATGGCCGGCCGGAAGAGCATCGCACTTGCATCAGCGCAGCACATTTCTTCGCCGGCAAATCGGTCAAGACGATCGAGGGGCATGCCGAACGCGATGTCAGCGGCAAGGTGGTCAAGCTCACCGATGTGCAGCAGGCGTTCATGAAGCATTTCGCATTCCAGTGCGGCTACTGTACGCCCGGCTTCGTGACCGCGACGACGGTGCTGATGGACCGCCTCAAGCGTGCGCCGGTGGCGCGCAAGGATTTGGAGCGGACGATCACGCAAGCGTTGGACCCGCACCTCTGCCGCTGCACCGGCTATGTGCGCTATTACGAGGCGGTGCGCGAGGTTATCCTGGCGGCGCCGGGCCTGGTCCGCGGGTAACCGGCGTCGCTTAATGTGCGTGACCCGCGTGCTTGCTCGGCTCCGCTGACCCCGTTGCCGGATCGAACGCGATGGTGCGCCGCCCGAGCGGCTCGGTGGCTGGTGAAATATCGCATTTGAGGAAGCGGCCCTTACCGGCCGCGCCGACGAACTCTCCTCCCTCGGCGACCACTTCTCCGCGCACCAGCGTGGTGATCGGCCAGCCTCTGATCGTCATCCCTTCGTAGGGCGTATAGTCCATCGCATCGTGAATCTTCGATTGCGTGATGGTCACTTCCTTGTCCGCATCCCAGATCGCGAGGTCGGCGTCGCTGCCGACCGCGATGGTGCCCTTGCGCGGATAAAGGCCGTAAAGCTTGGCGGCATTGGTCGCGCTCAGCGCGACGAATTTCGGAAGATCGATGCGTCCCTTGCCGACGCCTTCCGAAAAAAGGAGCGCAGTGCGCACTTCGAGGCCCGGAACGCCGTTCGCCACCTTCTTGAACGGCGCGTTCCGGCCGTGCTTCATCTTCCCTTCCGGATCGTCATAGCGGTAGCCGGCGTGATCGGAGGAGAAGACGTCGAACACGCCGGTCACGAGTCCTTGCCAGATCACCTCTTGGTTCGCCTTGTCGCGGGGCGGGGGACTGCACATGTATTTCGCGCCTTCGAAACCCGGTCGGTCGAGATCGTCCGCGGTAAGAAAGAGGTATTGTGGGCAGGTCTCACCGTAGACCTTGAGCCCGCGCGCCTTGGCCAAACGGATTTGCTCCATCGCCTCGCGCGCGGAGACGTGCACGATCAGGATCGGCACGTCGACCAGCTCGGCCAACGAGATCGCCCGCGACGTCGCCTCGCGTTCGGCGATCGGCGCATGTGCCATGCCATGAAAGCGCGGCGCGCTGTGGCCCGCCGCCAGCAGTTTTTCACTCAGCCACGAGATTACGTCATGGTTCTCGGCATGAACCATGACCAGCGCGCGCTCGCGCCGCGCCGTCGACAGCACCTCGAGAATCTGCCGATCGTCGAGCTTGAGCGCGTCGTAAGTGGTGTAGATCTTAAACGACGTGTAGCCGGCCTTGATCAGCGCCGGCAGCTCCTGGCCGGTGACCTGCTGGGTCGGATCGGAAATGATCAGGTGGAAGGCGTAGTCGACCGCGGCCTTGCGATCCGCGCAGGCGTGATAATCCTTGACCACCTGCCGCAGCGACATGCCGCGATATTGCGCGGCGAAAGGAATGACGGTGGTAGTGCCGCCACAAGCCGCCGAGCGCGTGGCGGTGAAAAAATCGTCCGCCGTCATGACTCCCATGGACGATCGCTGCGCGATGTGACAATGGCTGTCGATACCGCCCGGCGTGACAATGCGGCCCTCGGCATCGATCTCCCGGCGGCCGGCGCCGACTTTCGCGCCGATCGTCACGACGCGGCCGTCGATCACCCCGATGTCGGCGCGGAAGACGTCGGACGCGGTCGCGAGCGTTCCGTTGCGTACGACCAGATCGTATTCGGCCATGATGCTTGCGCCTCAAGATCAGATCGCGTGACGATTCCTGCTAGGCGACGGCGAGCCGGCGACCGTTGACGCTTTCCCTCAAGCGTGTCTCGAGGCGGGACAGCAACCGGTCGAGTTCGGCTAGGTCGA
>WNFI01257571.1_pt1 | contig 11843 bp, 3 predicted proteins | sample 5400471 | NCBI WGS metagenome assembly WNFI01 (sample SAMN13153348, study PRJNA577476) | soil metagenome | isolation source: 100 cm saprolite on Douglas fir-dominated hillslope | place: USA:California | collected 2013-09-17
AGGCGCCCTCGGCACCAGTTCTGCACAATTACGGATCGGCTTAGGCTGAACCGGCTTCGGGCCGAAAGCGCGAGCGGTGTCGCGTTGCGCGCGACTTGTGCGTGAGAGCGAGCGTTGCCGTTCCAGTTCCTTCATTCCTGCTTCCTTATACTGCGCGCTCGTGAGCGAGGCCATGAAGGCGACGACATCATCGATCTCAGATTCGCTCAGAGCGAGCGGCTGCATATCTTCATCGAGCCAGGGATCCTTGATGCCATCACCCTTGTTGTAATGGTCCATCACGTCCCACAGCGTGGCTTGTGAGCCATCATGAAAATACGGCGCTGTAATCAGAACGTTGCGCAGGCTCGGCGTCTTGAACGACGCGATATCGCTGTCTTTCTTGGTCACAAGGAACCGGCCAAGCACAGACATATCTGACTGAATTGCGGCGCGATCAACATCGATGGTATTGCCCGAATTGATCGATTGCTCCGCCTGGCATGCCTCCGCGACCACATTGTGTCGAAGGATGCCGATGCCGATATTGTGAAAATCCTTATCCATAAAGAAAACCGGATCGCGCGTTTGTTCCGTCAAGGCGTGGCATTTGTTGCAACGAGCTTTGGTGTTGAACAGGTTCCAGCCTCGTTTCGCGGACTCGCTGATTGCATTTTTGTCGCCCGCGATGAAACGGTCGAATGGGGAATCGAATGAGAATTGTGTGCGCTCGTAGGCTGCGATGGCGCGCACAAGATCGGTCCCATTCGGCGCCCGGCCGAATACACGCCGAAATGCCTGCTCGTACTCCGGGACGGCCCCGACTCGGGCCACAGCAGCGTCCAGGCTAGGTTGTCCCATTTCACTCGGATTAATGATGGGAAGAGCCGCCTGTTCCTCAAGAGTTTTCGCCCGCCCATCCCAGAACTGCGCTACGTTGTAGAGAGCGTTCAGTATCGTCGGAGAGTTGCGCTGGCCAGCCCGGCCGTTGAAGCCGATGGAAACCGGTCTTCCGTCAGTGAAAGCGCGTGCCGGATCGTGGCATGTACTGCAGGCAACACTTCCGTCCACGGACAAGCGCCCGTCGAAAAAGAGCTTTTCGCCCAGCGCGATCTTCTCCGGCGTTTGGGGATTGTCGGCCGGTGCCGCCGCACGCGTCGTCTCGACTGGAACGCCGATTTGTTGCAGAGACTTGGGGCGCGCCAGCGGACCGTCAGGAGGAATGGGCCCTGGGCCTTGCCCTGTTTGTGACGATGCTTCGACGGTCCGGTTAGGTGATAGGGCGCTTTCGTAAGCGACACTCATCAACGCCAGACCAAGCAAAGGAACGATGTAAGACGGCTTATGGCCGTGAGGTCGCATCGGTTTTCTCCCTCGTACTCGCATTGAGCTTCAGGGCATTGTCGCCGCGCTTGCGTTGCAGATGACCCCAATAACAGCAAGGCGTTGGCGCTACGGCAACGCGCATTCAATTAAAAAGTAGCCAAAACCGCTGAACGCATTATGCCGTTAAGGGTATCCACTCGTGAGATGACAGAACACGGGACACGACTGGCAAATATCTCGTTAAATCCATATCCGATTTGGCGTGCGCAAGGACGAAACGCGACTATTGGTTTCTGGCTTTTGTGGTTTGATCACCTTCCAATTTTGCAAGTGGCGCAACCGTGTTCGGGAGACGGTTGCGGAAAGCCAACTAGGCGGCACGGAGTCCGGCCGAGATATAGCAGTCATACAAGGCAGCAAGGGTAGGGGTCATTCGTTGAATTCGAGCCCTCTCTACCTCGGTGTACCCGTTCTTCCGGTTCGCCAGTCCGATCATCGCAACCACGGTGCCACCTCTGATGACGGGAATGCCCAGGAAACTGTGCAAGGTTGGGTGGCCAGCGGGTACTCCGCCAGAATGTGGGTCCGTAGCTGGCGAAGTCGAGAGCACCACCTCTTGATGGAGAATGGCTCGTCCGACGAGGTTATGCGTCTCAAGAAAGTCAGGGTAAATTCATTCTTACCACGCCGCTGACCTCGCTCACCGTTCCCGTTTCTGACCGCAAGTTCGTTCTAGGTACCTGGCCGCAACCGTCGCCCTCGCAAAGCGAAACCGGGACGAAGGGGCTCGGCCCAGCGGAATGCCGGCTTGAGCAGACGACACAGGCTTTGGTGTATGTGCCGGACGCAGTTCCAAACGGATCTGGCACCGGTTCGAGCCGATGGTTCCCAAAATCTTAGGCGACGGAAACTCCGAGGTTGTGCGTCAAAAAGCATGACGCAGAGCACTAGAATTCCAGTGTTAGCGCATATTGCATGATCCGGGGATTCACCGTGAGTGCGCTGATCACGCCGAAGGTGCTTGGCGTCGAAACATCGTTAGACGGATTTGCAAAATTGGGCCGGTTCAGCACGTTAAATACCTCCCAACGGAAGATCAGTTGTACCCGCTCCGTGAGGGGAGTGGTCTTGATCACAGCGATGTCTCCAACGCGTTGATCAGGCCCCCTCAGGATATTTCTTCCGAGACTGCCGAATATCGTCCCGCCACCGGAAACCGGATATTCGCCGTCAATCAAGCCATCATCTGGAATAAACGGTGCTGGAATAAAGGCTTTGGTGTTGAAGAACTCGTTGACACGGCTGCTGACGCTGCCACTGCGGCTGGAATCGCTGAGCGTCGCACCGGGAGCCAGGTTGCCGGTTGTGTAGAGGGTCGCAGGACCAAACAGCGTTCCGGCGGCACTGTCCAGGATGCTGAATGGAAGCCCCGATTGGAGCGTGACGATTCCCGAAATGCCCCAGCCATTTCCGAGCTTTTGAACCGCGTTTCTCGCGTACTCGGGGCCGGGTAGATTCCACGTACCGCTCATTACGAGTCGGTGCGTCCGATCAAAGTCGGACACGCCGCGCTGGGCAGCAACATCATTTTGATTGTTGTATACCAGTTCTCCGAAGATCGGTAGTCCGAATTCGCCACCGATAGCAGCACCGAGACTATCCCCCGCATCATCAATGGATCTGGAAAAGGTGTAGGCTGCAAGGAATTGAAAACCGTGACTCATGTCTTTCTTCAGCGTAGCTTGTAGAGAGTTGTAGATTGAATTCCCACTGCTTTCGAGACGGGCAATGACCGGAGACAGCCCGACGAAAAGAACGCGTTCGGCCGCATTAGCCACTGAATTGGTTGTGAGTCCGTTCACAGGGGTAGAGGGACTGGCGAGAGCAGGCTGATTGTCGCTCCGCCCCACAGCGAGATGTGTGCCCTTCGCCCCAGCATATGCGACGGAGAAAACGTAGCTCTTGTGTTGATACTGCAGGTCGAAGCCATATTGCTGGACGGTAGACTCCTCAAAATCAGGATCGGTAATGACGGGGGAGCGGAGGAATCTGTTCCCCGTAAACGGCGGACCCGGTAGCATGTTGCCTACGAAATTTGGGAAAGAGGAGTTCGGCGGCAAATTCGGAAAGGGATTCTCGAGGCTAGCGGTCGCGTTAGCGCCGCCATTTAGTGCAACACCCAACGCGAACGGCGGTTGAAGAGCCAGTAATAAGCCATTCCCCGCGAAACTGGTGCGGTTCGCATAAATACCATAACCTCCTCGAACAACGAAATTTTGCGAAGAGAACGGCAGCCATGCAAACCCAACGCGAGGTTCTACATGTGTTTGGACAGGGTTATCCAGGAGCGTCGGATTCCCACGAGGAAATCCCGGGGGGGCGTAGCCGGAATAGTTGTCGGGCAGAACAAATCCGGAGGTGGCTGGGCTCGTAAAGCCACCGGCTGGGGGTGCAACGTAGAATTGGGGGAAGAAATTCGATATGCGACCCTCGACTTCACTTTGTTGGCCGTTGACCTCGACTCGCCCCCCGAGGTTTATTGTGAGTGTTCGCGTGACTTTCCAGTCATCCAATGCAAACAAATCCGCAGCGCTTGCACGTTGCCCCACAACCGGAATTCCAGCAGCCACGCTTGAGAGGAAAATGTTTGAGAGCGATGTGCCGTTCCCTCCTGCGCCGGCAGGCCCGGCGGGCAACCCGAGCAGGAAATCAGGGAACGACAGCAGTGTCATGACACCGGCCGTGTAATTGCTTAGATGGTTGAATTGATTTCGGTAGATTTCCGCGCCCACGCGAAAGTCGTGCTTGCCCCGGGACAGGAACAGGGCGTCCGACTCATAGAAGTTATTATTCGCGGTTCTGCCTTGGTCGCTCGCCGAGTTGCCTAACTCAAAGGCTCCAAGCACGTCAACCTGTGGAATGATCCGCTCTTGGGGATCGCTGAAGCGGTTTATCCCCACGTCCTGATCGGTGAGAGTTCCTCCGGCAACGCCCTGCCCCGCAAGACGAGAGAAGCCAAAGCGGAATTGGTTGATCGCTCGTGGGGAGAAGGTGTGAGTTTCGGCGATTGCCAAATTCCGGTTCTGAAAGGAACGGAGCGCCGGAAAGCCAGGCACAGTTGCGCCGAAGAAAGGAACGTCTTGATTCGAGTTTGAGAAAAAGAATTTCACCGACAGGCTATCCGCCGCACGCAAATTGAAGTCGAAGTTTGTATTGAACTGATCTTCAGTGTAGTGTCCCGGCACCACTGCGGTGTAGTTGATGCCACTCCCCGAAGTCTGGGGGCCCGGAATCACGAATGTTCCATCGGCGTTCTTCGCGTTCAACAGATTGAGCGCAACTGGGTTTATATTCGAGCCGTCGGGCGCTACGGCGACACCTCCGAACGCCACGGTTTGGCCGCCGAATACAGTTCCGAGGGAGGCCGGGGTGCGGACTAGGGGTATCGGAGGAAGACTCAGAGTTCGAATACTGCTGTCCAATGACGCTGCATTCACATCGCGTGTGGCCTGATAGGAAACGAAGAAAAAGGCGCGCTTCTTTGACCAAGGCAGTGGTCCACCCAAAGTGCCACCGGGTTGTGAGCGCCGGAATTCTCCTCTAGGCACTGCGAGTGCATTCGCAAAGAAATTGTTCGCATCCAATGCCTCATTGCGACCGAAATAATAGGCGTTCCCATGCAAGTTCGTGGTACCCGACCTGGTTTCAACGTTTACGTTCGCACCTCCTCCGCGGCCGTATTGAGCATCATAAAGCGAATTCTGAACCTTGAACTCCTGAATGGTATCCGGAGCGGGAATCGCGATTCCGGCGCCACCGAAAGGAGTGACCTCGGTGATGTTGGATGCATAACTGTTCGCATCTACGCCGTTGAACATGAAGTTGTTGTCGCCGCTTCGCGCCCCATTGGCGCGGATCTCCTGGCTTCCGGCCCCCAGTTGGGTTGCGTCCACGACATCCGTGTTTGTTCCGGCCGTCAGGCCGAGGATCTCGGTAAAGTTGCGATCGACGAGCGGCAAGTGGACGACGGTTTCCTGATCGATGACTCGTCCCAGAGTGGCATTCTCCGTTTGAACAAGAGGAGGCTTGGCGCTAACCGTGATTTGTTTTTTTTCGCCGCTGATCGTCAGCTGAAGTTTCAGCCGGCTCACTTCGGTGATTTGAACCTGAACACTCTTCAAGACGAGTGGCTCAAATCCGGGCGCGCGAACCGTTAGGTCATAGTTGCCAGGTGTCAGGAATGGGACCGAGAAATTTCCGTCGGCATCCGTAGTGAGATCGCGTTCTTCCTGTGTAGCCTGACTGTTGACGACCACCGCTGCACGTGGAACCAAGGCTCCGCTGGGGTCGCTCACGGTGCCCGCGATGGCTCCGGTGTTGGCTGTCTGGCCGTGCATCGGTAGAGCGCAGAGAACAACCGCAATGGCCGGGATCGCAATCTTCCACATTGCGAGTTCCCTGAAGAACCAACAAAAGGCGAGTCAAGAATCAGTGCGCCTATTTTACACCGATAAGCGGTTCCAGGTAACCTCGGCGTTACATCGTCAGGTTGCGCAGACCGCCAAGGCGCAGGCCGTAAGGCTCGCTACGTCGGGACTGGACGCTTCATGCGCAACAAGTAAGACGTACGCCCACATGCACAGGGTGTTGATTCGTAAAGCCATGACATCCACCCTGCTGGAGAAGTACGCGGCCATTGGCGTCGTTGGGGGTTGACGTTCTTATAGCCTCTGATCAAAATGAGCATAGTGGGGTCGTACAGCCGTGGCGACCAGGGTGTTCTCCTCCATCTCGGGTCCTCCCGGGTACGTGCTGGTGCCCCTCCGAGAAGCCGCGGACTTCATCCTTTACCGCGGCCGACAGCACGGCGACCCACCGCCGATTTTGGCAGTGGCACCCGCCACAAAACATCCGTCACCTCAGAGTCTTCGGCGGCTTGAGCACGAATACTTGCTCGCCTCCGAACTCGATCCCGCCTGGGCAGCCAAGCCTCTGGCGCTCACTCGTCACGAGGGGAGGACACTACTCGTACTCAAGGATCCGGGCGGTGAACCCCTGGATCTGGTTCTTGAGCGGGAGCAGGGACAACCGCTCGACCTGACTCGCTTCCTGCGCATTGCCATCGGATTGGTGGCAGCACTCGGTCAAGTCCATCGGCACAGCCTCATGCATAAGGACATCAAGCCTGCGAATGTGCTGGTCGACGACGCCGGCAAGGTGTGGTTCACCGGCTTCGGGATTGCGTCCCAAGTGCCGCGCGAGCGCCAGTCGCCTGTACCGCCCGAGATTATTGCTGGCACACTCGCCTATATGGCGCCGGAGCAGACCGGCCGCATGAATCGCTCGACCGATGCACGCAGCGATCTCTACTCGGTGGGCGTTACCTTGTACGAGATTTTCACGGGCGCGCTGCCATTTGCCGCCAACGATCCCCTGGGGTGGGTCCACTGCCACATTGCACGCCAGCCGACACCGCCCGGTAATCGGGCCGCAGTCCCCGACCCGCTGTCCGCCATCCTCATGAAGCTCCTCGCCAAGAACCCCGAGGAGCGCTACCAGACTGCCTCCGGCCTCGAAACCGATCTTCAGCGGTGCCTGGAGGAATGGCAGTCGCATGGTCGCATCGATCCATTCCCGCTGGGCGCGCACGACTCATCAGACCGGTTATTGATCCCTGAGAAGCTCTATGGGCGGGAGCGCGAGATCGACGTCCTGCTCGCAGCATTTGATCGGGTCGTGGCCCAGGGTACGCCAGAGCTCGTGCTCGTATCCGGCTATTCCGGGGTCGGCAAATCCTCCGTGGTGAACGAGCTGCACAAGGCGCTCGTCCCGCCACGCGGGCTCTTCGCGTCGGGCAAGTTCGATCAATACGGGCGCGACATCCCGTATGCGACGCTGGCACAGGCTTTCCAGACGCTGGTCCGTCAGATCCTCGTCAAGAGCGAAGCCGAAGTGGAACGGTGGCGGGGCGCTATTCAGGAGGCTCTGGGTGCAAATGGCCAGCTTATCCTCAACCTCATCCCAGAGTTGGAATTCATCATTGGCAAACAGCCGTCCGTTCCGGACCTGCCTCCGCAAGATGCGCAGAACCGTTTCCAGTTGGTGTTCCGGCGTTTCCTCGGAGCATTCGCCCGGCCAGAACATCCGCTTGCCCTCTTTCTTGATGATTTGCAGTGGCTGGATGCAGCAACGCTCGACCTCCTTGAGCGTCTGGTTACGCATCCGGAGATACGACACGTGCTGCTGGTGGGAGCTTACCGGGATAACGAGGTTGGTCCTTCTCACCCGCTTATGCGGACGCTGGAGGCGCTCCGCAAAGCTGGAGCGCAGGTCCATGAGATTGTGCTGGCGCCTCTCGGGCTCGACGATGTCGGCGCGCTCGTCTCCGATGCAGTGCATTGTGAGCCGGAGCGCGCCAGGCCCTTAGTGCAACTTGTGCATGAGAAGACCGGCGGAAATCCGTTCTTCGCAATCCAATTCTTCACAGCGCTGGCCGAAGAGGGACTGCTAGCATTCGATGCGGTCGCGCGAGCCTGGCAATGGGACATCCATCGCATCCGCGCCAAGAGCTACACCGATAACGTTGTGGATTTCATGTCCGGAAAGCTGAGGCGGTTATCCGCACCCACGCAGCAAGCATTGAAACACCTCGCGTGCCTGGGCAACATTGCCGAGGTCGCCACCCTGGCCCTGGTTCAAGGGGAAACGGAAGAGGCGATGCAAGTGGCCCTCCAGCAAGCCGTCCGCGCCGGGCTCGTCTTCCAGCAAGAGGACACCTACAAATTTCTGCACGACCGGATCCAGCAGGCAGCCTATTCACTGATTCCCGACGAGCACGTTGCCAACATTCACCTGCACATCGGCCGAGTGCTGCTGGCGAGCATGACGCCGGACCAGCTCGCCGAGCATTTGTTCGATGTCGCGAACCAGTTCAATCGAGGCGCCGCGCTGCTGATCGATTGCGACGAGAAAGCGAGGGCGGCAACGATCAATCTGCGCGCTGGACGGAAGGCCAAGGCGGCCACTGCCTATGCGTCAGCGCGCGCGTATTTTTCGGCCGGCATGGCGCTGTTGGATGAAAGGGACTGGAATACACAGTACGAGTTGACGTTCAGTCTGTGGCTCGAGCGTGCGGAGTGCGAGTTTCTGAGCGGTAACGTCGACACAGCCGAGCAATTGATTGGGGAGTTATTGCAGCGCGGGGCGTCGAACATCGACCAGGCGGCCGCCTACCGCCTGAAGGTCCAGTTGCATATGGTGAAGGGGGAGTACCCGCAAGCCGTTGACGACGCGCTCACATGCCTGCGCCTGTTCGGCATCGACTTGCCGGCACACCCGACCCGGGAACAGGTCCAGGCCGAATACGATACGGTCTGGCAAAACCTCAATGGGCGCCCGATCGAGAGCCTGATCGACCTGCCCCTGTTGACTGATCCGGAAGTGCAGGCCGCCATGCAAGTGCTCGCAACCCTATCCAACCCCGCTTTCTTTACCGACTTTCAACTATTTTGCTTGCACCTGTGCCGCATGGTGAATGTCACCCTACGACACGGGATATGTGGCGCGTCCGCGCCCGGCTGCGGCTTTTTCGGGTTTATCCTCGGCGCATTCTTTCACCGTCACAGCGAGAGTTATCGTTTCGCCAAACTCTCCTGCGACCTGGTCGAGAAGCTCGGCTCCATCGCCTATCAGGCAAAGGCCCTCCTTACGATGGGAAGGATTGCCTTCTGGACGCAGCCGATCGCAAGTGCTATCGAATTTAATCGGGCGGCCTTTCGCTCCGCGACCGAGACAGGGGATCTGACTTTTGCTTGCTACGCCATAGGCCAATTTGTCGCAGGCCTTCTCTTGCGGAACGATCCACTCGACGCGTTGTGGCGCGAGACGGAGAAGGGCCTGGACTTTGCCCAGAAAGCCAGGTTCCGGGACGCTGCGGACAGAATCCTGAGCCAGCAGCGCTTTATCGCGACCATGCAGGGCCGGACCGCAACTTTCTCCACCTTCAGCGACGCGCAGTTCGACGAGGCAACGTTCGAGGCGCAGCTGGCCGGCAGTCGGATGCCCTTGTTGATCTGCTGGTATTGGATCCTAAAACTGAAGGCACGTTTCCTGTCGGGCGACTACGCCGAGGCGCTCGCGGCAGCTGACAAGGCGAAGCCGCTTCTTTCGATTGCAGCTGGCTCGATCCAATTGCTCGACTATTTCTATTACGCCGCGCTGACGGTGGCGGCACTCTATGAGAACGCTTCTACCGATGAGCAGACCGGTTGGCGCGATCTCCTGGCGGCACACCGGGAACAACTGCGGGAGTGGGCTGAAAACTATCCACCGACTTTCGCCGACAAGCACACGCTGGTGTTGGCCGAAATCGCCCGCATCGAAGGACGCGCCTTCGACGCGATGCAATTTTACGAACAGGCGATTCAGTCGGCTCGCGAGAACGGCTTCGTCCAGAACGAAGCGCTGGCCCATGAGGTGGCCGCGCGGTTCTACGCGGCGCGGGGATTCGAAGAAATCGCGCACATGTATCTACGCAACGCGCGGAACTGCTACGACCGCTGGGGCGCGCTCGGCAAGGTGAAGCAACTCGACGAACGCTATCCGCACCTGCAGGAGGAGCGCGTTCTTACGTCCAACACCGCCACAATCGGCGCGCTGGTCGGGCAGTTGGACGCCGCGACTGTAGTCAAGGCCTCACAGGCAATCTCAAGCGAGATCGTCCTTAGCAAGCTGATCGAGAAGCTCATGCGCATCGCGGTCGAGCACGCAGGGGCTGAGCGAGGTCTCCTCATCCTTCTCCGGGACGACAAGCCGCAGATTGAGGCAGAAGCCGCCACCGGCAACGGCAGAGTCGAGGTCACCGTTCGACAGGCAGCCATCACACAGGATGAACTTCCTCAATCCGCGCTTCAGTACGTCATCCGGACACGGGAGCGTGTGGTCCTCGATGATGCTTCGGCCGCGAACTTGTACTCGGAGGACGAGTATGTGCGGACGAAGCACGCCAGATCCGTCCTGTGCCTGCCTATCTTCAAACAAACCGAGCTCATCGGCGCACTCTATCTGGAGAACAATTTGGCTCCGCGCGCCTTCACCTCGGACCGGGTCGCAGTGCTGGAGATGCTGGCTTCGCAAGCCGCGATTTCGCTCGAAAACGCCAAGCTCTATTCTGACCTCCACCGCAGCGAGGCTTTCCTGGCTCAAGGCCAGAGCATAAGCCACACTGGCAGCTTCGGCTGGAACGTTTCGAATGGAGAAATTCACTGGTCGGAGGAAACCTACAAGATCATTGAGTGCGATCGAACGGTTAAGCCCACATTGGAGTTAGTCTTCCAGCGAATTCATCCCGACGACAAAGACCTCGTACAGCAGACCATCGACCACGCGGCCGAGGCAAAGGAAAATCTTGATTTTGAGCATCGCTTGGTGATGGAGGATGGGTCCGTCAAGCATGTCCATGTTGTGGCCTTGAGCGACGAATCGGGGAGTGTCGAGTTCGTGGGAACCGTGATGGACGTCACCGAACGCAAGCGGGCGGAAGAAAAGATCCGGCAAAGCGAACGGGAGCTGCGACAGGTCCTTGATCTCACACCTCAGCAAATTTGCGAGTTTGGACATGGTGGAAGTCGTCTCTATGCCAACAAGGCCGCACTCGATTATTACGGTCTGACACTGGAGGAGTGGCAGAGCGCTGATTTGAACAGGCTGTTTCATCCTCAGGATGCGGAACGCGTCTGGAGCGAAGTTCAAAATTGTTTTTTGAGCGGGTCTCCGTACGAGACAGAAACACGCTTACGGAGAAAAGACGGGAAGTATCGCTGGTTTCTTTTCCGCCTTAACCCTGTGCGAGATGAGCAAGGACGGATCGCCCGTTTGTATGCCGCGGGTACCGATATCGAGGATCGCAAGCAGGCTGAGCAACGACTCCACGACGAGAACGTTGCGTTACGCGAGGAAATCGACCAGGCGTCGATGTTTGAGGAGATAGTGGGAATTTCTCCAGCGCTACGCGCGGTACTCTCTGGCGTATCCAGGGTTGCTCCGACAGACTCCACTGTTCTGATCACCGGCGAAACGGGGACGGGCAAAGAACTGATCGCGCGTGCCGTCCACAAACGATCACAGCGTTCCTCGCGAGCGTTTGTCAGCGTGAACTGCTCGGCAATGCCACGCGATTTGATCGCGTCGGAACTGTTCGGCCATGAGAAGGGCGCCTTCACGGGAGCAACTCAGCGGCGTTTAGGGCGCTTTGAGTTGGCCGAAGGGGGCACGATCTTCCTCGATGAAATCGGAGAGCTTCCTTCCGAAACCCAGATCGCTCTTTTGTGTGTTCTGCAGGAACACGAGTTTGAGCGTGTGGGTGGAACCGGAACCATTCGCACGAACGTCCGGGTGATTGCTGCAACGAACCGTGATTTGGAGGCTGCCATCGCTGCAGGGATGTTTCGGAGCGACCTCTTTTACCGGCTCAACGTTTTTCCCATCGAGGTGCCTCCTCTGCGGGAACGACAGAACGACATTCCGGTGCTCGTCGAGTA
>WNFI01697090.1_pt1 | contig 11843 bp, 9 predicted proteins | sample 5400471 | NCBI WGS metagenome assembly WNFI01 (sample SAMN13153348, study PRJNA577476) | soil metagenome | isolation source: 100 cm saprolite on Douglas fir-dominated hillslope | place: USA:California | collected 2013-09-17
CCCCACCGACGCCGACCTACAGGTGGAAGCGGGCATCGCCTGGTTTCGCAGGGGCGACCCCCAGAAAGCCACAGAACTGGTTCAGGCCGTTCTGGCCACGCATCCGGATAACGCGCGCGCACACAATGTCCTCGGCCGCATCGACCTCTTCAAGGGCGACACTGAGGGATCGATCGAAGAGCTGAAAAAAGCGGTCGCTCTCCAGGACGACTTCGAGACCTCTTATTTTCTCGGTGTCGCCTACCTGAAGGCCAAGAAAGTATCGGAGGCTTCTGCCTGGTTCAATGAAGTGCAGTCGAAGATGGTCGATTCAGCGGCTTTGCACTTGTTATTCGGGCGGGCCTACACGGTGACGCACTTCCCCGAACCCGCCATGGCGGAATTTCGCAAGGCCATCAAGCTTGATCCCAAGTACCCGCGTGCGCATGGCCTTCTCGGTTACTCCTATCTCGAGCAATTCGGCGAGCAGGCCTATCCGCAGGCGCGTGAAGAGTTTGAGAACGAGTTGAAGCTCAATCCCGATCAATATTACTTTCTGATGTTGCTGGGAATCGCCACGGTGGCTCTGCGCGACTTTCCCGCTGCGGAAGTTACTCTCCGGCACGCTATACGCTTGAATCCCGGAGACGCTACTGCTTACCTCTATCTCGGCGAAACGTACACCGAGACCAATCGCCTCGCCCTCGCGGTCCCGGCCCTGGAAAAATACGTCAGCCTGGTGCGGCATCCCGAAGAAATGCTGCGTGACATCAGCCGGGCCTACTACTTGCTCGGCCAGGACTTGCTCCGCCTCGGCCGCGTCGAAGAAGCGAAGAAAGCGCTGGCCAGTTCACAACGCTACCGCGAAGCCAAATTCAGATACGATGAGCAGCACATTTTCGACGAAAAGCCGAGTACCAGCGGCGCTGATAGCCGCCCGTCCGAGCGCATTGCTGGACTTCTGGAAACCGGCGCACCGGACGAAAACAAGTCTACGGAATCGATGGTGCAGGGAGGCATGCCAGCGGCTGCGCCCGCTGCCGGGCAGCCTCCCACGGTTCAGCCAGCGGCTGAACCGAAAGCTGCTAAGCAATATCGCGTGTTCGTCGCCGAGATCCTCTCCAGCTCTTACAACGACCTCGGTGTCATGCGCGCAAAAAACTCGAAGTTTGCCGAGGCCGCCGAATTCTTCAAACAGGCTGCCACCTGGAAGCCCGCTCTTCCCGGCCTCGATCGCAACTGGGGTCTTGCCAGCTATCGCGCCGAGCTTTATTCCGAAGCTGTCCCTCCCTTGGAGCGGCAGTTGGCGGCTCACGCCGATGACCATCTTGTCCGCCAGCTTCTCGGCATGAGCTATTTCATGTCTGAAAACTTTTCCAAAACCGCCGAAGTTCTCCGTCCCTTTCTCAAAGCTCCGCCAGAGGATCCGGGTCTGCTTTTTGCCTGGGGCACGGCCCTCGTTCGAACGCGTCAATCCGAGCTTGCCGCCGGAATCTTCCGCCGCTTGCTCGAGCAAAACGCCGCCAATCCTTCCGTTCATCTGCTCCTCGGACAGGCCTACGTCCAACAGGAGGACTTTGCAGGCGGCCTCAACGAGTTGAAATCCGCCCTACAGCTCGACCCGCGGCTCCCCGAAGCGCACTATTTCATGGGCCTCATCCACCTTCGTCAGAGCGATTTCGAATCGGCGGCCGCGGAATTCCGCTCCGAACTGGAGGTTCGCCCCGCCGATCCCGTCACCAGCTATCATCTCGGCTACACTCTTCTCCTGCAGGGCCATGCGGAGCAGGCTGTGGCCCTCTTGCGCGAGGTGGTCCAGGCCAAGCCCGATTATGAAATGGCACGTTTCGAACTTGGCCGCGCGCTTCTACAGCAAGGCGATGCCGCTGGCGCCATCGAAAGTCTCGAAGCGGCAAAAAAACTTTCTCCTGATCGTGACGCCACCTACTTTCAATTGAGTCAGGCCTACCGTCGCGTCGGCCGCTTGCCGGAAGCGCAGCAGGCGCTCGCGGTCTATCAAAAACTCATTGAGACCAACCGCTTGAAGCGCCGCGAAAGCCTCGAAGCGGACAAGCCGTGATGCGTTGGAGTCGCTGGTCATCCTCCACGATATTCTTTCGAATGAAGTCCCCTTGGTCAGACATTTGATCAGCCAATCCTCGAGCCGCTCCGCACTCCAGCGAAATAGATATCGTGGGAAGCCGCGCGTGCTTGGATTTACGGTCTCCGGGCAGGGATTTCTTCTCATGAAACGCTCGTCGCAGTTTCCTCCCGAAACATACGGCGCGCGATGTATCGTTAACATGCAGCCAAAAGAGAGGCCTTCGAACCGCCATGAAAAAGTTGCGCTTTTTGGTTTCCCTTACGACGAACGACAACGATTACCAGATCGAACAGGCGAAATCCGCGGAGCAGATGGCCCGCAAACTGGGCGTGGAAATCCAGATTGTTTATGCGGACAACGACGCCATCACGCAGAGCACTCAGATCCTGAAAGTTATCCAAGCTGACGAGAGTCAGCGGCCGGACGCCGTTGTTTTTGAGCCTGTCGGTGGCACTGCATTGCCTCAGGTCGCCCGGGCGGCCGCCTCCGCGGGTATCGGATGGGCCGTGCTGAATCGCGACGCCAACTATATCTCGGAACTGCGCAGATCGTCTTCCGCCCCCATTTTCGGCTTGAGCTCCGACCATCTTGAAATTGGCCGCATTCAGGGCCGTCAGTTTGCCGCCCTGCTCCCGCAGGGCGGCTCGATCATTTATATCCAGGGACCAGCGGAGAATTCCGCGGCCAAAGAACGCACCATTGGGATGCAGGAGACGAAACCCGCGAATATTCACTTCACCTTGCTGAGAGGGCAGTGGACCGAGGAAAGCGCCCAGCGGGCCGTGCGCTCCTGGCTGAAACTGACTACCTCGCAAAAGGCAGCCGTCGACCTGATTGGCGCGCAGGATGATGCCATGACCCTCGGCGCCAGAAAAGCCTTTGAAGAATTGACGAACGAATCGGAACGCGAGCGCTGGCTGAAACTGCCCTATACCGGCTGTGACGGCTTACCCAAAACCGGGGAGGCTTGGGTCCGCAGCGGGCTGTTGACCGCGACCGTCTTTGTTCCTCCCAATACCGGGCAGGCTATCGACATGCTCTTTCAGGCCATCCAGAACGGGAAGCCCGCCCCCGAGCGCGCTCTGACCGTACCTGTCTCCATCCCCGCTCTGCAAGAATTGAAACCGCGCTGATCACCAACCGCCGTATCTCCCCAGCCTGGAGGCCTCGCGCGAGCCGCCGATTCAAAGTTAAAAATGAAGATATTTGTGATAGTTAAGTGGAATAGGTTTTGGCAAGAGGTTCTCGTAATGTGATTCTCCCCTTGGTCCGAGCAGGCCTCTATGCCTCACTGGCCCCTTCCGGAACAAGGGCCTGCGACGTAGACCGGAGTGAAGGAAGGGGCCAGCGCCTCTCGCACTCCACAGGAATCCATTAGAAAAACGATTTTCGATGCTTGTTTGTGCGCCCCACCGTCGTATAATGCGGCGGAAACATTGGTGCTCACTCCATTGCTGCGTTTGCCGAGGAGACGCATGAAGAGGCAACCCAAGAACTCCGCCATAGGCCGGAGAGAGTTTCTGGCCGCCACGAGCGGCTTGTTGGCGGCCGCAGTTCCGGGGGGTGAAATGATCGCCCACGCAGCAGGTCCGGAGGCCCCGCTCCCGAACGCCCCCGCAGCCAAGCCTGCCGACAACTTGCGCAAGATTCCCATCGGCGTGTTCGATCCGGTCTATGACCATCTTTCCCTCGACGCCATGCTGGACAAGGTCACCGCTCTGGGTCTGGAAGCCATGGAGATTGGCACGGGAGGTTATCCGAACAATCGTCATTGCCCGCTGGACGAGCTCATCGCCGATCGCTCCAAGGCCAAAGCCTGGCAGAAAAAGTTTGAAGACCGGGGGATTCGCGTCGCCACTCTCAGTTGTCATGGCAACCCCATTCATCCCGATCCCAAGCACGCGCAGAAAGACAAGGATACGTTCCACAAGACCGTCCTCCTCGCCGAAATCCTCGATGTAAAAGTCATCGTCGGCTTCTCCGGCTGCCCGGGCGGCACTCCCCAGGATACTCAGCCGAATTGGATCACCTACCGCTGGCCTCCTGAATACGCCCAGATGCAGGACTGGCAGTGGAAAGAAAAGGTCGTTCCCTACTGGAAGGACGCCGCGAAATTCGCACGCGAGCACGGCGTCAAGCGCCTCGCCCTGGAGATGCACCCGAACTTCGTCGTCTATAACCCTCACACCCTCATCAAGCTCCGCGAAGCTGCCGGCGAAGAGATCGGTGCAAATTGCGATTTGAGCCACCTCTTCTGGCAGGGCTGCGATCCGGTCGAAGTCATCCACTTTCTGGGTAAACAGGGCGCCCTTTTCCACGCGCACATGAAGGACACCGTTTTCTTTCCCGAGAATGTCAATAAGTATGGAGTGCTGAACTTTGCGTTTGAAACCAGCGAACTTGACCTGGCCTCGGAGACTTTCCGCGCTGTCGGCTATGGCCACGGTGCCGGTCTCTGGAAGTCGATCGTCAAGGCCTACATGGACGTCGGCTTCGAAGGCATTCTCAGCATCGAAAATGAAGATCCCATTCTCGCGGGGGAAGTCGGGGTCGAGCGCGCCGCTTATGTCTTGAAAAACGTGCGCAACGAACTTTTGGGTGAATAAGACGCTCTGCCGCGCGACGGCCTTGAATCTAAGCCGCCGAGAGCGAACATAATATATATGTGCGCGAAACCTGGCCGGGGAGGATCTATGCAAAGGCGTGAAGCGTTAAAATTGCTTTTGGCTGGCGGCGTTTTGCCGGCAGTGCCTGCCGATCTTTTTGGCTTTTTCCGCGATTCCCACCCTGCCTCCGGTTACGCGCTGCGCTTTCTCGATCCTCTTCAGAACGATACGGTCGTCGCCATGGTCGATCAGATTATTCCAGCGACCGAGACGCCTGGGGCCAAGGCAGCGCGCGTCAACGAATTCATCGACGTCATCCTCACCGAATGGGCCAACGACGAAGAGCGCCGCAATTTTCTGGGCGGTCTTGCCGATGTCGACAAACAGAGCAACACCCTCTTCGGCAAAAACTTCGCGGCCTCGTCTCCGGATCAACAGCTGACCCTCTTGCGCTCCCTCGATGAATCCGCCGCCATTGCCCGCTCGGCCCGGAAGACCCGCCCGCCCTTCTGGGAGCCCGAAGGCCGCGATACGCAGCTGCAAGACGATTTCTTCACCGTCTTCAAGAAAATGACTCTCCACGGCTACTACACTTCGGAAATCGGTTTCACCAAGGAGCTGAAACTCGAAATCATTCCTGGTGCGCAGCACGGTTGCATGCCGGTCGGCCCCGGAGTTGGGGACGCCTGATCCAAGGGAGCAAAAATGGCCACGACAACGTACGACGCAATCATTGTTGGCTCGGGAATTACCGGCGGCTGGGCCGCCAAGGAACTCACCGAAAAGGGCCTCAATACGCTGGTCCTCGAAGCGGGCCGCAGCATCGTCCCCGAGCGCGATTATGTCGAGCACGTTCCCGTGTGGGAACTCAAGCACCGCGGCTGGGACAATCGCTCCGAACGCGAGGGCACTCAGCCCATCCAGCGCGAGTGCTATTTCGCTTGCGACGAATACTCGAACAAGTTTTTTGTCAGCGACAAAGACAATCCTTATTCCACGGATCCTGGAAAACATTTTTCCTGGATACGCGGCCGCCAGGTCGGCGGAAAGTCCCTCACCTGGGGACGGCAGAGCTATCGTTGGAGCGATCTCGATTTTGAAGCCAACTTGAAAGAGGGAATCGCCGTCGATTGGCCCATTCGCTACGCGGACATCGCTCCCTGGTACGACTACGTGGAAGAGTTCGCCGGCATCAGCGGCCAGGCCGAAGGTTTGCCGCAACTGCCCGACGGGAAATTTCTCCCGCCGATGGAAATGACCTGCGTTGAATTGGACCTGAAGGACGCGCTCGCCAAAAATTTTGATGATCGCATGCTGACCATCGGCCGTTCGGCCGTGCTCACGCGCGTCCACAAGGGACGCGCCGCCTGCCACTACTGCGGCGTCTGCCACCGCGGTTGCATCACGAGTTCGTATTTCAGCAGCATCAGTTCCACGCTTCCCGCCGCGCAAAAAACCGGCCGCCTCACCATGCGCCCGTACAGCGTGGTCCACAGCTTGATTTTCGATTCGAAAGACCGCCGCGTCAGCGGCGTTCGCGTCATTGACGCGCAATCCAAAAGCGCTCTCGAATTCAAGGCCCGCATCTTTTTTATTTGCGGCTCGACCCTCGAGTCCACGCGCATGCTCCTCAATTCCGCCACTTCCGAATTTCCGAATGGCCTCGCCAATTCCAGCGGCGAACTCGGCCACAACCTCATGGATCACCACATGGGCAGCAGCGCCAGCGGCGAAATGCCCGGTCATGAAGACAAAATGCCTTTCGGCAACCGTCCCAACGGCATTTACATCCCGCGCTTTCGAAACGTGAAGACCAGGCGAAAAGATTTTCTGCGCGGCTACGGCTACCAGGGCGGCGGGAGCCGCGAAGGCTGGTCCCGCGGCATCAACAAAATCGGCATCGGCGCGGATTTCAAGAATATGCTTCGAATGCCCGGCCCGTGGCGCATGGGGATTGGCGGATTCGGTGAATGCTTGCCCAATCACAATAATTACGTGGAGATAGACAAGGAAAAACTCGACGCCTGGGGCATCCCCACGCTAAAAATCCACTGCGGCTGGAGCGAAAACGAGCTCGCCATGTCCAAGGACATCGCCGTGCAGGCCGCGGAAATGCTCGCCGCAGCTGGCGCAAAAAATATTTCCATCAATCAGGAAATTACGCCGCCGGGCCTGGCGATCCACGAAATGGGCACCGCGCGCATGGGCCGCGATCCGAAAACTTCCGTGCTCAATTTGAACAATCAGGCGCACGACGCGAAAAATCTGTTCATGACTGACGGTGCCTGCATGGTGTCTTCCTCCTGCGTCAATCCGTCGCTCACGTACATGGCGCTGACGGCGCGCGCCTGCGATTTCGCGGTCTCTGAACTCAAAAAGAATAATTTGTAGGGAGATAGCGCCGAATGGCCCAAGTGATCCGCTCTCCAAAGCAATATGACGTATGCATTATCGGCTCCGGTGCGGGCGGAGGCATGGCCGCAAAGATTCTCACCGAGGGCGGCCTGAATTGCGTGCTGCTCGAAGCCGGACCGAACATCACTCCGGAAAAAGACTTCAAGATGCTGATGTGGCCGTACGAATTGCCGCATCGCGGCGCGGGCGTGGGCGGCAAAGCAGGCGAAAATTTCGGCGAGTTCCTTGCGCCCAACGGTGCGTGGAACATCGAGGGCGAGCCGTACACTTCCGCTCCGGGTTCGAATTTCCAGTGGTTTCGTTCGCGCATCGTCGGCGGCCGCACCAACCACTGGGGCCGCATCGCGCTGCGCTTTGCTCCGATCGATTTCAAATCGGCAACGCGCGATGGACTTGGCGACGATTGGCCCATCACTTACGAAGATCTCGCGCCGTATTACGACAAAGTGGAATCCTACATCGGGGTCTTCGGAACGAAAGAAAATGTTTCCAGCGCCCCCGACGGCGTCTTTCTGCCTCCTCCCAAGCCGCGCTGCACCGAACTGATGGTCAAGAAGGCGTGCGACAAGCTCAGAAGGCGTGCGACAAGCTCAACATCATCTGCATTCCTTCGCGCCTCGCGGTCATCACGCGGTCACTCAACGGACGCCTGCCTTGCCACTATTGCGGCCAGTGCGGCCGCGGCTGCATCACGGCCTCGAATTTCAGTTCCAGCCAGGTTTTGCTGCCCCCGGCGATGAAAACGGGAAAGCTGACGCTGGTGACCGGAGCGATGGCGCGCGAAATTATCGTCAACAAAGAAGGCAAAGCGGAAGGCGTCTCCTACGTTGATAAAGCGACGCGCACGGAAAAGCGCATCCACGCGCGCGCCATCGTGGTGGCCGCCAGCGCTTGTGAATCCGCGCGCCTGCTGCTGAACTCCAAATCCACGGCCTTTCCGACCGGCCTCGCCAACACTTCGGGAGCGGTGGGCAGATATCTCACCGATTCCGTCGGCAGTGGCGGTTATGGCTACTTCCCGCAGCTGGAGAAGATGCCGCCCCACAATCACGACGGCGTCGGCGGAATGCACATGTATATGCCGTGGTGGAAATTCGACCGCAAGAATGATTTTCCCCGTGGCTATCACATCGAATTTGGCGGGGGACGCGAACTGCCTGGCGTCGGCATGTTTCATGAGCTGTGTCACGAGGAAGAAGGCTACGGCGCCGCATTGAAGCAGCGCGCGCGCCAGGTCTACGGCACGTACATCGGCTTTGCTGGCCGCGGCGAAATGATTCCAAACCCTGACACCTACTGCGAGATCGATCCCGACGTCGTCGATCAGTGGGGCATTCCCGCGCTGCGCTTCCACTTCAAGTGGTCGGATTACGAGTTGCTCCAGGCCAAGGACATGCAGGAGACGTTTCGCGCCATCGTCGAGACCATGGGCGGCGAATATCGGACCAAGACTTCCATTCACGGCCAGTATCCCTTCGGGATTGAGGAAGGCGGCAAGATTATTCACGAGGTGGGCACCGCGCGCATGGGCGCCGATCCGAAAACGTCCGTGCTGAATGGCTTCTGCCAGGCGCACGACGTGAAGAATCTGTTTGTGACGGATGGGGCGCCGCTGGTGACGAATCCGGACAAGAATCCGACGCTGACGATCATGGCTCTCTCCTGGCGCGCCTCCGAGTATCTGCTGGAGGAAGCGAAGAAGGGGAATCTCTGAGAAGGTAAAAGTTGAAAGTTGAAAGTCAAAAGTCAAAAGTGAAAGAGCTTGCGCACGGCAGGATGGCAACTGCGAAAGGAAAGATGGATTTCAACACAGAGTTCACGGAGATCACAGAAGGTTCCATGAACAATGCCGAGATCGATCTCATCTCTGTGAACTCTGCGGTCTCTGTGTTAAATTCTTTTTCTGATTGTTGCGAGGCGCGCCCATGAATGAATCCATATCCCGTCGCGACATATTGAGGACGCTGGCGGTGGGGGCGGTCGGCGGCTCGGTGCTGCAGGTCATTCCGGCGGAGGCCGCCGAGTACGTCCACCAGATGGTGCACAAGGAAAAAGCTGGAACTCCGGCAGGCGCGTACACACCGAAATATTTTTCCGCGCCGCAGTACGCGACGCTGACGTTTCTGTGCGACGCCATCATCCCCAAAGACGAAAAATCCGGCGGCGCGGTCGAAGCCGGCGCGCCGGAATTCATCGATCTGCTCACCAGCGAGAACCCGGAATATCAATTGAAGCTCGGCGGCGGGCTCTTCTGGCTGGATGCCGCTTGCACGGATCGTTACGGCAACGTCTTTATGGAATGCACGCCGGAGCAGAAGAAAGAGATCCTGGACCTGATTGCGTTTCGCAGGAATGCGAAGCAGGATCCCGCGCTCAGCCATGGAGTGGCCTTCTTTGCGTTTCTGCGCAATCTCACTTGCGACGGCTTCTACACCAGCAAAATCGGCATCGCCGACCTTCAATATATAGGGAACACCTCGCTCCGCGAGTTCTCCGGCTGCCCGACGTTGCCGGAGTGAAGTTGACGGTCGATAGTTGACAACTGCATGGTATCCGCCGACAGGCAAAAGCCGCACATTCCTGGGATTTCTAGTTAACAATAACACCCCCCCACCCCTATGTTTTTCATAAGTGTTCATTCTAAAGGGAGTTAAAGTCCTTTGTTTTGATACACTTTTGCAAGTGTTCATTCTAAAGGGACTTACGTTGCACCATAATTGTGCAAAATGAGCTTCTCCTCCCTGTTTTTCATAAGTGTTGATTCTAAAGGGAGTTAAAGTCTTTTGTTTTGATACACTTTTAAAAGTGTTCATTCTAAAGGGCTTAGGGGGATGGTGGGGCAGGGGGATAGGGGTTAGGAAATAGGGGACGGAGATTGGAAAGTTGAGGCCCCCTCCCCCCATGTTTTTGTAAAAGTTTGATTCGATGGGGGTTAGAGGGTGGGGGTCGGCTAAAAGTGTGAGGGCGAAGGAGTTAGAGGGACGCGAGCCAGCGAAGGAAGTCGGGGAGGCAGGGCGGGTCGTGTGACGTGCTACGGCCCGGTTAACGGTGCCGGGATGGGGCTTGGCAAACACGACACAGAATAGCAGAAAGTAGTCTGTTTGTCAATATATTTATTAGATATCATTCGAATGGGGCCGTAAAACGTTGAAACGTTTACCGGTTAGAAGGTTTGAAAGTTTAGTGGCCGGAGTTCAAGGGATGGGGATTGGGGGCGAGAATGCGGAGAATCTTAAGGAAAAAGGTCATGGCAAGATGATGGAGGAAAAGTCAAAACCCGCACACGCGAAACCGCCATCGAAGGCGCCCGGTACCGGAGTCGTACGGGAAATTCGGGAGTGTTGACAGTTGTACGCTGGCCCCTAGACTCTCAACTGGAACAGAAGAAAAAGGAGGCGCGCCCATGGCACTGGATTGGTCAAAATGTGCGGCGGTGGAAAGCGTGCCCGGAAAAGTCAGCGGCGCGTGGGTTTTCCGCGGAACGCGCCTGCCCGTTGCCACCATCTTCGAGAACCTTGAAGATGGCATGACATCGAGGAAATTATGGATCAGTTCGACGTGACGCGGGAACAGATCACGGCGGTATTGGATTTTGCAGCGCGGAGTCTTGAAACTCCGGTTCGCCGTTGATGCTTGTTCTTTTTGATTACGAGACGCCCAGAGGCATTGCGCGTGCGCTGCAAAGGGAAGAGAGATTCCTCGCATCCGCAGGCCGACGCTTTTCCGACCGGATCGGAATCTTCGATCGCAGGAGCGAAAGCGGAAGAAAAAGTCGGCCTGCTGCGTTCGGAATGACGGTGAGGAAAGGGCGGCCGAAAAAAATCGGCCTGCTCCGTTCGGTCCCGTAGAACCATCCGGGACGCAAAACGCGCATCCCGTAACAGCATCCGGGACGCAAAATGCGCAAATGGCGGATTCCCGACCGAGTCCCCTGCAAGTGCGATGGAAAGACGCACAGCCTGAAGGCTGTGCCGCGCTCGAAAATCATGGGGTGGGCTGCAGGGAAGTGACGGGATGCAACTCGTTCCAGCCATGGTCGGCGTCGTAGACATACGCGCCCGAGACTATGTAGCGCCGGCCGACCTCCGGCTCAAAATAGGGACCGTCGTATCGGCTGCAGGGTTCTGCGGCGTCGGCCTGCCTTACTTTGTGCTGGCAGATAGGTTCGAGAACCAGATCGCCATCTTGTCTTGAGATGTTCTTCTCGTTCAGGAGGGATACAAACTGCTGGTCCAGTCGGAGCCGGATGTGGATGTCGCCGTCCGCTTCCTTGCGGATCTCTTCGACGGTTCCGGTTACCGAAAGCAGCCGCCGACAATTAGAAATAGTGTGATGGCTCTGGCTTGTTTCATCCTTGGGACAAAGGCAGTTTAGCACGGCGAGCGCGTAACGGTGGTCGACACGGGGAAGAGGGAGAGAGAGTCGTTGCGCAAAGGACGCGCAATGGTAATGTATCGTGCCCCTACAGGAAGAAATTACCGGGCCAAAGTCAATAGCGGCAGGAGCAAAGAAAGAGGGCGCAGCGGTGCTGCGCCCCTACAAGGGGATTGTGGAGTTAGGATTTGATTTGGTTGGAGGCGGCATCCCAAGTGACGGCGCTCTTGCGAAAATAGGATTCGTTGGCCATGTGGCAGGCCAGTGCCGCGTTGTGGCCGAAGACGGTGTCTTCGGTGACTTGCTGATGGTTCCGCACGCCCTGGAAAAATCTCCAGAGGTGGGGTTTTTCTTCGTCCCAGGAA
>WNFI01573862.1_pt1 | contig 11842 bp, 15 predicted proteins | sample 5400471 | NCBI WGS metagenome assembly WNFI01 (sample SAMN13153348, study PRJNA577476) | soil metagenome | isolation source: 100 cm saprolite on Douglas fir-dominated hillslope | place: USA:California | collected 2013-09-17
AGCGTCAGAATCCGGGACGCCTGATACCAGTACCAATGTTGTCCGTAAACAAATTCCACCGCGCGCAGAAAATTCGTTTCGCTGGCCTTCCATCCATGGTTGACGTCAAAAAAAGCCTCGCTCTTCGGGATCACCGCGTTGTCATGGCCTGCCGCGCCACCGGCAGTCAGAGCTCCCCATCGGGGCAGGCGTCCCGTAATGGCGCCTGAAAATTTTCCTGCGCGGATTCCCGCTCGCTCGTAGAAACTTCCCGCGAAGCTTGTCGCCCAGTGCGGCGTCCACTGCGATACCAGGCTGACCCATCCGTCGTGATTGGCACTCGTGAAATTAAAGAGGTCGTTGTCCTGTCCGAAGCGCATCTCGTGTTTTGGTTCGCCGCGGACGGAAATTAGCCCGGCCCGCGCTTCCATGCTGGTAGGGTCCAGATTCAGCGCTTTCTGAAATTCCATTCGAGCTTCGTTTCTTTCGCCCGCGGCGCGCAGCGCCCGCGCTCGGGCCGCGCGCAGGTCCGCGCGTTTCGGATCAAGCTCCACGGCGCGGTCCTGTGCCCGCAAGGAATCTTCTATTCTTCCTTCACGCAAGTACACGCTCGCCAGCCCCATCCAGTCATCCGGATCGTTCCGAGAAACTTTCAAGATTTCCAGGTACTCTTTTTCCGCTTCTGCCAAATGCCCGGACCAGGTCATGACGCGGGCGCGCCACGCTCGCACGTCCGTGTCTTGCGGAGCCCGAGCGAGTTCGCGTTCGACGATTCGCATCGCTGAATCCCAGTCTTTCGTCTCTGCAAACTTGCGAACCTGCGTTTGCCATTCAGGTGGCTGGTCTTGACCAAAAGCCGGGAAAATTACGAGCATGATCCCGAAAACCAGTCCAAAGGATGAGAGCCACCGAGAATCCAAAGCCCTGCGAGACCCAAAGCTTTCTCGATGAAGACCGCCAGGTTGTGCGCACACGAACACAATAGGGTTCGTTGCAATAAGTACACCATTGGCGACAGAGATCTCATCCGAATTTCCAAGCTAAGATATTTAAAATCTATAGCTTACACACTACCTGTATCGGAAGACCGCAACCAATGGCCCCTTGTCACGAATCCATGAATTTGTCTCACTCTGAGACAGTCTGCGTCTCAAGAAGCCAATTTCTCCGCTGGATGGGGTATTCTTTACGTCGTCCGCCGTGGGGAATTTCGGGACGGTTCTCAGAATGAATCCTTTGCTCATCACCGGGGGTGCGCTAGCGGCTGCGGGGGCCATCGCCCGTGGCGCCGTTCATCCGCGCTCGCAGCTTTTTGGGCGTACGATCTGCCGGACCAATTCATCGCGTAAGCTGGTGATCACGTTTGACGATGGGCCGAACCCGGCGATTACGCCCAAGCTGCTCCAGCTTCTCGACCGTTACAACGCTAAGGCGACATTTTTCCTGATTGGGCGATACGTGCGCGAATGTCCTGAGTTGGTTGGAGAAACCATCGCGCGCGGACACACCGTTGGGAATCACACGGAGACGCACCCGAATCTTTTGTGGCTGACGCCCACACAAGTGCGGATTGAGTTGCGCCTCTGCCATGACGCTATCTCGAATGCGGCCGGCGCGGCGCCCAAGTGGTTTCGTCCGCCCTTTGGAATGCGAAATCCTTGGGTCATTCCGGCGGCCCGGGAGCTTGGCTGCCGGACGGTGATGTGGACGCTGATTCCCGGAGACTGGCAGGAGAAAACGGCGGATTGGCTAATTTCCCGAATGCAGCCGATCACGCAGAATGCTCAGCAGGGCTTGGCAAACGGCCCCAGCTCATCCGGCGACGGCAGCGGCGCCGGCGATATCCTCTGCCTCCACGACGGCACGCATCGCCAAATGGATGGCGACCGCTCCCGTACGCTCGCTGCTCTTGAACATTGGCTGCCGCGCTGGCGTGACCTCGGCCTCGAATTTGTTACAATCGGAGAAGCGGTAAACACAACCGCTCCCTAATCATGGACGAACGCGCGTTCTACACGGAAAAAGAAGAAACCCGGAAAGTGAAGTTGGTCTGCCCGAGCTGTCGCGGCGAATTTGAGGCTCCTGTCCGTTGGAAGGTCTGCCGGAAGAAAAAGGAATTGCCGCGAGGAATCGGCGAGGAAGACAGGCGAAAGTTTGCGAAGGCCAGTTCGTACATGGTGAGGCTGGATGATCTGGTGGCTTGCTACAAGTGCCGGAAACGTTTCGAATTGACCGGCCAGTCGACGGTTCTCATCAACGACAATCTAGGCGATCCCAACGCCGATCCGGAAAACTTCGGCAACCGCTGAAAAGAGTTGTCAGTTCTTGGCTCTTAGTCTTAAGTTTTAAGTGACCCCAAGATATCCGAATGCTCCGTCAATATTCAGGGCAACTCGCTGGTAAACGGGTTGAACAAAGCAGGAAGGGCTTGTTTCCATTCCGATTTCATTCTTTCTGGAACGAAAAACTCACACGTTTCCATTGGTGATTTGTAGTAGCTTCCAAGAACTACCGGCTAAAAACTTATAACTAAAAACTCTTCAAATCTCCGGGTACATCTCAAAGAAGGCTGCGATGGACTGGCGAAACGTGTTTTCGATCTCTTCCTTGCTGCCTGCGATTAAGTGCATGGCCACGCGCGCCGTGCGGCCATTCTTCAGGACCACCGTCGCGTCCTTCACTTCGCCAAGGTCCTCCTCGGGCAGCAGCCTCATCCCGTAAATCAACGCCAGCTTTGCCATGCGATTCTCCTCACGTTTCTTCAAGCGTAGCCCCCGTTCGCTTCCCGGTCAAACCTCTGCAAATAGTGGAGTAGCTCGCGGTATACTCAGGCATCCAAGATCGCCTCTTGATGCATCGCATCAAGCATTGCGGAGGGTGTCGTGAAAGAGCTGCCTCGAAGGATTTCCGAATACCTATGTTTGATCGCCGCCTTGTTGGCCGTGAGCGCATCCTGCACTGCCCAGCAGCCCGAAGGGCCGCAGACCGCCGCTCCGCCTCCGGTCGCGCCCAAACCCGTTGTGGCGCAGCAGACTGGCTCCAGCGAAAGAATCACGGTTCCCGCGGGAACGCGAGTCGGCGTCGTGCTCCAGAACGGTATCTCCACGCGTAGCGCCAAGGCGGGAGACTCGGTTTATCTTCAAACGTCATTTCCGATCACACAGGCCAATCGCATCGTGATCCCGGTCGGTTCGTATCTTCGCGGTGAGCTGCTGGAATCGAAGCGGCCCGGAAAAGTGAAAGGGAGGGGCGAATTCCGTCTGCGCCTGGATACTTTGATCCTGCCGAACGGCTACACCGTCAGTTTGAACGCTGCCCCCCGCAGCGCCGATTCCGGCGGTAAGGAAACCATGGACTCCGAAGGCAAAGTGACCGGCCCTGGTGGTAAAGGGAAGGACGCCGGTACGATCGCGGAGACTACCGCGACTGGAGCGGGAATTGGCGCAATTGCCCATGGAGTGAAAGGGCTTGGAATTGGCGCGGGGATCGGGGCAGCGGCGGGATTGGCCGCTGTGCTTCTGACTCGCGGTCCGGAAGCGGAGCTTCCACGCGGTTCCACGCTGGATATCGTCCTCGAACACGATCTTTCGCTCGACGGCAGCCGGATTCAGTTCACCAATCTTGGGCAGGGCCCGTCAATTACCCCTCCTCCTCCACCGCAGCCATGACCACGTAATTCCAGCGCCCCTAAGACATACATTCCCGCAAAAGTGATCTTGAAGGAGCACGGTGCCTCTGGTCCTTTGCGTCCTCGCTGCGCAGTGCCGGCCGCAGCTTGCCCGCCGCAAGCGCTTCGACCGCGCGCAGCCGCCCAGTGAATTCGCTGGCCGTCAAACGCCCGTCGCGGTAGAGCGAGCGCAGAAAGCCCTCTGCCGGGGTTTCCCCTTTCTGTGAGTTGCATTCTGCGCAGGAGGAAACCAGGTTGCGGTACGAATTGCTGCCCCTCCGGACTTGCGGCACGACATGATCGAGGCAGCGCACGCGGGCCGTCAGCCGCCGCAAACAATAGAAGCACACGCTGCGTTCGCGCGCATGAATGGCCTCCCGCAGCGCCTTCGTTTGCAGGAAATCCATCTCCTCCAGGTCGCCCTCGCGGGGTAGCCGCGCCGGGCCACCGGGGACGATTCTTTCGCAACGGATGCCGCGAATCTCCTCAGGCAAGCGCACCTCGACTACATGGCCGGCTTTCGTGCGTTCGACCAGGCGCAGGGCCCCCTTGGCCACCAGGCGCCGCACCGCCAGGCGCACCGACCCGGCAGACAGCCGGCTGCCCCGGGCAAGCCAAAGAATCGAAAACCGCAGCCGGAGCCGGCCTTCCAGCCGGCTATGCCGCAGAAGATGTGAATAGACGGCGCGCTCGGAGAGAGTGAGGCCCAGCTGCGGCACAAGAATATCTTCGAGTTGTTTCCAGATGAGGAGAGCGTTGGTTTTGCAGATTTTCATGGTTGTGATCCAGTCGTTGTAGGGGCGGCTTTACGCCGCCATCTTCGCTTTGTAGAGGCGTGCTTCCGCGCTTTTTGCATCCCAGTGGGTTTGCATGTAGGCGCTGGGCGGAATTTATCCCGACCTGGTCGGGAGCCCAGCCTCTTCTTCGCTTGCCACCAGCCCACACGAGTGCGGGAGCTTACTCCCGCCGCCCCGCACGTCGGGGAACGAAAATGGGCTGCAACTGTTATGTAATTTGGGAAAACGAATGAGGGGAAAAACAAAAAGGGCGAAACCGTCCACCGACAGTTTCGCCCAGAATCATCATACCATATCTATATCACTTGTCAAGTAATATTTACGTTTATTTACCAGCAGACACTTGTAGTTGACTTACGCTGCGCGCCGTCCGGACTTGCCCCGGCGAAGTGCCCTTTTGCGCTTATTACCGCCGGTCCTTTTAGTGAAATGAAGCATGGCGTGGCGCAGGAGCCAATTCGCTTTGGTCTGATAACCGCGGCCATCGGCTTTGAGCCAGGCGATGACGTCCGAATCGAGGCGCATGGTGACGGGCTTCTTTGGAGGCCGGTAAAACTTGCCTATCTCAGCGCCGCTCCAATCCAGAACCGGCGGAGCATCGGAGAAATCAATGTCGCGGTCTTTTTTTGCGGCGATCGCGCGGATGTCGCGCTTCTGATCCTTTGTGAGCTTCCTCATAGGCTCTCCTTTCGTGGGACTCGGCGGCGCGGGCCGAGATGATGCGAATGACTTCCTCATTGGGGTCTTCATAAAAAGTGTGCACGACCAAGAGGATCGATCCCGGTCCTATGGCTCCGACGGTTATCCAACGTTCCTCATCGCTGCAGTTTTCGTCTCGTCGCGTAATGGCGTGGGGATCATCGAAAACGAGAACGGCAGTCTCAAACCGCACGTCATGTTTGCGAAGGTTCTGGCGGTTCTTGTTTTCGTCCCATGTAAATCGCATGGCAGCGCCAGAAATTTAGCATACTTATTGGGACGAGCTATGTCAATATATTTGTACGTACATCGAGAGCCGGTACCCCAGGTTGCGCTTTTCTACCCGGGGCTTTTGACTCTTCGGGATCGAAGCTCGGGGGTCGAGGTCTTTCCCTTGCCCCTTCCTTCTAGTTTCGAGTTTGTCTTTACTCTTCTCTCTTTCCAATTTCTCTTTTCCAATTTCTACTTTCTGATTTCTAGTTTCTAGTTTGGAATTTCTGCCTTCTAGTTTCTAGTTTTCCTTTTTCGGGATGCTCTGGCTCGTCATCAAGGGTGCCAAGCCGCCAGCGCTGGACGCCACAACCTCATCGTCGGCAGACTGGTTAGGCGCACTTGCGAAAAAGAAGTTAATTAACTCTTCGTCTTCCCACTGGGAGCTGTCATCTGGTATCGTCGGCTGAATGATTAGCCACACCCAACTGATATCGCCCTGGGTATATGCCCTGCTGGGGTGGTCAGGCGGCGTGGGAAGCACCGTGGTCGGCTCATGGGTTAGCAGCAAGATCCGCGTCTACCACGACAATCGCAAGGCGCATCTCGATGATTTGAAGCAGCGCGTGCTAGCTCCTTTACGTGAGGGTCTGGAGCAGCATTTTCGCCCTCTGGTATTTCTTCAGCAGCCGCTGGTGTATGTGGACACCGCAGCTCCGACTGAGTTCCGCGAGGATGCCAAAGCGACCGAGAGCCAGATGGAGCAAGGAGATGTGCACCAAGGCGCGTTTCCCAGTTCCCTTGTTTTCGGTCCACTCGATCCAGCACTCCTAGAGGATGCCAAGAAAACTCACTACTCCAAACAGCTTGCGGCTGTCGACGAATTCATCAACGGCTTTCTCACATCGGCGGGAGAATGCCATACGTGGGTTTGCCGAGTGGCTGACGCGATTCTCAAAGAATCCAGCCTTCCAGCTTTTCCAAACAGAGTCGCTGCTGCGGTCGGTGGGCCTGCTCCGTACGTGATGCACTATCGCGTGGCGGTTTTCATATATGCACGCTTGCTTCGGTATCTCACTCCTGCATTGAGGACCTCACAGATAAACAATGGCTTGGGCCTGCATGGTGAGGACGCCACCCTTGCTTACGGTTCTGGTGAACAAATTTCAAATCTCTTGGCGCGGATTGACCACCTACTCGGATCTGAAAGAGACAGGGCCGGGAGTCTACGCGGCAGAATGGCCGCATTGCAGGAGTCGTTCCCAGGGTTAATCTCGCAGCTCGACTATGCCATCGCAGCTCGCCGGCTGCGAAAGAAGTGTGACTTGGTGCCGTTCTTCTGAGTAAGCCGGGCAGCAGCGGTGGGCGGACGGAGAGATGTGTTCGAGCGGCACCTTTTCCGCTGGCTTAAGATTGGGCGCACCGTTTCCTTCTGATCACGTGGGTAAGAAAAATGGCGACGTTTGAGGAAAAAGCCAAGTCTTTCGTTTCTACCGCGGCACAAATCGCCCGCTCACAAAACGCTGAGCCAATCGCGACTGTGCTCGAAAAATCTTCACCGAGTCTCATACAAAGCGGCTCCGATCCGGAAGGACCCACCGTCTACTACACGCTTATGCTCGAAGTTCCCATCAGGACTTACGCGGCAATCGAGGAAGAACGCGAGAGCCTTGAACGAACAATTCGTGACCGGCTTCGCCCGATCGTCCGTCCACACACCGACAACTGGATTTCCGAAGTCATTATCAGCCCAACACTCGCCCTAGAGTCCCGGCCAACAGCTCCCGCCCCAGAACAGGGGGAGGCGGTCGAAGAGACTCCATCCTTCTGGCAACCAGGTTTCTTTCGTTTATTCATCAGCCACACATCGGCATACAAAGTTTCTGCCCACAATCTCCGAACCGCGCTAACAAAGTATCAGGTAGTTTCGTTCGTGGCCCATGACGACATCGAGCCCACAAGAGAGTGGCAAGCAGAAATCGAGCGTGCGCTGCGAACCACGGATGCTCTGGCAGCTATCATTACGCCCGATTTTATCGGAAGTAAGTGGTGCGACCAGGAGGTCGGGATTGCGTTTGGTCGGGGAAAGCTCGTCATACCTCTCCGCAAAGAAGCCGACCCGCACGGCTTTCTCGGGAAGTACCAAGGCCTGCCAACACAAGGTCGGGATGCTCCCGCTGTTGCGGAGGACCTCTTTAACATCATGCTCGAGCACAGTCTGACGGCACAGCGATTGGCGGACGCGCTCGTTGAACAACTGGCTACTTCCAACACCTACGCAAACTCAACAGCCGCGATAACACTGCTCGAACGGCTCCCCCGCCTCAATAGCGCGCAGGTCGCACGACTCGTGGAATCCATTGACGCAAACAACCAAGTTGGCGAGGCTTTCCGAGTGCCCGCGCGCATCCGGCGGCTAGTCGCGAAAATTGGCAACACCGAGCAGCGTCCTTGAAAAAGTGTCAACCAGCCGGGTGCCCCATGTAGTTGACCCGTGATTTACGCTGACTCAGTTGGGTCCACTCTCGTCTGTTTAGCGAAGGAGGAAACTATGGGAGACTCGCCTGTCGCACCAGAAGAAAAGCCTCACATGACCCGCGGGAGACCGCTGTATAGGACCCACGCCGAGAGGTATCCGCTCGACCTATTCTCGTACACCCGAGAAGCGGGCTATTGTCTCGATGACCACCGCTTCTTAGCAGCGATTGCGATGGCTTCAAGCGCGGTCGAATTGATCTTGAACCGAGACCGAAGGCTTCGGGCAGTACCCGGCTTTCAAGGTGCCTACGGATGGGCAAATCTAAATAATCGAACCCTGCGAGTTGCCAGAGACAATGGGTTGCCGACAAACGCTCTTCTCTCGGAGGGGGATAACCTTGATAGCGATCAACCAATTCCTTTCGTGGAACTCCGCAACAAAGTTGCACATGGGGAGATATCACACCTCGTCAGCGATCTCAGTGATTATGACCCGGATGCTGTTAAATTGGCGGCGGAGCAGGACAGCAAAATGCGCCACTTCGTCAGCGAGTGGTATAACACTGCCCCAGATGTCCAGGAAGGCCATATCCGTAGGAATCGCTGGCCCCAATTCCCTTAGCTAGGCACGGCGGGTGGCCGCGCCTTAATTCCAAAAAACGCCTTTGGGTGGCCTTCCCTTTGTGGGTTTTTACACCTCCGCCCCATCCCGCTGCATTCGCGGGATGAACGGGTGGGGCCGTTCTCCTCTCCTTTTTTCTAATTTCCATTTTTCTATTTTCCAAGTTTAGAAAGCTTCAGGCGGGCGCGCGCCGCGCCGCGTCCCTCGCGGCGGACTGAAATCTGCGGGTTTTGACTTTTCCTTCTTCTTGCTCGTTGTGCCTTCCGCATCGCCAGTCCTAAACAACTTGCTTGCCTGTACATTCCGCGGTACAATAGCACCATATAAGGTGCAGGATGAATGTAGGGGCTGGGCTTTAGCCCAGCATCTTCTTCCTCTTTGGTCCCGGTGGGTTGACAGAAGACCAGCCGCCTCGAAAAATCCCGCTGATTTTCTACCGCCTGTGCCCGGGCAACGAACCCGTGCGGGAGTGGCTGAAAGGGTTGCCGGAAGCCGAGCGCAATGGCGGTGGCCGGTCGGGATGCCCCTGTGCCGGCCATTAGGAAATGGCTTGTGGGAGGTACGGACAGACCTTCCGTCGAAACGGACGGCGCGCGTGCTGCTCTGCCTTCACGGCGGGCAGCGATGAGCAAGAAGCGCAAGAGTCGGAAAAACCGCATAGGTTCGAGCATCGAAGATTTCCTGAAAGAAGAGGGCATTTTTGAGGAGTCTCAAGCGCAAGCGATCAAAGAGGTCGTCGCCTGGCAGCTCGAAGAGGCCATGAAGAAACAGAAAATCTCCAAAAATCGCATGGCTTCGATGCTCAAGACCAGCCGCACCCAGGTCGACCGCCTCCTCAATCCGAAAAACGACATCACGCTTTCCAGCCTGCAGCGCGCCGCGGCCATGGTCGGCCGCCGCGTGATGATCGAATTGGTCTGAGACGAAATTCGGGACAGACGGAACGTTCCCCGTAACTTAGTTTGAATCGCAACCCAGAGAGAAGCGCAGAGCCGCGCACACCTCATTCATTCGTGCCGAACTAAGCTGGGCCACGCGTCTCCCTAACCGCTGTTGAGATACCGTCACCGCGTTGTGCAGGTTTACTGCGCAAGGGGACTTCATCCCGTCTTCCTCATTCAGAACGACTTCCGATGGCACACCGCGAATGGTAGAAGTGACAGCCACGTGGCCTCCGATTCCCAACCCCGCGCTTCCGCGTCGGCTGAAGACTGTCGCGAGTAGCCCTGGCGGTCGCGCACTTCACTGGCGCGCAGTTCCAACCGGCGGAGATATTCCCGCAGGGCCTCGCGCACCAGAGCGGACCGGTTTTGCCGAGTGCGCTTCGCGGCTTGGTCGGCGGCGTGTAACAGCTTTTTATCCAGGACGATTTGAACGACTCGCATATGTGGAATCTATCCCACAGTATACTCCACATAGAAGACATTTCAAAGCAGACAGATGGGCGGGTGGCTGCGCCTTAATTCCGAAAAACGCCTTTGGGTGGCCTTCCCTTTGTGGGTTTTTACACCTCCGCCCCATCCCGCTGCATTCGCGGGATGAACGGTGGGGCCGTTCTCCTCTCCTTTTTCCTAATTTCCATTTTTCTATTTTCCAAGTTTAGAGAGCTTCAGGCGGGCGCGTGACGCGCCGCGTCTGTCGCGGCGGACTGAAATCGTAACGGGCTGAAGCGGTCCCAATCCACGCTCGCGCGTTGCTCCACGATCCATTCGCGCACCAGTCGCGCGGTGATAGGCGCAAGCAGAATTCCGCTGCGGAAGTGTCCCGTGGCAATCAACAAGCCATCGATGTCGGTCGGTCCGAGTATGGGAAGGTGATCGGGAGTGTCGGGACGCAAGCCTGCCCATGTTTCTTCGATGCGCGCATTCGCGAGGTCTGGAGCGAGATCGATGGCGGCTGAAAGAATTTTCTCGATGCCACCGGCCGTGGTCCGCTTGTCGAAACCGGCGTACTCGATTGTCGCCCCCGCGAGAATTCTCCCGTCGTTCCGCGGCACGAGATAGATCTTCTCGGACCAGAGCACGCGTTCCATCTTCAAATCATCGGCGCGCAGCGCGGCCATCTGGCCCTTTGCCGGCCGCACCGGGGCTGTCGGAAAAAACCTCCGCGCCGCTGCGTTGCGCTGCTTCCAGAATGGCAGCCGTCAGCGCGCGGTTGTCAATCGATCCCTCCTCCGGCCGGAGCACGGCGGCTTCGACTTTTTCACTCAGCGCCGGTTCGAGTTCTCGTGCATCCTCGGCGCGAAGCGGCTCCGCCTTCAATCCCAGGCCGTGATGCAGCGCGATAATGGTGCTGAGCTCCGCTTTCGTATCGTGCGAGAACAGCGCCTCGAGCGTTCCCTTCGGTCGAAAACCGGTGTTCTTCCCTGAAATTTCTTCGACCTGCCCAACAAATTCGGGATAGAGCCCGAGGCTCGCTTTTCCCAGAGGCACCATCACAACCATTCCAGGATTCTCCGGCGCCGGGGAAAGAATTCCAGCGCTGGCCCAGGACGCCTCCTGGCCCGGTTGCTGGCGGTCAAAGACCGCCACGCGCAAACCGGCGCGCGCAAGCTCCAGCGCTATGGCTCCGCCAATCACGCCACCGCCCGCAATGGCCGCATCGAACTTCTTCATAAATTCATCTTATCGCATCTACCCGCGTGCATCCTTCGCGGCCAAAAGTTTGCATGAGCGAAACGTGTACCCAGCGAAAGAACATTGGTTGTGAATGTGGAACTATAGCGAAGCGGCGAGTTCCTCAGCTAGGATCTGCGCCTTTTTGGCTAGACTGCGAGCGCGGCTCCAATCCGAGATCTGCGCGGCTTCGCGCGCGTCCTTGATGAAGCTCCTGATTTTGGAGACCAGGTCCGACTGCGCGGCATTCAGATTTTTCCCGCGCGCGGACTCCAGATTCTTCTCCGCGATGCTCAGACTCTGGTTTGTCTGTTGCTGGGCAACCGCGGATTCCTGCGGTGTAAGCTGCGGGGCAATCATTGGCGGTTCCGGCTTTTCGGCGGCATCGTTCCCCGTGGTCGCAGAGGGCGGCGCGCTGACGTGTGGCCGCGGAGGTGCGGTACGAACTGTGATCAGATGGTCGGGAGAAGGCGGCAATTCTAGCTCCAGCTCCGGGGGCAAATCTTCAGAAGCGTTCTCTGCTGCCGCCGTGTGTGGTTGCGTTACCGGCCTCACCTGTATCTCGGTCGCCCAGGGAATACTCGGGCGTCTCCTTATGCTGCATCCACCCAGCACGCATGCGGCACAACAGAGAAGAACAATAACCGAATGGAGAGAGCCGCGCGGCAACACCATTAGGGACCGGACTGGGTTTTCCGTCATGTTCAGGCCGCGAGTGGCAACTCGATTCGGAACGTCGTGCCGCGGCCGACCTCCGAAGTAAAGTCTATCGAAC
>WNFI01097744.1_pt1 | contig 11841 bp, 15 predicted proteins | sample 5400471 | NCBI WGS metagenome assembly WNFI01 (sample SAMN13153348, study PRJNA577476) | soil metagenome | isolation source: 100 cm saprolite on Douglas fir-dominated hillslope | place: USA:California | collected 2013-09-17
CCTCAACTCCTTCGTGTATAGTCCGCGCCCTCATAGCTCCTTGCCGGCTCCTTCGGGGTCCGGTTAGGCCCGACCGGCCTGTCTCTCAATAAGAGGCGGCTCCGGGCCGCTAACAGCCATAAGGAGACGACATGGCGTTCTACGAGAGCGTGTTCATCGCTCGTCAGGACATTTCGACCACCCAGGTCGACGCCTTGACCGAGCTCTTAACCGGCATCGTCACCCAGAACGGCGGACAGGTCACCAAGAAGGAATATTGGGGCCTGAAGTCGCTGTCCTATCGGATCAAGAAGAACCGCAAGGGTCACTACGTGCTGTTCCAGCTCGACGCGCCGTCCGTGGCGGTGACCGAGCTCGAGCGCAACATGCGCATCAATGAAGACGTGCTGCGCTACCTGACCGTGCGGCTGGAAGAGCAGGAACCCGGCCCCTCGGTCATGATGCAGGCGCGCAACGAGCGCGGCGACCGGGGCGACCGTGACCGCGGCGACCGCGATCGCGGCGGCTGGCGCCGGGACCGTGACGATCGGCCGCCGCGCGACCGCGATGGCGAGGATCGCCCCCCGCGTGAGCGCGCCGCCGACATCGCCGTGACGCCGCCCGCCGAGGGAGGTGCAGCATGACCGGGGCCAGAAGCGAAGGACGCAGCGGCGGCGGCGGCGGTCGCCGGCCGTTCTTCCGGCGGCGCAAGTCCTGCCCGTTCTCCGGGCCGAACGCGCCGAAGATCGACTACAAGGACGTGAAGCTGATGCAGCGCTTCATCTCCGAGCGGGGCAAGATCGTGCCAAGCCGCATCACCGCGGTCTCGGCCAAGCGTCAGCGCGAGCTGACCCGCGCGATCAAGCGGGCGCGCTACCTGGCGCTGCTGCCCTATCTCATCAAGTAGGCAAGCGTCCCCGAGAGCCCAAGGAAAGCGGGCGTCCGATGGTGCAGTACTGGCTGTTCGCCATAGGTGGGGGCGTGGTGAGCGCGTCCCTCTACCTGTCGGTGGTGCTGGGGTCGTCCGGCGCCATGCTGCTCGCCTATCTGGCGCAGCTGCCGCTGTTCGTGGCCGCACTCGGCTTCGGCACGCTCGCCGGCGCCACCGCGAGCGGTGCTGGAACTCTGGTGGTGGCGCTTGCCGGCGGGATGCTCGCGGGCTTGCTCTATCTTCTGGTGAATGGCCTGCCGGTGGTGCTGATGAGCCAGCGCGCGCTGCTGTCGCGCTGGCGCTGGCGTTCGGCCAGCCCGGCCTCGAGGAGACGGTCCGCGCGTTTCTCGCCGGTGGCATCGAGCGGGTCGCCGGCGCCACCGCCGCCGATGACCGCGAGCGGCTGGTCGAGTTCATCGTGCCGTGGTTCCCGGCCGCCGTGGTCGGCAGCTGGATCGTGATGGTCACCGTCAACGGCGCCTTGGCGCAAGGCCTGCTCCAGCGCTTCCAGCGCAACCTCAGGCCTTCTCCGGACATGGCGGAGCTGTCGTTGCCGGTCGCGGTGCCGGCCGCACTCGGCGTCGCTGCGATCGCCTGGGTGGTCGCCGATGGCGCACTGGGATTCATCGGCCGCAATGTCGCGGTGATCCTGATGGTGCCGTTCTTCTTCCTGGGCTTGGCGGTGGTGCACGCCTTCGTCCGGGGGTCGCGGCTTCGTTCCTGGCTGTTGGTCTCGGCCTACGGCTCGATGATGTTGTTCGGCTGGCCGGTGCTGCTGGTCGCCGTCTTGGGATTGTTCGAACAGGGATTGGGTCTGCGCCGGCGGATCGCCGGCGGCCCGCCCGCAGTGAAGGAGTAAGGACGATGGACGTCATCCTCTTGGAGCGGATCGAGAAGCTCGGCCAGATGGGAGACGTGGTCAAGGTGAAGCCGGGCTACGCCCGCAACTACCTCTTGCCGCAGAAGAAGGCGCTCAGGGCGACCAAGGACAACCTCTCCCAGTTCGAAGGCCGGCGCGGCCAGCTCGAAGCCGATAATTTGAAGCGCCGCGAAGAAGCCGAGAAGGTCGCGGGCAAGCTCAATGGCCTCAAGGTGGTGATCGTGCGCCAGGCGGCCGAGTCGGGTCACCTCTACGGTTCGGTCACGCTGCGCGACATCGCCGAGGAGATCACCAATTCCGGCTTCACCGTCGAGCGCCGGCAGGTGCTGCTCGACAAGCCGATCAAGGCGGTCGGCCTCTATCCCTTGCGCGTGGCCTTGCATCCCGAAGTGATCGTCGCGGTCAGCGTCAACGTCGCGCGCTCGACTGAAGAAGCGGCGAACCAGGCGACCGGCGAAGCCGTTCCCGAGATCGATACCGCGCAGTTCTTCGACACGCCGCCGCCGGCGCTCGAAGCCGAAGCCGAAGCAGCGGCCGACGCGAAGAAAGAGTAGCGACGATACGAATTGCACCACGGAGGCACAGAGGACACGTAGAAGAGAGCGGCTTGGACGTCGCGCGCAGCGCAATTGCGATTCGTCTCTCCGTGTCCTCCGTGCCTCCGTGGTGAACCTCCTTCGGGTTCCCCCCGGTAAATGCGCGTCGCGTCTCGAGCGATCGACCACTGAGTGCACAGAGAACGTGCAGAGATCGCAGCGGCACGGTGCGCGCGTTCTCGCGTGAGATGGCCAAGGCACACCCTTAAGTCGTCATGCGCGGACTTGATCCGCGCATCCAGCGCCGCGCAGTTGCAGGACTGGATTGCTGGGTCAAGCGCGGCAACGACAACAATCGGTCTTTTTTGGCGCGCATCGAAGCGACGGTAAAGTCCACCTTGTGCACGCTTTGCACAGGGATGCATGATGATGGTGGATAGAATCTAGATTCCATACACGGGACTCGCGACGAGTCTGTTAGAAGGTTCGTCGCTGAATTCGGCGTGGGGCTCATGGAACCTAACCGCTCACCGACTAACGTCACCCCACTGCCTGAGCGCGATAGCCCGCAGTACCGCACGCCGCCGCACAATTACGAAGCCGAGCAAGGCCTCCTGGGCGCGCTCCTCGTCAACAACGCCGCCTTCGAGCGGGTCGGCGACTTCCTCAAGCCCGAGCACTTCACCGACCCCGTGCATGGCCGCATCTTCGAGGCGATCGGCAAGCTGATCGATCGCGGCCATATCGCCAATCCGGTGACGCTCAAGGCCTATTTCGACCAGGACAACGCGCTCGCCGACGTCGGCGGCGCGCAATACCTGGTCCGGCTCGCCGCTTCGGTGGTGACCATCATCAACGCCCAGGATTACGGCCGCACCATCCGCGACCTCTTCCTCCGTCGCCAGCTCATCGCCGTCGGCGAGGACATGGTGAACGAGGCCTTCAAGCACGAGCTCGACATCAGCGCCGCCGATCAGATCGAACAGGCGGAGGAGAAGCTGTTCAGCCTCGCCGAAGCCGACACCTCGGAGCGCGGCTTCCGGCCGTTCAACACGGTCTTGAAGAGCGCAATCGACATGGCCGAGAAAGCGCACAAGCGCGAGGGCCAGCTCTCCGGCGTGCCGACCGGCCTCATCGATTTGGACAAGCTCCTGGGCGGACTGCATCCTTCCGACCTCCTCATCTGCGCGGCGCGGCCCTCGATGGGCAAGAGCTCGCTTGCCGCCAACATCGCCTTCAACGCCGCCTCGCTCTCGGTCGACAATCCCGATGCCGAGCGCTATGTCGCTGCATTCTTCTCGCTTGAGATGTCGGCCGAGCAATTGGCGACCCGCGTGCTGGCCGAGCAGATCGACATTTCCGGCGAGAAGATCCGGCGCGGCGAGCTCGGCGTCGAGGACTTCCGCAAGCTGGTGCGCGCCTCGCAGCGACTCGAGCGCACGCCGATCTTCATCGACGACACGCCGGCCATCACCGTCTCGGCGCTCCGCACCCGCGCCAGGCGGCTGAAGCGCCAGCACGGGCTGTCGCTGATCGTGGTCGACTATCTGCAGCTCATGCGCCCAACCATGGGCACGCGCCAGGAGAACCGGGTGCAGGAGGTGTCGGACATCTCCCGCGGCCTGAAGGCGATCGCGATGGAGCTGAACGTGCCGGTGCTGGCCTGCGCCCAGCTCTCCCGCGCGGTCGAGCAGCGCGAGGACAAGCGCCCGCAGCTTTCGGACCTGCGCGAGTCCGGCTCGATCGAGCAGGACGCCGACGTCGTCATGTTCATCTATCGCGAGCAGTACTATCTCGAGCGCAGCGAGCCGACGCGGCGGGCGGACCGGCAAGGTGACGATGCAGTTCACCGGCGAGACCACCAAGTTCTCGAACTACGCGCAGCCCGGCCACCTGCCGGATGCCACGATCTGAGGAGCCGGACGGCGCCGCCGTCCTCACCATCGATCTCGACGCCGTCATTGCCAATTATCGTCTCCTCCAGGGGCGGCTGGGGCGGGTGCCGGCCGCGGGCGTGGTCAAGGCCGACGCCTACGGCCTGGGTGCCGCTCGGGTCGGGCCGGCACTGGCGGCTGCCGGCTGCACCATCTTCTTCGTGGCTCAGCTCGGCGAGGCGATTCGGCTGCGCCAGGCGCTCGCCGACCAGGACATCGCCGTGCTCGAGGGTTTCTTTCCGGCGCGTCAGGCTGATTTCCGCGAATACCGCCTGATCCCCGTGCTCAACGACTTGGGCCAGGTGGAGAGTTGGCGGAACGCCGGCGGCGGATCCGCCATTCTCCATGTCGACACCGGCATGAGCCGGCTCGGCCTCACCGAAGGCGAGGTCGACCGGTTGGCCCAGGACCCGGAACGCCTCCGGGGTGTGGCGCTCGCCTATGTCATGAGCCACCTCGCCTCGGCGGAGGTGAGCGACGACCCGCAGAATGCCGAGCAGCTCGCCCGCTTTCGCCGGGCGCTGGCACGGCTGCCGCCGGCGAAGGCGAGCTTTGCCAATTCCTCAGGCATCTTCCTCGGGGCGCCCTATCATTTCGATCTCGCGCGGCCGGGGGCGGCGCTTTACGGGATCGCCCCGGTCGAGGGCACGCCCAATCCGATGGCGACCACGGTCCGGCTGGAGGCGCCGATCCTGCAGCTCCGCGAGATCGGCGCCGGCGCCACGGTCGGCTACCGAGCCGGGTTCCGAGCGAGCAGGCCGACGCGAATCGCCACCATCGGCGTCGGCTATGCCGACGGTTATTTGCGCTCGCTCGCCAATCGCGGGCTTGGCTATATTGGCGGCCGTCCCATTCCGCTGGTCGGACGCGTCTCCATGGATCTCATCACCGCTGATGTTACGGGCGTGCCCGAAGGCGAGGCCCATGCCGGCGCCATGGTCGAGCTCATCGGCCCCAATCAGCCGCCGGACGCGGTGGCGGAGCTGGCCGGCACCAATGGCTACGAGATCCTGACCTCCCTCGGCCCCCGCTACCGACGCCTCTATATCGGCGGAGCCGCCCGTGCTTGAGCTCTTGGCCGCGGTCGGCGGCGCGTTCCTCGCCCTGCTGCAATCCCTGGGCGCGCTGGCCTTGTTCGCGGGTGCGGCGGTCAGCCACTGCGTCAGGCCACCCTTCTATGTGCGGCTGATCCTGAAGCAGATGATCGAGATCGGCTACTATTCGCTACCGGTCGTGGCCTTGACTGCGGTGTTCACCGGCATGGTGCTGGCCCTCCAGAGCTATTCCGGCTTCTCCCGCTTCTCCGCCGAGGGCGCGGTCGCGACCGTGGTGGTCTTGTCGATGACCCGCGAGCTGTCGCCGGTGCTGGCGGGGCTCATGGTGGCAGGCCGGGTCGGCGCCTCGATCGCGGCCGAGATCGGCACCATGCGGGTGACCGAGCAGATCGACGCCTTGGTCGTGCTCTCGACCAATCCCTACAAATACCTGGTGGCGCCGCGGCTCATCGCCGGCACCACCATGCTGCCGATCCTGGTGCTCCTCGGCGACATTCTCGGCGTCTTCGGCGGCTACCTCATCGGCGTCTACAAGCTCGACTTCAACGCCGGCGGCTATCTGCGCCAGACCTGGCAGTATCTCGAGTTCAACGATGTCGTCTCCGGCTTGGTGAAGGCGGCGGCCTTCGGCTTCCTCGTCTCCTTGAATGGCTGCTTCCACGGCTACAGCAGCCGCGGCGGCGCCCAGGGCGTCGGCCAGGCGACCACCAACGCCGTGGTCTCGGCCTCGATGCTGATCCTCATCTTCAATTACCTCATCACCGAGCTGTTCTTCGCCAAATGACCGGGTCCCCCAAGATCCAGGTCAAGGACCTGCGCAAGAGCTTCGGGCGCAACAACGTGCTGACCGGCGTCGACCTCGACATCGCCAAGGCGGAAAGCCTGGTCATCATCGGCGGGTGCGGCGCGCGAGCCGGTCTTGCGCAAATTCGGCATGCTGTTCCAGGGCGGCGCCCTCTTCGACAGCCTGCCGGTCTGGGAAAACGTCGCCTTCGGCCTCATCCAGGGCCGCGGCATGGCCCGCAAGGACGCGCGCGAGGTGGCGCTGGCCAAGCTGGCTCAGGTGGGCCTGGGGCCGCCGGTCGCAGCCCTCTATCCAGCCGAGCTCTCCGGCGGCATGCAGAAGCGCGTCGCCCTCGCCCGCGCCATCGCCACCGATCCGGAGATCATCCTCTTCGACGAGCCCACCACGGGCTTGGATCCGATCATGGCCGACGTCATCAACGGTCTCATCGTCGATTGCGTGGCGAAGCTGGGAGCAACCGCGATCTCGATCACCCACGACATGGCGAGCGCCCGCAAGATCGCGCACCGCATCGCCATGATCTATGGCGGCAAGATCATCTGGTCGGGCCCGACCGCCGAGATCGACCATTCCGGCAACCCCCATGTCGACCAGTTCATCCACGGCCGCGCCGATGGCCCGATCAAGATGGAAGTCAGGCGAGCGTGAGCGCCAGGACCCTCACCCTCCCGCGAAGACGCGGGCCCCTCCCTCTCCCGCTTCGCGGGCGAGGGGCTTGCACGAGATCATCTCTGAGCCCCTCTCCCGTATCACGGGAGAGGGAGGGGCCCGCGCTCAAGCGCGGGAGGGTGAGGGTCGGCGTCTGATCATGGCGAAGCCGAGCTCACGCTATGTGTGCCAGTCCTGCGGCGGCGTGCAGTCGAAGTGGAGCGGGCGCTGCGAGGCTTGCGGGGCCTGGAACACTGTCGTCGAGGAGCCGCGCGGCGAGGCCCTGTTGCCGAAGGGCCAGAAGCTCGCCGGCGCGCGCAAGCTGGAGTTTTCCCAGCTCGTCGGCGACAGCGTCGAGCCACCAAGGCGGCAAACCGGCATCGCCGAGTTCGACCGGGTGTGCGGCGGCGGGCTGGTCGCCGGCTCGGCGGTGCTGATCGGCGGCGATCCTGGCATCGGCAAATCGACCCTGCTCCTGCAGGGGGTGGCGCGCCTGGCCGGCGAGGGGCGCTGCCTGTACATCTCCGGCGAGGAATCCCTGGACCAGGTGCGGCTGCGCGCACGCCGTCTGAACGTCGTCGCCGCACCGGTGGGCTTGGCGGCGGCGACCGCGCTCCGCGACATCCTGGCCGCGCTCGACGGACCCGAGCGCCCCGACGTGGTGGTGATCGACTCGATCCAGACCATGTATGTCGACACTCTCGACTCGGCCCCGGGCACGGTTGCGCAAGTGCGCGCCTCGGCGGCGGAATTGATCCGGCTCGCCAAGCGCCGCGGCTTCGCCCTCTTCCTCGTCGGCCACGTCACCAAGGAAGGCGCCATCGCCGGCCCCCGGGTGCTCGAGCACATGGTCGACACCGTGCTTTATTTCGAGGGCGAGCGCGGCCACCAGTTCCGCATCCTGCGCGCGGTCAAGAACCGCTTCGGGCCGACCGACGAGATCGGCGTCTTCGAGATGACCGACCGCGGCCTGATCGAAGTGCCCAATCCGTCGGCCCTGTTCCTGGCCGAGCGCCGCGGCGATGTCAGCGGTGCGGCAGTGTTCGCTGGCATGGAGGGCACGCGCCCGGTGCTGGTGGAGATCCAGGCGCTGGTGGCGCCGTCGCCCTTCTCCACCCCGCGCCGTGCCGTGGTCGGCTGGGATTCGAACCGGCTCGCCATGGTGACGGCCGTGCTCGAGGCTCGCTGCGGGGTCAGCCTCGCCGGCACCGACGTCTACCTCAACGTCGCCGGCGGCCTCAGGGTGAGCGAGCCCGCCGCCGATCTCGCCGTCGCCGCTGCCCTGGTCTCCTCGCTCACGCAGAACCCGATGCCGGCCGAAGCCGTCGTCTTCGGCGAGATCGGGCTCGCCGGCGAGGTGCGCCAGGTCGGGCAGAGCGAGGCCAGGCTGAAGGAGGCGGCCAAGCTCGGCTTCAGCCAGGCCTACCTCCCCGCCGGCAAGCGCAAGGCCGGCCCCGGCGAGTCCGGGATCAAGCTCATCGAGCTCGCGCGGCTGGCCGATCTCGTCTCGCTGCTCGACGATGGCGGCACCTCCACGCGCCCGGCGCGGCGGCAGGCATGAGCGACTTCGCGCTGACCGCCGCCGATCTCGCCGTGGTGGCGATCATACTGATCTCCGGGCTGCTCGCCTTCTTCCGCGGCTTTGTTCGCGAAATCCTCTCGGTCGGCGGCTGGGTCGGTGCGGCAGCGGCGACCCTCTACGGCTTTCGCCCGCTGCAGCCCTATGTGCGCAAGCTGGTCGGCATCGACCTCTTGGCCGATGTACTGACCGCGGCCGGCCTCTTCGTCGTCGCCCTGGTGTTTCTGTCGGTCATCAGCCATGCGATCGCCGCCCGGGTGAAGGACAGCGCGCTCAGCGCCGTCGATCGCTCGCTCGGCTTCGTCTTCGGGCTGATTCGCGGCGCCGTCATCGTCTGCATCGCCTTCCTCGCCGTCAGTTTCGCGGTCCCGAAGGATTCGCAGCCGGCCTGGATCCGCAATGCCAAGTCGATGCCCGCGATCGAGCGCGGCGCCACGCTGCTCTTGTCGCTGATTCCCCGCGACGTTCGCTCCCAGGGGGCCTCGGCCGCCGACGAGGCCAAGCACCGCGCCGCCCAGGCCGTCGAGGCGAAAAAGAGCTATGAGCGGCTGGTCAGCCCGCTTCCCCGGGCCCCGGAGCCGAAAGCCGATGCGCCGGCGGAGGCGCCGGGGTATAAACCCGGCGAGCGACGCGACCTCGACCGCTTGATCCAGTCGACACAGTGACAATTTATGGAGCCGGAGGACGTGGCATAACTCTGAGCACCAATCCCTTTGATGACGACAAGCTGCACGAGGAGTGCGGCGTGTTCGGCATCTTCGGCACCCCGGATGCGGCGGCCCATACCGCCCTTGGGTTGCATGCGCTCCAACACCGCGGCCAGGAAGCGACCGGCATCGTCGCCTTCGACGGCAGGCAGTTCAACTACCACCGCGGGAACGGCCATGTCGGCGACAATTTCGGCGATCCCGCCGTCATCGCCCGGCTCACCGGCCATGCCGCGATCGGCCACAACCGCTACGCCACCACCGGCGAGACCATCCTCAGGAACGTGCAGCCGCTCTTCGCCGAGTTCGAGTTCGGCGGCTTCGCGCTCGGCCATAACGGCAATCTCACGAATTTCCATGAGCTCAGGCGCGAGCTGGTGCGCCGCGGCTGCCTCTTCCAGTCGACCTCGGACACCGAGATCATCATTCAACTGATGGCGATCGGCAGAAGCGCCACCGTCGTCGATCGGCTGGTCGAAGCCCTGCGCCAGGTCGAAGGCGCCTATTCCCTGGTGGCGATCACCAATGAGAGCGTGATCGGCGTGCGCGATCCGGTCGGCGTGCGTCCCCTGGTGCTGGGACGCATGGGCTCGACCTATATGGTTGCCTCCGAGAGCTGCGCGCTCGACATCATCGGCGCCGAGTTCGTGCGCGACGTCGAGCCGGGCGAGCTGGTGGTGCTGGATGGCGACGGCGTGCACAGCCACCGCCCGTTCCGGCCGCAGCCGAAGCGCTTCTGCATCTTCGAGTACATCTACTTCTCGCGCCCCGACAGCGTGGTCGAAGGCACCTCGGTCTACGAGGCGCGGAAGCGCATCGGCGCCGAGCTCGCGCGCGAGAGCCATGTGCCGGCCGACGTGGTGATCCCGGTGCCGGATTCAGGCGTGCCGGCGGCGATCGGCTATGCGGCTGAATCCGGCATCCCCTTCGAGCTCGGCATCATCCGCAACCACTATGTCGGGCGCACCTTCATCGAGCCGACCGACACCATCCGGCATCTGGGCGTCAAGCTGAAGCACAATGCCAACCGCTCGGAGATCGAGGGCAAGCGGGTGATCCTGGTCGACGACTCGATCGTGCGCGGCACCACCTCCACCAAGATCATCCAGATGGTGCGCGCGGCCGGCGCCCGCGAGGTGCATTTCCGCATCGCCAGCCCGCCCACCACGCATTCCTGCTTCTACGGCGTCGACACGCCGGAGCGGAACAAGCTGCTGGCCTCGCGCTACGACGTCGCCGGCATGGCCGAGTATATCGGCGCCGACTCCCTCGCCTTCATCTCCATGGACGGGCTCTACCGCGCCATGGGCCGCGAGCGTCGCGATGCCGATGCGCCGGCGTTCTGCGATGCCTGCTTCACCGGCGACTATCCGATCGCGCTCACCGACAACGCCGACGGCAAGCAGCCGACGCAACTGTCACTGCTGGCCGAAACGGCGTGACCCAGCGCCTGACGGGGCGGATCGCGCTGGTCACCGGCGCGTCCCGCGGCATCGGCAAGGCGGTGGCGCTCAAGCTTGCCGAAGAAGGCGCCCATGTGGTGGCAACCGCCCGCACCGTCGGCGGCTTGGAAGAGCTGGACGACGCGATCCAGGCCAAGGGCGGCACCGCCACCCTGGTGCCGCTCGACCTCGCCGATCCGACCGGCATCGAGCAGCTCGGCACCAAGATCTTCGAGCGCTATCAGCGTCTCGACGTGCTGGTCGGCAATGCGGCGTTGTTGGGCGTGGTCTCGCCCGTGGGCCAGATCGATCCCAAAGTCTGGGACGAGGTGATGACGGTCAACGTCACCTGCAATTGGCGTCTGATCCGGGTCTTCGACCCGCTGCTCAGGCAATCCGACGCCGGCCGCGCCATCTTCGTCACCTCCGGTGCGTCCGCCGGCACCTTGCCGTATTTCGGCGTCTACGCCGCGAGCAAGGCCGCACTCGAGGCCATGGTCAAGACCTGGGCCGGAGAGATCACCAAGACCAAGATCAAGGCCAATCTGCTCAGCCCCGGCGTGGTCAGGACCGCCATGCGCGCCCAGGCCTTCCCCGGCGAAGACCCCATGACATTGACCACGCCCGAGGCGATCGCCGAGAAATTCATCGAGCTGGCATTGCCAGACTGCCAGCGCCATGGCGAGGTCGTGCGCGCGCAGGCGTGAGCACCGGGGCCGCCTGATGCAACTTTCGCCAGCTGCCACTCTCCTTATCGTCGATCTGCAACAGGCGATCGACGATCCACGCTGGGCCAAGGACGGCCCACGCAACAATCCCGATGCCGAGGCGAATATCGCCGATCTGCTCGCCGGCTGGCGCCGGCAAACCTGGCCGATCGTCCATATCCGCCATGACTCGCTCGAGAAGCAGTCGACCTATCGCCCGGGACAGCCCGGCAATGAGTTCAAGCCGCAGGCGCGGCCGCTTGCGGGCGAGACGGTCATCGCCAAGCGCACCAACAGCGCCTTCATCGGCACCGAGCTCGAGCGCCATCTCCGCTCCGGCGACATCGCCAGCGTGGTGGTGGCGGGCGTCATCACCAACAACTCGGTCGAGGCGACGGTCCGCATGGCCGGCAATCTCGGCTTCGAGACCATCCTCGTCGAAGACGCCTGCTTCACCTTCGCCAAGCGCGACTATGCGGGACAGCTCCGCAGCGCCGCCGAGGTGCACGCCATGTCGCTCGCCAATTTGGACGGCGAGTATTGCAGGGTGGTGCGGACGAAAGCTGTGCTTGCCGCCTTGGGCCGGCATTGACATAACGTAAGCACACGCTTACCGTTAGTCATGGCTGACACGGCGC
>WNFI01192785.1_pt1 | contig 11841 bp, 9 predicted proteins | sample 5400471 | NCBI WGS metagenome assembly WNFI01 (sample SAMN13153348, study PRJNA577476) | soil metagenome | isolation source: 100 cm saprolite on Douglas fir-dominated hillslope | place: USA:California | collected 2013-09-17
CTATGGCGTTACGTCAACACAGGTTTGCTGCCTGAAGGCTTTGAGTTGAAGCCGGCGGCATAAGCAAGCGGAATCAAAACACCCAACAGGAGGAAAGAAGCAAAATGGCCTAGTTGCATGGATGGCAGCTCCGGGTCAGATCAGCCCCGAGGGCGCGGAAATAATCGATCCGCCCGGCGATAAGGTCCTGCAGGCCCTGCCCGGAGCCGCGATAAGGGACGTGCGTGGCATCGATACCCGTGGCGGAGGGGATCCATCATGGCTGGGGCGGGCATGGCCATCGGAGGGCGCGTGCGCTGCCACCTCAAACACAACATTTCGCGCGAGGAGTGCAGCGTGATTTTCGTCGGCTTTGCCGCCAAAGGCACGCTCGCGCGGCGATCATCGCTGGCAAAAATCCCGGTGCACATTCTCGGGGACGACATCCCGGTCAGAGCCAGGATCCACACCATCAATGGGTTCTCGGCACACGCCGATCAGGCGGAGCTATTGAAGTGGCATGGACATACCGGCGCTGGGCGCACGTTCCTCACCCACGGGGAGGAAGCTGCCATGCAGAAGTTCACGTCGCGACTTACCAATCTGCAGCCGTCTGGTGCAATCCCGCAGATATTTCGTGTGCCCCAGGGTCGCCTCGATTGGCTCCTTCATTCAGCTCCCCTTCGCCCGGCCAAAAAGGTCGGGATTGTCCAACGTAGTTCCCGAGCATGTGCTGAGCGCGGCTTAAAATCGTGCTCTATCGTGAACGCCTGTCGTGAACTGCCGATGGCAGCTTTGGGCCAGGAGCCGACATAGGACCGTTCTGGCTGTGGGAGCTGCTCCGCTCAGGCTCGCTTTGATCCAGTTTGTGCTGCGCTTACCAAGCCACTTAGCATCCAGTTTGTGCTGCGCTTACCAAGCCACTTAGCCATCCACTCTGTAGCCGTGGCTACATGGTGCCGTCTGCACGTAAAAGAAAAACCGATGTCCGTGTGATTTGCATCACACGCTTGTTGTGAGGCTCTAGGTACTTTTTAGTCACCTGCGCTACGGGAGGAGGACACTATGGCCTTCACGACAAGCGGCCTGACCAACGGCGGAGTCACAACCCACTATAGGTTCCAGTACGACGACTCGCTCCAGCAAAGCGGCACGAATCCGACGGGGCCGGAACCGGCGCGCACCAACGCTGTGATTGCCGCCGCAGAGGGCGACTTCAATCAGATGACGGGCTGGTTCGCGAACATCGGCCTCGACGTGAATTTCACCATCGCCGTGAACATCACGCAGAACGGCGGTGGCGCAAGCTGGAGCCTCAGTGGCGGCAATCTCACGATCACCATCAATCCCGCGTTGGAGAACGCGGGCCAGGTTCGCTACCACCTGGTGATGGAGATGACCGAGCAGTTCATGCGGGTTCAGGGTGGCGGATGGTACGGCACCAACACGGAAGGCAGCGCGGGCGAAGGCCTGTCCCGCTTTCTCGCGACTCAATTTATGATCAACAACGCCCTCGGCCCCCAGCCCGCTGGATTCGACAACAGCAATGCATGGCTTTCCACGTCGCGGGCCGATTTCGTCAACAACCTTACCCTCACGGACGACGGGCCGGATGCCATCACTGGCTGCGCACTGTGCTTCATCTACTATCTCTTCGCACAGCTCGGCTTCACGCGCGACCAGATCGTCGCGGGAGGCATTAAAGCGACCACGCTCGCAGATGTTTACCGCAATCTCACTGGTGACAAGGCCGATCCGTTCCCGTTTTTCAAGCAGCTCATCGACACGGCGCTGCCCGGCACATCCACCATCACTTCCGGCAATCTCGACAATCCGTTTCCCATCGGCATCCTCTCCTTCTGGGTGGACAAGAGCACGTTTGGGCGCGACGAGGTCGTGGACGTGATCGCTTCGCCGACGCACGGGGCATTCAACAACGCGTTCTGGCTGGTGCTTGAGGGGTTCAACATCCAAGGTTTTAGCGCGCTCGGCATCGCACCGCCCGCGCTGTCGGGGCCGTTTGCAAACCTGCCCCAGATCGCCGTCGTTGCGGACGCCGCGGGCACCGACTTCGAAGAACCGGGGAACATACGCATCCCTCAGCGCATCCGCTTTCCCTTCGACGTCATTTTCACGAACGGTACGCTCAACGCCTTTCCTGCTGCCGGCGCCCCCGCGGTTCTCGAGGTGCTCAACGCCCAGCTTAATCGCACGGGTGGTCCGCTGCCCGGGGCAAGCGCCATCACCGAGTTCGAGCTCGTCGGCGGCGCGGACCCTTACTTCACCAACGTGGACCCGGCGCAGAACAATGTGTTCTACCTGAGCCAAGACCTGCGCGTGTTCACCGCCACGCCCGGTATGAATGCGACTCCCGTGCCTGGCGCACCTCCCTTCAACAATGACAGCATCGGTGGCGCATACAGCTACATCCAGAGTTTGCTCGGCTGGCTCAACGATCCCAACCACCATTTCAGCGACGGTACGAATGATCCATTCGCGTCAGGTGTCATTCCACAGCAGGGCGACGCGCTTACCGGAGATTCCTCGGTCACACCGTTCACGATCGACGACAGCGACATCACCAACATCATAACATACAATAACTACAACTTCGCAGTAGCACGACTGCGCCTGCGCGGAGCACCGGGCTCAAGCGCGGCGAATGCGAAGGTTTTCTTCCGCATGTGGTCCACGCAGAGCGCCGATACGGACTTCCAGCCCGGCAGCACCTATCTCAGCAACCAGACAGGCGGGCACCCTTCATCGCCGCTGCCGGCTCCGGACGCGTATACGTTCCCGTTCTTCGCGACGAGCAATCAGCCGGATTTCACCGACCCGAATAATCCGGAGTATGGCGCGAACAGCGTTAACAATCGCACCGTCGCGATCGGATCCGGAGATCAGGCCTTTGCGTATTACGGCTGTTTCCTGAACGTCTACGATGCGGGCAATCTCGTTAATGGCACACCAGTGCAGACCTTGCTCGCCGGCACGCATCACTGCCTTGTGGCCGAGGTCGCATACGACGACGCGCCCATCCTGAACGGCAATGGCGTGACCATGAGTCCCGAGAATTCGGACAAGCTCGCGCAGCGCAACCTCGTTGTCACGCATTCCGACAATCCGGGGTCCGCCGACACGCATCGTATCCCTCAGACGTTCGACGTGCGGCCAAGCCCGGCGCTCGTGACCACTGCGGGGCAGCTCCTCGACTATCCGGACGAGCTGATGATCGACTGGGGCCGTACGCCCGCCGGGAGCAAGGCGCACGTCTACTGGCCTCAAGTGAACGCCAATCAGGTGCTCGCGCTTGCCGGCCGTCTCTACGGGTCGCATCTCCTGTCGGCCGCCGACGCGCACACCATCGACTGCACGGTCACACGCGGCGTCACCTATGTTCCTATTCCGCCCAGTGCCGGCGAGAACTTTGCCGGCCTGCTCACCGTTGATCTGCCCACCACCGTCACCAACGGGCAGGAGTTCAATATCGTTGTGCGTCGCGTGGCCACGCGGCGTGTTCCGGTCGATGTCCCGAGGTCACCGGTGAGGCGGCCGCAACTCGCTTCGGCCGGCGGCGAGGTTGAGAACGCAGGCGCGGCGACCGCAAGGCCCGCTGCAGCAATTCTGCCGGCGATGCGCAATTGGCGTTACGTCGTGGGTACCTTCCAGGTAAAGATCCCCGTGACCACGAGCGCGGTGATGCTGTGGCCGGAGGAAAACACGCTTGCCATCATGAAGTGGCGCCTGCAACAGATGAAGCCAGGCAACCGCTGGAAGCCCGTCCTGGAGCGTTACATCAGCTATCTCTCTGCCCGTGTCGATGGGCTGGGAGGCGACTCAAACAGCATCCAGCCATCGCCGAATGGCGTGCCCCCTGGGGAGGGCCCCGGGAAGCACGAGCAGTTCACAGGCCGCGTCGAAGAGGTGCTGTTCGACTGCTTCGGTGAATTCGAAGGCTTTGTGCTCGTGGGCTGCAGTGAGCGGCGGGCTTTCAAGTGTTGCGAGCCCGGCATTAGGGATCTTGTGCTGCGTGCCTGCCGCGAGCGGCTCACCATCAGCGTGCTCGCGGCATGCAAGGGTGCAAAGATCGAGCGGCTTGTTGTGAAGTGCTGCTGATATAAGGAATGCTACCTAGAAGGGGTGCGGGGCGTCTGCCGTCCGCTACGGTAGCCGCGTCGCTGGCCGAAGGGGCGGTTACGTTGTCGCGGTCGCGGACGGCGTCGCGAACAGGTGGCCGCCGTCGCGGCGCTCGCCTTCGATGTCACGGCGTCCATGCCGGCCCGCGCCGATCGAGGTGATCGAATCACGGCAACCGTTGTCTGCTTGGGGTCAAGCGGCTTGGCGACGTCGCGGGCGCTTTTTATGAAGAGCTGCGCTAACGGGCTGAGTGTGCGATTTTTAAGCGTCACAACCCCAGCCGGCAGCGGAGGAATAGGCAATTTTACGGGCAGGGCTTTGAGGCCGAAGCGCTTGCCGTTGAACTTCAAATACGATCCGGGAAGCATTGCCAGAAAGCGACCCGTGCTAACGAGAGCGCTTGGTAACTGGGTGCCGTAGCTTGCCACGGCGATGTGTGGAATTGCCAAACCGCTCGCCCGGAAGGCGTCCCTAAACAGCGCTCCGACATTTGAATCAGGCGGCGGCATTGCCCAAGCCTCATCAACGAGGTCTTTCAATGCCAGCTTGCGGCAGCGCGTCCACCGACTATTGATGCCCGCAACAACGAAGAGAGGGTCTTCAAGCAACATTTCTGTATTCAGATCGTCTTCCTTGATGTCCAACATCCGCCCGAAGAAAAGGTCTATATTGCGCTCGCGCAGATCGTGATAGAGCAGCGTGGCTGCGTCGCTCACCCTGACTTGAAATGCTAGCCGCGGCCGTTGAGTTGAAAGCCGATCAAGAATTGCGACGAGCAGTCCTGTAGCTATTGCTTGAGTGCTTCCAATGCGCAGTTCGCCCGCTGTGGGATCCGTCAGGAACTTGATGTCCTTGACGCTGCCCCTGAGCTCGTCGAAAACCGCAAGGCCTCGGATTAGCAAAGTTCGACCGTAAACAGTTGGTTCGACACCCTGTGGCGTGCGATCAAGCAGCCGTATGCCCAACGCATGTTCGAGATCGGCAATGGCTCTAGAAACGACAGGCTGCGAAACAGCTAGGCGCCTTGCGGCCTCAGCCATGCTCTTCCATTCCACGACGGCGAGCAGAATGTGAAGGTCCCGCAGCTTGATGCGGCTGCCAACGCGGTCGGCCCAATCCATGGAGAATCCCTATAGCAGTGGGGGCATAGGGTTATTCTACAATAGAGCTACCCAGCTATTCTCAAAAATGATCCTCTTGTCAGCGGCATCTCTGCCGGGAATCACTCACTTTCGCACAGTCGTGCGCCGTGACCCCTGACCCTGGGAGCTTGCATATGACGAAACTTTCCCGCCGTGGATTTATCTGGCGAGCATTTGAAAGTCCGTTAGCAGCAGCGCAACAGCGCGTGGCCTTCAATGTATTCTGGGAGAGAGAGCCCATGAAACCTCCCCACCGAAGACAATTTCTGCATCTGGCCGCGGGCGCTGCCGCGGTGCCCCTCGTGCCACGAATCGCATCGGCGCAAGCCTATCCGACGCGGCCGGTGCGCGTCCTTGTCGGTTGGCCAGCGGGCGGTGCGGTCGACATCATCGCTCGCTTGATGGCACAGTCGTTGTCGGAACGGCTCGGTCAGCAGTTCATTGTCGAAAATCGGCCTGGCGCAGGCGGCAATATTGCGACCGGGGCGGTTGTGCGAGCTGCTGGCGATGGCTACACGCTCCTCCAGATTACGATGGCAGACGCCATCAATGTGACGCTCTACGAGAAGCTCAATTTTAATTTCAGCCGCGATATCGCACCGATTGCAAGTGTTTGCCGCGGCTCAGGCGTGATGGTCGTCAACCCATCGTTTCCGGCCAAGACAATCCCTGAGTTCATCGCCCATGCGAAAGCCAATCCCGGCAAGATCAGCATGGCGTCGGCCGGTGCCGGAACGCCCGCTCACCTGACTGGCGAACTGTTCAAGATCATGACTGGCGTCGATATGTTGCATGTTCCTTATCGCGGCTCGGCACCCGCGCTGACGAACCTCCTCGGCGGGGAGGTGCAGGTGGTGTTCGCCGATTTGCCATCATCGATTGAGTACATCAAGGCCGGCAAATTGCGCCCGCTGGCGATCACCAGTGCGGCACGTTTGGAAGTGTTACCCGATGTTCCGACCTTAACTGAATTCTTGCCTGGTTGCGAGGCGTCGGCTTGGCATGGCATTGGAGCGCCCCAAGGCACTCCGACGGCCGTGGTCGAAACACTCCGCCAAGCGATCAATGCAAGCCTTGCCGATCCGCGCCTGCGGACGCGGATTGCCGATGTGGGTTATGAGGCTTATGCGTCCTCGTCATCCAAATTCAGCAACCTCATCGCCGCTGAAACCGAGAAGTGGGGCAAGGTGATCCGGGCGGCCAACATCAAGCCGGCGTAACGGCGCGACATTCCATAAATTCCGATATCGGAATCGTCGCCGATGTCTCAGATGGGTCAGTCTGAGCCACCGAGCTTCGTGGCCGGCACAGCGGAACTTGCTTCGATTGCGGACGCGGGCGAGGCGCGGCAGCCAACGACGGTTCGGCCGCGTCCCCCCGGCGACGGGTGCTCCCCAGAAACCGGCCGCCGCGCCGGGCGGCCTTCATCTCGGCTGTGGGCCAAGGGCGGACTCGTGCAACGTAACGTGGGGAACGTAGGCCTGCTCCTCCTGATCCAACGCTACGCAAGTTTCGCCAACGGTTTCGTCGTCTCGCGGAGACAGTCGATGAAGAGCTGCGCGACAGGGCTCAGCGTCCGACCCTTCAGCGTGACGATGCTGACCATCAAGGGAATCGGGATTTCCACGGGTAAAACCTTCAATGAATCTCTCGCCGGATTGAAATGAAGATACACAGTACCAAGGACTCCCAGGAAATGGCCTTTGGCGACCAGATTGCTGTTGATCTGGGCCGCACTCACAGTCGCGCTTCTGCGCGGCGGTTTTAAGCCACAACGGTGAAATGCTTCGATGACCAGCAACGAAACTGGGTGCTCGGGCGGCGGTAGACACCAAGGCTCATCGACCAAATCGGCAAGCGAAATCTTGCGGCGGCCCGCCCATGGACTCCCAGCGCCAGCCACCACGCGTAGGCGGTCGTTGAAGAGGACCGTTTCGTCTAAGTCCTCAGCATGATCGAGTGTCGTCGTCCTTGTGATAGCCAGCTCAATTCGGCGCCCACGTAATTCGCGCTCCTTAAGCGTCACCGCGTCGCCTTGCACGACTTCGAAGGAAAGGCGAGGATATTTTCGCGCAAGGCGATCGATGAGGGCAGGGAGCAATCCTGTCGCCATCAATTCCATCGCACCGATCCGCAATTCGCCGGCTGTCCGATCCGCCAGGAACTCGATCTCGCTGACACTTGCACGAAGGTCATCGAAGATGGCGACGCTGCGCTTGAGTAATGCGCGCCCGTAGAGTGTCAGCTCGACGCCCTTTGGCCCGCGATCGAGCAGGCGCACTCCGAGCGTATTTTCGAGGTCGGCAATTGCCTTTGACACGACCGGCTGCGTGATCGCGAGATGCTCGGCCGCCCTCGCCATGCTACCCCATTGCGCAACGGCGGCTAGGGCGTTGAGCTGTCGCAATTTGAGGCGGCGGCTGATCTGCTCGACGCGATCCAACTATTCTCCTCCTATTCAAGAAAGCTATAGGGATAGAGAAAAATCGAAGTTGCCATTTATAGAGCGGTCCTCCACGGTTGCAACAGTTGATTGCAGAATCTCAATTCCTGAGGGAGGGAGCGCATGACAAAACTTCCCCGCCGGCAATTTCTGCATCTGGCCGCGGGCGCTGCCGCGCTGCCAGCCGTGTCGCGTTTCGCATGGGGGCAGACCTATCCAACGCGGCTGGTCCGCATCATCGTCGGCTACCCCCCTGGCGGCGTGTCTGACATCCTCGCGCGCCTGATGGCCCAGTGGCTGTCGGAGCGTCTTGGGCGGCCGTTCGTCGTTGAGAATCGGCCCGGGGCCAGCGGCAATATTGCCACCGAGGTCGTCGTGCGCGCGTCGCCGGATGGCTACTCGCTGCTCATGCTCGACCCCTCACCGACCATCAATGCGACGCTTGACGGTAAACTCAATTTCAATGTCATTCGCGATATCGCGCCGGTCGCGACCATCACTCGCCAGCCTCTTATCATGGTGGTGCATCCGTCGTTTCCGGCTAAGACCGTTCCTGAGTTTATCGCTTATGCAGAGGCCAACCCGGGCAAGATCAACATGGCATCGGCTGGCAGCGGCAACCCGAATCATCTTGCTGGCGAGCTGTTTAAGATGATGGCCGGCGTCAACATGATCCACGTGCCCTATCGTGGCGCGGCGCCGGCGATGACCGATCTTATCGCCGGGCAGGTGCAGCTCTATTTCGGCACAATCGGATCATCGATCGAGTACATCAAGGCCGACAAGCTGCGCGCGCTCGCGGTCACCACGGCGGCGCGCTTGGAGGTGCTGCCCGACATCCCGACGGTGGGCGATTTTGTACCAGGCTACGAGGTGAGCGCCTGGTTCGGTATCGGGGCGCCAAAAAATACGCCCACCGAAATCGTCGACAGGCTCAACAGAGAGATCAACGCAGGCCTAGCCGATCCCAGGATCAAGACGCAACTTGCGAATTATGGCGGCGGAGAGTTTGCGCTCTCGCCTGCCGACTTCGGCAAGCTCATCGCCGACGAGACCGAGAAATGGGCCAAGGTGATCCGAGCGGCCAACATCAAAGCGGAATAATCCTGCACGCGACTCTCGCGATGGCATCTTCTTCCGTAGCGCCTTCCTTTTGACATGACCACTGCAATCCGCGGTCGCTTGGACACAGCGCGGGGAGGGGGAAACGATGAACTTGCTGGTTCTTTTTAGGCAGCGCCAAGCGGAACGCTGCAGGCGTGGTCACCAACGGCGTGCTGCTGCTGCACGGTACAGGCGGCACGTCAAAGAGCTGGCTGGAGCCGACCCTCGCCGATGAGCTGTTCGTGCCCGGCGCGCCGCTGGATGCGGCAAAATATTTCATTGTCTTTCCGGACGGCATTGGCCGGGGCGGCTCCTCGAAGCCGAGCGATGGATTGCGGATGAAATTCCCGCATTACCGCTACGTCGACATGGTCATCGCGACTTACCGCCTGCTCACCGAGCAACTCGGCGTCAATCATTTGCGACTCGTGATGGGCACATCGATGGGCGCCATGCACACCTGGATGTGGGGCGAGATGTATCCTGGTTTCATGGACGGGCTGGTTCCGATCGCAAGTCAGCCGATCGCGATCAGTGGCCGTAATTGGATGTTCCGGCGCGTTGGCATCGAGGCGATCCGCAACGATCCCGACTGGAACGAAGGCAATTATCAGAAGAACCCGACACGCTGGGTGGATTCAGCTCCGGCAGGGGCCCTGATGGTCGGTAGCGCCCTGCATTGGCAAAACCTCGCGCCCAGCCGCGAAGCGGGGGACGCGCTCTATCGCAGGATGGTCGAGCAGGCAAGCAAGCTCGACGCCAACAACCAGCTCTACGCCACCGAGGCTGTGATGGACTACGATCCCTCCAAGGATCTGGAGAAGATCAGGGCCAAGCTGCTCGCTATCAATTCAGCCGACGATGAGATCAATCCACCCGAGCTTGGCGCGGTCGAGCCCGCCATCAAACGCATCCCGGGCGCGCGCTTCGTGCTCGTCCCGGCGAGCGACAAGACCAACGGCCACTTCACTTACTTTCTCGCCGCCCTTTGGAAGCAACACCTCGCTGATTTCATGAAAGAGCTTCCGCCGCCAATGTGAGCCAGAGTTCCGAAACGAATATTCGTGGCCGCGCGCGCGTTGGGCGTGATCTGCTGACCGCGACTTCCGCCAAGGGTGGTCAAGAGCACCGAGAGGCAAGACATGAGATCAATGTTCTGATTGCTGCCACGCTCAATCTCTGTCCGGTTCGGGTCAAAAGCGCCGAACCGACTCCCCGCGCTATGAGGCTGCTCTTCATCCGATAACCGACGTTTTGGGGCGACATTACGAACGACGTGATGGGCCGCAACCGGTCATTCGAACGAAACTTCGATGTCTTGGTTTGTCCTTTGCGCGCGCGGCCGGTTTACCAGCCGCTGCGAAAATGGTCCCGGTCTTTATATCCTAGTCCCGCCACCTCTGGATCAGGTGGCGGCGATGCAATAGCCTCTTTATCCCGCTGGTATAAAATGTCGGTCACGGTGCCGGCATTCGCCCAGGCCGGGAAAACGGCACCGACGACCGCTACTTACATCATGAAAGAAGACATCGATAAAATCAGCGCAACTGAACAATCCCAGAGAACCCGGGATGAGAACGCGAAGGTTATTGATCTCGGCTACGAGAACTTCGCGGTCGGGATTATTCATCGAAGCTCGACGAGAACCCCAGCGCCCCCAGCACCTGCCGGCGGGGGTGGTGGCGCAGCGGCGCAGGCCCAGCTGTGCGGGCGTACGATGGCGACTCTTCCTCCTGGCGGGACGCCGGGAGGCATCACTCACGACTTCCAGACCGAAGGCTATCTCATTATCTCCGGCGGCGGAACGATGTTCACCGACGGCTACATCGTCAACGGACGGCACAACGACCAGAACCCTCAGGGGGGACCAAACGGGCCGACTTGCGGCGGGATGGCGTATGACGTGAAGAAAGTTACCGTAAAGGTCGGCGACGTGGTGATCGTCCCACCGGGCGTGGTGCACGGGTGGGCCGACATCCCCGATCACGTGGACTATTTGAGCTTCCGGCCATCGCAGAACGTGCTGCAGGGTGGCTGGGTGAATCCGACGATTGCGAAGTAACGCTATCAACTCTCTGCTTTGGACCACGCGAGGACTGACTCGCGTGGGCGCAGGCGAGGCGGCTGACCCTTTCGGGGAAGGCTGACACGGCTGGGTTACCCGAGCGAAACGATCCGCCAGCCTCTGCGCCGGGTTTGGGACTCGCTCAAGCAACGCGTCCGCAGCACCTCAGGTAGCCGACGACTTTGTGCGTCTGCGAAAGTCGGCAGAGGTGGGCCACCTTCGGACTCATGCACCGCAACAAAACTCCATCACTCGATCACTGCATCGGCACGCAACAAAAGAAGTTTGGTGCACTGCGAGCCCCCGGCGAACGGACGGCTCAATCAATCTCAAGGATATCGCCTGCAAATTCCATTGGGCAGTAGAAGCCGCCATGGAATTGCGCTGCGATCTCGTCTTCTTTGACGCCCGTTGCCAATATCTCCGCCGCGAACACTTCAGAGTCGTCCTCGGGGCAAAAGCCGAGGAATTTGACGTTGCTATTATCCCAGCGGCTGCGCAGGTTGTTCGAGACCCCGTAGACAGTGACGAAGTGATAGTGCGGATGATCGATACAGCGGCGTACGAGCTGCACCATGTCGCGGTAGCTGATCCAGGTCATGAGCTGGCGGGCCTCGATCGGCCGATCCGGCGTTCGGAACGTGCCGATGCGAAGGCAGGCAACGCTCAAGCCATATTTGTCGGCATAAAGCCGACCTACCGCCTCACCGAAGACCTTCGATACGCCGTAGCGCGTGTCCGGCCGGGGCAGCACCGTATTGTCGATGAAACGCTCGCGCCGGTGAAAGCCGACGGCGTGGTTTGAACTGGCAAATATCACGCGCTTGACGCCCTGACGGCGTGCGGCCTCGAACGTTTTGTAACAGCCCTCGATGTTGAGCGGCAGCACCCTGTCCCACGGCGATTCCACTGACGCGCCGGCGAGGTGCACCACACATTCGATGTCAGCCATGGCTCTTTCCAGCGGCGCG
>WNFI01354791.1_pt1 | contig 11841 bp, 9 predicted proteins | sample 5400471 | NCBI WGS metagenome assembly WNFI01 (sample SAMN13153348, study PRJNA577476) | soil metagenome | isolation source: 100 cm saprolite on Douglas fir-dominated hillslope | place: USA:California | collected 2013-09-17
AAATATCAGCTATTTTGCATCCTTGACCGCGATCACCTCGATCTCGACCAGGAAACCGGGATTGGCCAGCGAGGCGACACCAAGCACGGAGCGCGCCGGCAGATTGGGCTGGCTGCCGCCGAAGAACTGCGTATAGCCTTCCATGAAGGCCTTGAAGTCCATCGGCGCCGCCGCGCTGTGCACCAGAAACACCTGCATCTTGACCACATCGGCCATGGTCAGGCCGAGCCCTTCCAGGATCGCCTTGATGCGGTTGAGCGCGCCGACGGTCTGGGTCCTGGTGTCGCCATAGGCTTCGCGGCTGTTCGGGTCGGCGTCCTTGTTGACGACCGGCGGCACCTGTCCGCTGACATACATGGTTTTGACATTGCCGGAGACCTCGACCGCCTGCGCGATCGGAAAGGTCGAGTTGGGAATCGGATGCCGGACGACATCGGCACGCGCGGCATGAGCGACGAAACCCACCGCAAGCCCCGCCAGCAATAGCATCCTTGCAATTGTCCTTGCAAATTTCATCGCGCTCCCCGGTATCGCCGCGTCATCGGCGCGCGGCCTTGACATCCTTGGCCGTCACCCTGTCCTCATAGTTGTTGCCGAAATGCGTCCGCAGGTAGTTCACCACGGCCGCGATCTGGTCGTCGGACATCATGTCGCCAAAGCCCGGCATGCCGCGCCGTCCGTTGACGACGAGATAGATCGGATAGCCGCTGGACTCGAGGTTACGGTTGCCGGCCAATGACGGATAGGAGCCGGCGCCGGTCGCGCCCAGCGCGCCCTGCATGTGGCAGCCCTGGCAGACATTGCCGAACAATTCCTCGCCGCTCATCTCGACGAATTTGTATCCCGAACTGAAGGTCCGCTCGTTGGGTGGCAGCGGCCCATCCTCGGCCAAGGTCGCAGCCGGCAGCGACAAGCGGATGGCCAGCATCGTGACGAGGCAGGTCGTCCAGCGCCATTGTGCGCGCATGCCGCTTTCGCCGCGCCGCATTACGTCCTCACGACGCGGTCATGCAACCGCGTGATGGCGTCGAGCGCCGAGAGGATCGCGCCCTCCTGCCACGCCGGCAGCGCGGAGGCGTGCTCGCCGGCCAGCACCATCCGCCCGTCGATCTGGCAGAGATTGCTGTAATGCTCCGCGCGCGCCTGCTCCGACCAGTCGCCGCTGCAGCCGAGCACGAACGGCACGCGGTGCCAGGCCACCGCCACGCCGTTCTCGAATTCCTCCTTGTATTGCGGGTGAAGTGCTGCGCCGAACTCGACGGCGCGCGCGATCCGCTCATCCGGCGGCATCGCGGTGAACTCATAGGCGTTGGCGCCGTCGAACAGATAGGCGCCGAGCAGCACCCCGCGCCCTGCTCTGTTGAAATTGCTATTGGGATAGGCGATCTGCCGGATCGGCAGGTCGGGGTAGCTGATGCCGCCGTAGATGGCGTCGTCCGCACCAATCGGCCGTGGCCTGCCGCGGAATCGCCGGATGCGCGTTGTCGACATAGGTCACCCTGACGCCGCGATCGCTCTGCTGAATCTGCGTGACCTTGGCGTTGGTGCGGACGACGTCGCCGAGTTCCTTCGCGAACGCCTTGCCGATCATATCCATGCCGCCGACCGGCTGAAACATCGTGGTCTGAAAATTGTAGTTCGCGAAATTCTGCAAGTAGCGCCAGAGCCGCGATTTCAGGATGTCCGACAGCGCGACCGGTTCGCTCGGCAGCGCGGCCGACGAAAGGCCGCCGCCGGGCGCTTCGGCGTAACCGCGATATTCCGCGGAAGTGAAGTTCGCATTGTAGCGATAATTGCGATCGAGCGCGCCCCACGAACGCAGCGCCTCCAGGAGGATTTCCTGGTCGTCCCGCGACACCGCCTCGTCGAGCGCGCCCTGCTTGGTGACCTTGGCGAGCAGTTCCGAAACCTGGCCCTGAAAATCAGCGCGAACCGCGCGGATGCGTTGCGGGACGCCGTCAAACGCCCGCGACGCATGCAGGAATGCGTTGTGGTTGAGCTGGATGAAGGGTTCGAGCGCAACGCCAAGACGCTTACAATAATCCAGCAGCGCGCGATGGTGATAGGGAATGCGCCACGGGCCGGGATTGAGATAAAGCCCCTGCTCGAACGCGCAGGTCTGCGTGAAACCGCCGAGCTCGGTCCAACTGTCGCCGCCGCGCAAGGTCCAGTTGCGGCCGCCGGCGCGCGCGTTGAACTCCAGCACCTGAACCTTGTAGCCGGCGTTGCGCAGCTCCAGCGCCGCCGTCATGCCGGCAAGGCCGGCGCCCAGAATGAGAACGGAGGCGCCTTTGGGATCGCCTTCCAGCTTGACGGGGCCGCGATAGCGGGAATCCGATGCGAAGCCCAAGCTCGTCATCGCGTGATACATCGCAGCGCTACCCGCCATCACCCCTATCAGGGAGAGCAGGTCGCGTCGCCTGACCATTTCATTGTCGTCCAGCATGTCGACCGGTCTTCAAACCGCGCCAAATTCAACTCGTTCGAAAGAAACGGGCGGCCCCCGATCTGTCAAGGAACAACGTGTTGCCGCGATGCGGCCAACACGCGTTATTGATCCGAAAATCCACGGCGGCGGGCAGCTCCGTCGGTTTTCCGATTCAACTGCGGCGCTATGATTTGCACCAACGCGCATCCTGCGGTGTGTGATGGGTTCTTGAACAGGCTGCTCAAGAAAGCGCGTGTTTCAATTTCATGACGGCGCTGTCCGGCGTGGTCAGCACCGGCAGGCCCGTGGCGTCCGCGACCTGCGACGCCGTGGGCGCCATGCTGTATTGCGCGAGTGCGATCAGGTCGCAGTCGCGCAAGTCCCTGGATGCCTTCACGACCAGCCGGTCGTGCTCGGCGCGATCGCCGCGGTCGAGCGCTGTGAGCGCGCCGTCGACCAGCTTCGGCACCAGGTCGATGGAAGACGGAAACTCCGCCGGCATCGAGGCGAGCGTCGGCGCGAATGTCGAGAGCAGCCCGATGCGATGGCCGCGCGCGACCGCCTGCTCGATCATCGCCTCGTTCGGCTTGAGCACCGGCATTGGCGCGTGCGCGCGGGCAACCGCCTCGATGCAGGGGCCGAAGGCCGAACAGGTAAACAGGATCGCATCCGCGCCGGTCGCGGCCGCATAACGGCCAAGCAACAGAAACCGGTCGGTCATGGCCGAAGTGAGCCGCTCATCGCGCGCGAGATCAGCCGACAGGCTATCGTCGAGCAGGTTCATCCGCGTCGCCTCCGGCCATAGCTCTGCGAAGGCGTCCTCGATCGGAACGAGGGAATGTTTGAGGGCGTGGATCAGGGCGATGCGCATGGCGCGCACGATAGCGCAACGCCGCCCGCAATCAAGCAGCCCCTGCCAAGATGCCCAATAACAAAGGGCTCGGCGAGAAATCATTTGCATACAAATGGATATTCCGGCTTGATTGCGCCGATAGGCCGGGTTCAAATTGCGTGCCGGTCTCAAGGAACGAAGGAAACCGATCCATGGCCCATGACGCGCCCCAGGCCACCGGCCACGGCAAGCTGGTGATCCGCAATATCGGGCTGTTGCTCTCGGGCGCCCTGGAAAAGCCGATCCTCGATGCGGATACGATCGTCGCGGAAAACGGCAAGATCACCGCGATCGGCCGCGCCAAGGACGTCGATACCGAAAGCGCCACCACCATCGTCGATGCCAACGGCACGACGGTGGCGCCGGGCCTGATCGACAGCCATGTGCATCCCGTCGCCGGCGATTGGACGCCGCGGCAAAATCAAAGCAACTGGATCGACAGCTATCTGCATGGCGGCGTCACCACGATGATCTCGGCCGGCGAAGTGCATATGCCGGGCCGGCCGCGCGACGTGGTCGGGCTGAAAGCGATGGCGATCTTCGCGCAGCGCGCGTTCTGGACGCTGCGCCCCGGCGGCGTGAAGGTGCATGCCGGCGCGCCGGTGATCGAATGCGAGATGGTGGAGGATGATTTCAAGGAATTGGCCGCGGCCGGCGTCAAGCTGCTCGGCGAGGTCGGGCTCGGCGGCGTCAAGGACGGCCCGACCGCGCGCAGGATGGTCGGCTGGGCGCGCAAATACGGCATTCAGAGCACCATCCATACCGGCGGGCCCTCGATCCCCGGCTCCGGGCTGATCGACAAGGACGTCGTGCTGGAAGCCGACACCGACGTGGTCGGCCATATCAATGGCGGCCACACCGCGCTGCCGGACGATCAGATCCGCTGCATCTGTGAGGGCTGCAAGCGCGGGCTCGAACTCGTGCACAACGGCAATGAACGCTCGGCGCTGTTCACGCTGCGTACCGCGCGCGAGATGGGCGATCTCAACCGCGTCATCCTCGGCACCGACGCGCCGGCAGGTTCCGGCGTGCAGCCGCTCGGCATCCTGCGCATGGTCTCGATGCTGTCCTCGCTCGGCGAGGTGCCGGCCGAAATCGCGTTCTGCTTTGCCACCGGCAACACTGCGCGGATGCGCGCGCTCGATTGCGGCCTGATCGAGGTCGGCCGCGCGGCCGATTTCGTGCTGATGGACAAAGCGCAGCATTCACCCGGCAAGACCATACTGGACAGCGTGCAGCTCGGCGACCTCCCGGGCATCGGCATGACCATCATCGACGGCATCGTCCGCACCCAGCGCAGCCGGAATACGCCGCCGGCGGGAAGAGTGCCGGAGATCGTGGCGCGTTAGGATTGCCCCTCCACCGTCGTCATTCCGGGGCGCGCGTCAGCGCGAGCCCGGAATCCATAGGCCCGATGTAGCGAGTGCGCATTCACCAGACACGAATCCGCGTTCTCGCGGCACGGTGATCTCCGCGCAAACGCGTCGCGTTTGTCGCGAGGGAAAGCCCCTACGCGCTTTTCCGGATTATGCTCTGGCCAACAGACTTCAGGCAGCGGGCTACTCCGCTGCTCAAGACGTCGCGTCCCTTCCACGCGAAGTAGCTCAGGCGGCCGGCGAGTGATCGACGACTGCGCAGGCTGCGCGATGCGAGAACGTGACCGACCTCCTTGGGAAACTTGCTCACCTCGGCTTCGATGAGCGTGCCTATCCGGTTGATTGCACCGTCCAGCCGTACCCCCCAGGGCGACTGATCAAGCCGGTCGATACCAACTCGCAGCTCATATTCGGCGTCGTATATCTCGACCAACAGCTCCTTGGCATCGATCACCTTGTTGGTCTTCAGCGCCGCGCGCAACGCAGTACCTTTGTCCTCCAGTCGGTCCAGCACCATCGACACCGCGATTGCGTAGGGCGTGGCGGCAATATCGACGGAATTCCTGCTCGGCGCGGCCTTGGTCGCGAGACGAACCAATTGCCAGAACGTCTTGAGCCGCTTCGCCACCAGCGTGAGCGCAAAGGGAAACGTCTCCGGATGATGTTTGCGGAACGCATCGAGCAGCGCGGTTACCTTTGCAACCTGAACGCCATCGAGCTTGACGATATCTTTTGGCAGCGCATCGTTCAACTTGGCCAGCGCGTCCCGTTTCCGCAGCACGCACATCAACTTGACCAGGTCGTTATAGGCGACACACGAAGCCGTATAGGTTGCCAGTTGGCTGCGTGCGCGCGCGGCACCGTCGGAGGACCCAAGCGCACTATCGAGATATGTAACGACCTTGGTCTGGAAGGCGGCTGCAACCTTGCGGATCTCCAGCTGCTTGTCGGCGGCAATTAACGGTCGCATCTGGGTGACGTATTCGTTTGTCATCGTCGGCAGCAGATCGCGGCTGATCCATTCCCAGATCGCCGCCAGCGAACCTCGGAGGATGCGGCCTGAATTATCGTGTTCGGGTGCGCCGTCGACCAGCAGCGATTCCACCGGACCGAAGAAGTATCGCGACGGATTGGCGACGCGATGATGCGACTGCCCGCCCTTGCGCAACTCCGCGCGCAAATTTTCCAGCATCGTTGCTGTGCCAGGCACTCCGGCGCCGCAGGCTTCCAGCCGTTCAAGCTCGACAAGAAGGCTGCTGCGCGCCTGCGGCGTCAATTGGCGCAAATATTCACTAATCCGATCGCCTTGAATCATGACACGAGGTTCCGTTCGACCTGGTCGGGCAACCGGCCCATCGCATGCAAGCGTCGTTGCACACGTCATGGAAGAGATGGTGGTAAATAAAGCAGATCCTGGTAACCGAATGAGTAAGACCGGAGCAGGTGTGACTACGGATATCCCTCTTGCTGACACGGGATGCCTCCGTAAAAACACTGTCCTAGCAAAGCCGCTACGTGGCGACAGCGGGCCTCGATTTTCGCATGTCCGCGGTATGTCCGGTTAGGGGATAATTCAGATATGCCGGTTGCCCCGTGTTGCGGGTGCCGCTCACGCCCGCCCCACGCTCCTCCCCGCAAGCACGACCTCCGCCGGAAACAGCCGCTGCTTGCCGGTGCGCACGCCCTTGTAGTTGTCGAGGAAATCGAACGTCCCATCACGCAATTCCATGATCGCGACATCGGCCGGCGCGCCGGCATTAAGCGTGCCGCGGTCGTCGAAGGATGGGAAGATGCGCGCAGGATTCACGGTGGCGCAGGCGATGATCCGGCTCAGCGGCATGCCGTACATGATGAACTTCGACATCACGTTAGGCAGATCCACGACGCCGCTGGTCTTCGACATCGTGTTCCAATCGGTCGAGAACGTGTCCGGCCACAGCCCCTGCTTGGTGGCCTTCTCCACGGTGTCCCAGTCGAAATGATCGGAGACGCCGTTGCCGAAGTCGAAGACGATGCCGCGGCGGCGCGCGGCCATCACTTCGGGAATCAGCACGCCCTTGTCGTCGAGGATGCCGTTCATGCCCGGCGCATACATGTGGGTGACGATATCGCCGCGCTTGAGCAACGCGAGAATGGAACGCAGCGGCGAATAGTTCTGCCCGACATGGATCATGACCGGGAGATTGAACGGCGCTGCCGCCTCCTGCGCGCGGCGCAACGCCTCGAGGTCGTTGGAGCCGGCGACGTTGTTCGACAGCCGCGCCTTGACGCCGACGACGACATCGCGATGGCGCGCGATCGCGCCCTGCGCCAGCGCGACGTTGGCGCTGTTGATGTCATGCAATTCGCCCTCGGGCGTGACGACGCCGGTTCTCGCGATGTTGACCAGGACGCGGCCGATCTGCGGTGCGCCGCGGGCAACCGCTGCGACCTGATCGATGTTGTCGGCGCCGCCGGAGCCGGCGTCGACCCAGCCTGTGACGCCATCCTGCAGGCACATCGGCGGGCCTTCCTTGCTTTTGGCCGCATGGACGTGAATGTCGATCAGGCCCGGCGCGACAATCTTTCCGCGCGCATCGATGGTCTCAGTGGCGTCACCCGAAATATCCGCCGCGACCGCGGCGATCCTGCCCTGCGCGATCGCCACGTCGCGCACCGCGTCGAGCCCCATGGAGGGATCGATCACGCGACCGCCCTTGATGATCAGATCGTACGTTGCGGCGCGGGCTCCGCGCGCACGGCCGAACAGCGCGGCACCGGCGGCGCCGGCATACACAAACTGGCGTCGGTTCATCATGGTCGATTGCCTCCCAGGCGCATGTCGGGTTTTTCCCGATCAAGTTGAGGGAGAGACTATGACGCCCGGACATTGACGGCAATATGATACAGAGAAGTCGCCGCGTCGCACCGCGACGAAAACAGCTTCAAGGATTTTCAAGCCAGCGGCGCGCGGGCAGTCTCGTCATTTTCCGTCGATCGAAAACGCCAGCAACGCGTTGCCGGGTGCGGTGCCGAAAAAGCCGTAGCCGGAATTGACATAGAGCATGCCATCGACGACGACGGCGCCCGGCCCATCGAGCGAGCCGCCATGGGCGGCGACGCCGTTCACGGTGCTGTAGTCCTTCGCCGTGTCCACGTCCCAGACGATCCGCCCGTCCGACGCCGCGTAGGCGCGCAGATGACCGTCGAGTCCGCCGGAAAACACCGCGCCGGGGATGGCCGTGACGGCCGCCGATTGGGCCGGACTGCAGCCCGGCGCGTCGCCGCAGCCCGGATGCGGCGTGTGCCAGACGATTTCGCCCGTCATGAGCTTGAGCGCATAGATGCCGCCGCCAATGCTCGGGTCCAGCGCGAAGCTGTTGCTGCCGCCGAAAGGCGACTTCCGCGCGCCTGCCGTGCCCTCCGCCGCGGCGCGAACCCCGATATCCGAGACGGCGACATAGACGTTGTCCTGGTCGACCGCCGAACCCCATTGCACATCAACAGGCGCCGGCCGTCGGGCAGTTTCACGAGGATCGGCGATGAGCCGAAATCCAGATCAGGCCCCTTCGCCTCGGGGCAGTTGGTGCGGTCGGCGCCGGTGCAAGCGACGGTGAAGGCATCGCCGGCCGTCATCTGCCGCGACCACGCGAGCTCACCGGTGTCCATGCGAAAAGCGATGAAAGCATCGGACGTCGCCGCCGGCGGGTCCGAATAGTTGTCACCGGTCGTCACATAGATCATGCGGCGATCGGGATCGATGGCCGGCGACGACCAGACCGGCGCACCCGACGGCCCCCAGAGCTGGGTGCCCAAGGCGTTCTTGCGGACCGGGGACGGCGTTTGAGAGATCGTATAGCTCTGCCACAGGATCTTCCCCGTGGCGGCCTCGAGCGCCACCAGGCTGCCGCGGAAGCTGCAGCATTCGTAGCGAGGATTGGAGCCGCTCACTTCCTCGAGCGACGACACCGGCACGTAGAGCACGCCGTCGCCGAGTGTCGGTGCGCCCGTGATGAGCGCCGCGGGATGGTTGTCGATATGCGTCTTCCAGCGCAATGTCCCGGTCACGGCATCGACGGCGTAGGCATTGCCGCGCTGGTCGCCGAAATAGGCCGACCAGCCCTCTCCGCTCGCGGCAATGGTGATCGCGGAACGAACGCCGACTCCGACCTCGAACACCCAATGGGTGCAGCCGCTGCGCGCATCGAGCGCGTAGACCTTGCCGCTGCGGCTGCCGACGAACAGCGTTCCGCCCATCAGCGTGGGCTGGGCGTCGGCGCGGGTCGCGCCCGGAAAGCCGAACGCCCATTTCAGCTTGAGACGCGGCACATCCTCCGCGCCAAGCCGCGCCATCTCGGCCGACTGGAAGCGGTGCTGCGAGACGTTCGCGCCCCAGCCATTCCAGCGCGGCTTTGCAAGCGCCTCGGCTAGCGACACCGCGTCGGGGCACTTGCCGTTCGACGGGCCGGTGTTCTCTGCCACGGCCGCACCGGCGACAAAGCGGCTCAGATGATCGAGCTGCGCCTCCGAAAGACCCTGGCCCTGCGTGCTCATGCTGCCGGATCTCAGCGAACTCAAGACCCGGTCCGGCGACATCTGCCGCAGCGTCGCGAAATCAGGCGCGCGGACCGCGCCGCCTTCGTGGCAACCGGCGCAGCGTTCGCGATAGAGCAGCGCGCCGTCGGCGCTCGCGGTCGATTGAGCGAGGGCTGGTCCGGACGCGGTCAAGGCCAAAACCATGGCCGCAAGAACGAGAACAAGGGGGCCAATCCGCCCCCACGCCAATCGGAATCGGATCGTTGGATAACGATGGTTCATCGGTCCCCGCCCCTGTCCCCGCCTTGTTTACGACGGCACTATGACGGAGAGGATAGCACTACCGGCTGGCATTGGCGATGGATGGGCACGGCTTGAACGCCGCACGACTCCGTCAATTCTTCAACATCGATTATCCAACGTGTAAGCCAGATCACATTTGCATCTGCGAAGTCAGCGTATTGTGTCGACCGGCGTAGGCTCGGCTCCGGCGATCGCCGGAGCTTGGCTCCTCCCGCCAAGGACCACTTTATGAGCCGTCTGAGCGGAAGCTCGGGCGGCTCTTTTTATTTGCGTGCGCGTTACTTACGTGCGTGCGTTCGGGCGCGGGTGCTGTTCGTTCGGCGGCGCGAACGGCGCGCGCTTTCCCCGTCCTCGCGCGGCGCACACCCCTCTCCCTCGGAGTCTAAGGCGCAGCTAACAAAGCGACGTCGTCATGACGGATTGTCGCAGGGGGAGCGGCAGGCGCTTGCGAACGGTGATTTGGGCTTGCACCGTTTCCGTCAGCAGGCAGAATTGACGATGTATTGTGAACGGAAGTGAACCCAGCCGGCTGCACGTCATGTGTAAGCATGTGTAAGATCAGGCAAAACACGGAGGAACAGTACCATGACGATCAGGCCCGACCCGACGTTTCATGCATCGCCGAAGCTGGCGATGGAAGCGCCTCCGGAGAATTTCGCCTACACCTTGCTGCTCAGCCCGGACTTCTCGAAGCCCGACGCGCTCGCGGTGATCGACGTCAAGCCGGGTTCTTCGACCTACAGCCAGGTCGTGCACACTGTGACGATGCCCAACAAGGGTGACGAATTTCATCATTTCGGATGGAATGCCTGCTCATCGTCATTGTCGCCGCTCGCTGGCCACGCCTTTCTCGAACGCCGCTATCTCATCATTCCCGGTATCCGCTCATCGCGGATCTACATCATCGACACCAAGCCCGATCCGACCCAGGCCAAGATTCACAAGATCATCGAGCCGGAGGAGATCTTCAAGAAGACCGGTTACTCGCGGCCCCATACCATCCATTGCGGCCCGGACGGCATTTACGTCAGCACGCTCGGCGGCGGCGGCAAGGACGGCACCGACGGCCCGCCCGGCGTCTTCATCATGGACTGCGAAACCTTCGAGGTGCTCGGACGGTGGGAGATCGATCGCGGTCCCCAGACCCTGCACTATGATTTCTGGTGGAATCTGCCGCGCGACTACATGGTGACCAGCGAGTGGGCCTTGCCGCCGCAATTCGAGAACGGAATCGTGCCGGAGGATCTGCTCGCCAACAAATATGGCCACCGGGTCCATTTCTGGGATCTGCGCGCCCGGCGCAACGTCCAGACCATCGATCTCGGCGCCAACCACCAGATGGCGCTGGAAGTGCGTCCCGCGCATGATCCGATCCGCGAATACGGCTTCCTGGGCGTCGTGGTCGACACCACCAACCTCGAAGGCTCGATCTGGACCTGGTGGCGCGAGGGCGGCAAGTTCCACATCGAGAAGACGGCCACGATCCCGCCGGAGGCCGCGCCGAAGGAGCAGTTACCGCCGCTGTTGCAGGGCTTTGGCGCGGTGCCGCCGCTGGTCACCGACATCGACTTGTCGATGGACGACAGGTTTCTCTACGTCGCATGCTGGGGCACCGGCGAGATGCGCCAATACGACGTCAGCGAGCCGAGGAAGCCGAAACTCGCGGGCTCGGTGCGCATCGGCGGCATCGTTCGCCGCACGCCGCACCCGAACGGCAAGCCATACGCAGGCGGTCCGCAGATGGTGGAGATCAGCCGCGACGGCAACCGCGTATACTGGACCAACTCACTCTACTCGACGTGGGACAACCAGTTCTATCCCGACGGAATCCCGGGCGCCGAGGTCATGGCCCATGCAAGCCCGGGCGGCGGTCTCGCGCTGGCCGGGGATTACTGGGTCGGTTTTCCCGACGGCTACCGCGCCCATCAAATCCGGCTCGACGGCGGCGACTGCTCGACCGATTCGTTCTGCTATCCGTCGGCTTGAGTTTTGAGCGGAACGGATTGGACAGCTGCCGGACTTTGGCTCGCTGTCGTCGCGAGTGGCCTCTATCACGGGATAAACCCGGGGATGGGGTGGCCGCTCGCGGTTTCGGCCGGGCTGATGGAAAGGAGCTCCCGCGCGCTGCTTGCCGCGCTCTGGCCGCTGTGGCTAGGCCACCTGTTGGCCACGCTGTTGGTCATTCTTCCGTTCGCGCTGTTGTTGATGCTGGTCGAATGGCAGCGCCAGATCCAGCTCGGTGCCGGCCTGCTGGTGATCGGATTCGGGGTGTTCCGGCTCTTCAACCGGCGCCATCCACGGGCGCTCGCCCGGATAGCGCCGACGCA
>WNFI01475822.1_pt1 | contig 11841 bp, 16 predicted proteins | sample 5400471 | NCBI WGS metagenome assembly WNFI01 (sample SAMN13153348, study PRJNA577476) | soil metagenome | isolation source: 100 cm saprolite on Douglas fir-dominated hillslope | place: USA:California | collected 2013-09-17
ATAGGGTTGAACGTGCGTTCCGCTCCTGGGCGTGCCTTTTCGGCGTACACCACACCCCGTGTACGCTAACATGGGTCAAATGATGCAAGGACACGAGTCAAAAAAAAATAAGTGTCATATGCCATGTGACGCCCCTTTATTCGGCCGCCATCATCTCTCTCGTCTTCTTTCTTCATCCCTGCGATAATTGCGTGAGAGTGCCACGGAGTTAACTAATGAGTGGTTATATGACTATGACTACCAGGCATCAATAGATCAATACCTTTGCGAAGTACAACAACTTTTATGGGCGAGAGTACGTGATTTTGCTGCATCAACTTCGGGAGATTACGAAACTGCACCACTGCTCGGTGGAATGCGCTCCGGAATGAGGCGGACGTCGCAGTGATTTAGAAACGGAAGCAGTTTATTATTATACATACTAGCTACACGGCTCCACCAAGGCCAGAATGTATAGAGAGAGAAGACACGGAGCGGATGTGGGCGGTGTGGGAAAGACGACGTCGAAATTTTTTTCTTCGCATCTAATAGCAGCAGCAGTGAAATACAGAAGAGATCGGGAGGGGAGGAGAGGGCGTAAGCGAGTGGAGAGCTGTAGATTTTGGGAGAGCGATCAGTACAGAGGTCCAGGGATGTGTGGATGTGGATAAGAATGAAGAGCAATGGGTAGGGGGCAAGCCATCACGAAACCGTAAAAGAACGCAAGGCACGGTCATCGATGGGATGCCTCTTTGGTATATGGGTTGTTTCGAGAAATGCCAGTGGCGCAAGAACCTGTGGGCCGTCGGGGGTACTTGAAAAACGACTATGCCCAAGTTTCCCATGTGCCAAATCGTGGGCAGCCTTTGGCCATGCTGGAGGATCTAGGGGTGAGGGAGGCTGCACAGTGGATACAGGATACGGCGCATATTTGGGTGAACGGGATTGGTGAGAAGTGTACGGGCCAGTGTTATCTGAAGTATCCTTGGGTCGCCCTTTGACGCAACGTGCACTACGGAACTTCCCACTAGGAACTTGAAGACCGACGAGCTCGGGAAAGTCATCGACGGTATAGAGGTTGTCGATGGTCTCTTGAGTAAAATAAGCGACTACAGGGAGAGCATGAATTGCCTGCAAGGGCCATGATACAAAAACCGGACGCACTAAGATGCCATTTCCTTCGGCCCCTGCTAGCAAGGTCTACATATACAGAGTACGTTTGTTTGACGAGACGCTCTCGAGGTCGTCCATAGTATGAACCGGGAGGGAGGTGCAAACTGAATCTGAGACAAGTGTAATGTGGCGCATATAGTTGAAAATTAGGGGAGAACTCACGGCTGACCGATAACGTCCAGTTCCACGTCGAGCTCTCTCTCGCTATAGAACAAAAATTCGTCCCTTGAATATATGGCTGGCGTTAGTGTCTGGAAGGCAACGGCAGAGGTGTCTTCAATACCTGACACGAGAAGGTCCCCACCGTATACCGTCTGTCCAGCGCTCGATACCAAGCTTAAAGCGGGAAAAGGATTTCAACAACACTGAAGGTAGTAGTGAGGACAAGACTCACACCAGTAGCTTCTGCGTCAGGACCTCTCTCCTCCCAAACATAAACTGAGCCGGACCGAATACATCGCCTCTCCTCACTATCCAAGCGCCGTGATACTATGGGTACGATGCCTTTGGATACTGCATAGAAGACGACGAGTGCGTCTGCAACTGATCGAATGCGTATATCGGTGCAAGTTGGCCGTTGCATAACGTATGACTGGTGAAGGGTATCGATAAGGGGATGAAAAGACAGTGGGATGGAAGAGGGGGAGGAGAAGCGGAGGACGACAAAGCGGGGGAAAGAAGCAACTGTAGAGCGGCCGGGGAAGGTTTAAGTAGATATTCTAAGGACATTACGGTAAGCGGGAAGAGGCGCTTGGGTGGCTATCGTGCCGGATAAGAGGGAGTTCCATGAAAGCTGAATTGGCAGCCCGAGACAGGACATATGGCGAGTTACCATCGCCGGAAGGAAAAACAGCATGTCTGGAATGCGCCATCATCATTTGCTGCGTAACGCTCCCTCCTGCGAATCAAACTCTATACCTTTAATCAGCTTCCGTCATGCGGCTTTCCGAATGGCCCGATCCTTCAATCACTCCTACTATACCACCATCACGAGAACACGGCAAAATTCAGGGCAATCCCATATGTGCTGCAGATCCGAATACAGCCGACGCTCGTCACCCTGCTTTCCAAGCACTTCCTACCTCCCACTTCGAACATAGTACACGGGCTTTCACCAAGCCTCAGGAGGAAGGAACCAATTACGTCAATATGCTTCCCAGGCATGTCGGTTGCATTATCAGCCAGTGTGCATATTTGGACGCGCAGGTCGGTTCGCTGCTTCTTGGCCTAGAACACTCCCTCCGCTCTTTGTCCTTTTTTTACTCTCCTTGTTGTTTGTCACATCGACGGAGATGCTTACAGTTCTGCTGAGATGAACATCCTGAATTACCACATGGATCGGCGATCTACCAACCTAACAACAGCGATGCATTTCGGCGATGCATCCCATGAATCACGGCCAGCGCTGGTGGTGATTGGGAAAACGTATCACGCGATAGAACAGCCACAATGTTGGACAGACTCTAGGATATCAGTGCGGGAAAATAGTTGAACCTTCATCGATAGAGACGACGATGAGGATCAGAGCGTCGATGAGTGCCTGGGACATTAAAAATTCAAAATTCTATTCGCTCGATGAAAAAATAGAGTATTTTAATTTTTTGAGACAACCCCAACTTATGCCCTGGGTCACGTGGGCGCACATACCTTGACTTGAATGCTCTCTGCGAGGGCAACTTTCCCCATCATCCACCTTGGCCGTATTCGTTATTCCACCCGTCTATTCCAACTTATGGCCAACGACAAAGCTAATTGGAAGCCACCCTTGCATCGTACTGCAGAGCCGATCCTCAAAGTTTATAACACCTTGACAAGAACCAAAGTGCGGCTAGTCCAACCATTTTCTGCCCCATTGAACGCTTTCTTTCGATCTTCAGAATGACTTCACTCCGCGAGAGGGGAGACGCATAAAATGGTACAATTGTGGACCCACTGTATACGATGCTGCCCATATGGGCCACGCGAGGTGTGCTCTTTCTGTCTCTGAGCCTGAGAGCACAAGGATAACTCCGAGCCCAGGAACTACGTCACACAAGACATTCTGCGTAGAATTCTGTCGGATTACTTCGGATATGATATTCATTTCGTGATGAACATCACCGACATTGATGACAAGGTTGACATTCCTTCTAATGTTAATACCGTCCTTCCATGGAACCAACATGTAATGCAGATTATCTTGAGGGCAAGGCAAACGTATCTTCTCAATAAGTTTAGATCAGAGGCCACGTCTCTCACACAGGCATTGCTGGATGAAGTCCGGGCCTCTTGGGACTCATATGTGCGTTTCAAAGTAAGCAAGGGATTACCCAGCGAGCAAGTTCCTCCAGTTGGCTCAGAGTGGCAAGCCTGGAGCGAACTGTCCGTCAAAGTTGCCGACAAGGCATGGAAGAGTGATGCTCTAAAGAGAGATGAGAAATTCGATATGCACTTCACTGCTGCAGTGCGTTTCTTTGTTTGCCGATCAGATCATGTCTGGATAACGCCGCCTTAGTCCCGTGCTTATGAGGCCATTCAAATAGCGAGTAATTACTTGAAAGCTGGACAGACGGATGCGGAGTTAGCCAAGCGGCTTGTGGATGATTCGGCCGACATCCTCGCACTGTCCCTTGATAAGAAGGTACTTCGTCTCTCCTATTTTTGTGCTTTCTAATGATTATTAGAACGGCGCATCAGTGACTGATCCATCATTATCCCGTTCATTGGCCCGGTTTTGGGAAGCGAAATTCTTCAAGGATATGGCTCGACTGCGTGTCAAGGAACCAGATACACTTACTCGCGTCACCGAATATATACCCGAGGTTGTGGAATTCGTGAAACGCATCATTGACAATGGGTACGCATACGAGGTCGCGGGAAGTGTCTACTTCGACACGAACAAATTCGACTCGGCCGAGAACCATTCTTACGCCAAATTAGAACCGTGGAGTAAAGGAAACAAAGAATTATTGGAAGAAGGTGAAGGTAGATATGCCCCTATCAGCCTCTCATAGCATCGCTTCCAAGTCCTCTTCAGGCGCCCTTTCGATTAGCACTGGTCGCAGATCCGCGGCCGATTTCGCACTCTGGAAAGCATCCAAACCGGGAGAGCCGTTCTGGTCATCTCCATGGGGGCCGGGACGTCCTGGATGGCATATTGAATGCTCCGTTATGGCGTCTGCCATCCTCGGGGACAATATGGACATTCATTCGGGGGGTATTGATCTTGCTTTCCCACATCATGACAATGAAATTGCACAATCGGAGGTAACCCGGTCGGATTTGGTCACCCGAAGTCGTGTTCATTTTTCGTATGTAGGCTTATCATGAATGCAACGCCTGGGTCAACTACTTCCTTCACACGGGTCACTTGCATATTGAGGGTTTGAAGATGAGCAAGTCCCTCAAAAATTTCATTACCATAGATGTAAGTGCCTGGTCCTACACGCATTTGGTGAATGTGACCCTGCCTAGGAGATACTGCAGAAGCATTCAGCACGTCAATTACGCCTAGCCTTCCTAACGCAGTCATGGAGTTCGAAAATGGATTTCTCAGAGTCGCTTATGACTGGCGAAGTGAAGAATATTGAGACAACTATGAATGTACGAGACCTCATTCTACAGCTGATTTCATGAAGTTGACGACCCGAAAGAACTTTTTCACCATAGCTAAGGCTTTGATTAATCAAGCCCATTCTGAGCAAACAGTTCCAGACGGAAACCACCGATATCATGGTCCTGAACGTGCCTTGACAGATGAGTGCGTAATATTTTATGTATTCTAATTTAGTTCTTATCAAAACTTCGCAAAAAGATTGCATCAAGCCCAAGATAAGTTCCGAGAAGCGCTTTGCGATTCCTTTGATACCCCAAGTGCGGTTAACGTCCTGCGGGACTTGGTCTCTCGCACCAACGTGTATATTAACTCGCGCGCAAACGAACTGGACGCAAAAGTTGTAGAGCGTATAGCGCGATGGGTTGGAAACATGCTTAGGATGTTCGGTCTTGGGGAAGGGGATCCATCGGAGCTTGGATGGGGCCAGGTCTCCCAGGATGGCACGACCTCCGTGAACGTGAGCAATGCACGTCATCATCGCTTCTTCTGCCAACTGAGCAACCCCGATACGCGCAGCGTGAAGAAGTTGTGATGCCGTATCTCAGGGTCTTGTCCTCTTTCAGGGATGGCATCCGACAGCTGGCCATATCGAAAGGGGACGGGGCAGCGAAGGAGATCCTGACATTATGTGACAAATTGCGTGACTCCGATCTAGTGCCCTTGGGCGTTGCGCTGGATGACCAAGAAGGTAGATCATGCCTCGACTCTGATCGGGTCCAACTAAATACGCGTTTGTCTTAGATGGCAAAGCGCTGGTAAAGTTGGTCGATCCCGCGGAACTTATAAGGACGCGCGAAGAAAAGAGAGCGCAAGTGGAGGCCAAGGCAGCGAAGAAAGCCGCGGCACAGGAATTAGAGCGGCAGAAGAAACTACAGAAGCTGGAGAGAGGAAGTGTCCCGCCTGAACGACTTTTCAAGCCACCCAATGTCCCCGAGGGTGTTTATGGCAGTTGGGATGACCGAGGACTGCCATTGACGGATGGTGAAGGAAAGGAGCTTAGCAAGAATCATACGAAGAGGGTACAGAAGGAGTGGGAAACACAGAAAAGGCTCCACGAGGAGTACTTGGCATGGAAAAAGGAAGTGCGGTGACATACTGACGGTTGCCTTTGACACATTTTCGGATCGCCACCACCCGTACAGAGTAATCAAATGCGAGTCTCTGCGGCAGCTGCTGCCCACTCCTGCGTCAATCTACATGTCTATCTTACCAATCACAAGCGTCGACGACGAGCTGAGTTATCTTCTCCAAGCCGGTCTTATCGTCTTCATCGAAACCGCCTTGCGCCAGGCAGTCCAGATCGAAGACGCCGAGACCCACTTCCTTCCCCGATGACTTGAGGATCAAGGGACAGACGATCTCACTCTTCGTTTGCCCGTCACAGGCTATGTGTCCTGGATACGACTCCACGTCAGGTACGATGATAGTCCTGCGAGACATAAGGGCATCTGCGCAAACACCCCGGCCCCGTCCGGGGGTGGTGTCAATGGACTGACAAGCAGGCTTGCCACAGAAGGGACCCAAAAGTAACTGGCTTGAGAGTTTGGAAGCAGCGTAGTGGTCCATATGAATCTTTGGAGTCGGAAATAAGGAGGAGGCGATGTAGAATCCTGAGAGAAGAGTAAGTTATTTCGAAGGGTGTTTGGATCCTTTTTTTTTTCGAGTTGGCAACCCGCGGTCCCCGAGAAGCTGGGTGCGGCGCGGGGCGCGTGTGTGAACGAAGTCGAATAAGGAGAGAGCTCACCACACCAGTTTACGGAGGAAGGACCATCTCCAAAAGTGGGAAATGAGAGCAAAGAATGATAAACGAGAGAAGATGTGTTGGCCAGATTGGTCACCTGAATGTATTGCACGGAGGGCGCGGAGGAAGAGGTGGGTAAGAGGGAATGACAAAGGAGGAGCAACGTGGTGATGGTTTACCCAGTGTCTCTGGCCGTCAAGGAGAGGAACGAGTTGGGATATGACATGCTCCCAAAATTGCGACTTTGTACGGATGGAGGTCGGAAGCAAAGATGACTGTGCGTGGTGCGGCATGATGGCCCTGGTGAGGTTGAGGTTGGGGATCGGTCGAGTGTGTGATATGATAAGATCCTTTATAATTAATTACGTAAACTAGTATGGTACAACGGGAGATGGGAGCGACCAACTTGAACAACACGTTGTGACACGCATTCCGAGATGGCGCCCTATCTTGACACCGTTACCGTCTGTCTCGCCCCTTCCAACCATGCTTATTCGACAGTCTGACCCCCTTATCAGTCTTTCGCAGACATCCCCATCACCGATGCAGGCGTCGACACCCTCGCCTTCTTGAGTGCTTCTGAGGGCCTCGTCGGCCTTTTCGGTGTGTCTCCCTTTGCACGTCCTTCTCCTCTTGCATCGAGTAAGCACCCATTTGAGATCTCCTTGGCTCCACCGCGTTCGGCGTCGTCCAGTCCGACCTGAGGGGAAACATCGTGGTGAGAAAGGGCGATAATACCTCGTAGACACGTGTATTTGACCCATGCTTCCCCGGCTTATGCCTATGCAGAAAGTCCGTGCACGGTACGATGAGACCCCCACGTTGTCGAATACCCTGGAAAAACTGGTAGAGAACGAGAAGGGTGAGAAGAAGAGGAAGGCGACAGAGGGGCTGTTGTGGCTCCTCCGTGGTTTACAGTTTACCTGCAAGGCGCTTCAGAATGCCCAGGCAAATGCATCGGAGGAGTTGTTCGAAGCGTTCAGCAAATCCTACGAAGGCACCCTGAAGGCTTTCCACAATTTCGTGGTAAAGGGGATCTTCGCCGTTGGTTCCCTTTCACCCCCAAGTCCTCGCACAGGCGTTCATTCTTTGTTTAGGTCGCGATGAAAGCATGCCCGTATCGCGCGGATTTCTTCAAAAAATTGAAGGCTGATCCCGCGGGCGGCCCTCCTGCTTCGGATGATCATCTGAATGAGGGACTCAACCGATGGCTCGCCGCTCTTGACGGCATCGTGGCACGGGTACAGGCATTTTACAAGGCCGGGGGGCACGACAAGGGGTTCTAGTCGGGATTACAAGCAGCGCCTTTCCTTTGAGGATGGCCGTGGCACTTGCATGCACGCTAACGCAATTTGATTGTTTTGTTATTCTGGCAATGATGGGTAATGATGACGAGTTCGGGTTCGGGACGTAACGCCTCACAAACTATCAGAAGGAACCCCTCCTGGACCCCTGAACCAAATACCAGCACATTCTTTTCCCGTACGGGTGCTGTTGCGCGGCGCGAAGACAAGCTGCCATTTAGACAACTCCACCGGAAGCGTAATGATAGCGGCGACTGCCGTACTTTTACCTCAGATTTGCTATCAAAGCTGGTGAAGTATCCCCAAGGGCAGGATGAATATTAATTATAATTAGAATGAGGACATCGTCGTTCCTAGCATTTACGTTAGACGTGGCGTGGTGAGGCGCATGATCGAATGCACCAATGGCCTGGGCCACAGCTTAAAAGGTTCACTCGATCGTCCCCTTTAGAGGTGTGTAGGAAGGCGATTGACTGGATGACGCAGGCCTCATGCAAAGAAGTGGGTGGAGGGGAGGGGACCTCACTGGGGAGAGCAATCGGCACGACTGCGGCAAAGCTGACGGGTGGCGTGCATGAGGGGTGAGAGTTACGTCGTCGTTGGTCGGAAATGACGGGTCTAGTTACGCATTCGAACAAGCCGGGAACTTGCCAGGGCCCCCGCCGACCGTAAAATCACCAGGTGATGGACGGTTCTGGGAGCACGCAGCCTTCAGGTCCTCATATCATTGTCATTGTGACGTACAGCTAAGCCCGTAAGGGGTATGCGCTATGCCGTACAGCTCCCTGGCGCATTGAAAGCCACCTGGAAACCATTCCAGGCTTGTTGCCGTACGGCACTCATTCAGACATGCTCATCCGTACCTTGTCTGGAAGCGCGGATGGGACACTGCCGTCTCGACCGAATATCCTACTGGATGGACATTTATTTGACAGAGAACCGCGCGGGGGAGAAGGGAAAGGGCGAGAGCACCAGACCCTGATAATTTTTGACCGCGTGGAGGGCTGGGCAGGTCTCGAGGCACTTGTCTCCCACCAGCCACTATGTCATCACTCGCATGCCAAAATCCCATCAAGAGGCGCTGGGCAATTAACCGGTCCACACCTGCCAAACTAGGTGCCATGATGTTTTTTTCGTGCCTGTTGTCTGTAACTTTAGCCGGCTCGGAAACTATTGGGTAAGCCATTTCACACCATCCACCGACCATTGACACCACCACCACCCCCGGCGAACGCCAGAAGTTAATTACCTTTCCGCTTACGGCAGAAAAGAGTCATTTATTGATCTTCAGCTCGCCCGCCGTTAGGCGTCAGCATGGGCAAGAAAGGAAGCAGGGCGAAATAAATATCATGGGGACCAGTTGAGGCTCCGCGATGCGATGAATATGAATAGCACTTCTTTGGAGTCCAGAAAATATACAGTCACAATCGAGGCAAACAACTGTACAACAACCTGCGCAGCGCGCTGGCTAGAATCGCCAAGCTTACGGCTTGCGTGCCCTTCTTTCCAGAAATTCGAGCTTGTGGGCCATCGTTCCTTTGAATGGCAAACCTTGAGAAACGCCTAGGCGAGCTCGGCGGTGGCCTTCCGTCTCAACCCGCTTAGGCCGGATGTATTTATTCATCATCCCGTGGGTATTCATTCTTACTCAACGGAAAACCTTCGCGCGCGCTGGAGGGAAAGGGGCAATTGTTCGGTTTTCTGACTCTATGACCTCAGGATTCTCTTTCCACCCATCCCCAAGGGTGTCGTTTGTCAACTTCATTTGCATTACGGAATTCTGATTTACTTCCGATTCTCCATGTGGGTAAAGCGTCAGTCAAGGGAACCATTTGGAAGGCTTCTGCGCGAACAGTCCCAGATCGTTCCCATCGATTCAGGAGAATCTCCGCCCTTTCAGCGCGCTCTTATACTTCTATGGTTTGGTCAGTCGCAATTTCCATCGCACTCAACCATTCAAAACTGCTTCGAGAGCGCGGCGTCTGCCAGAGTCCTGCCATTAGCCTTGTTTTTCCTTTCCCAACTTGTGGCGCACAGTCCACTATTTGTACTCCACATCCCTGCCGACTCTAATTGCCCCCTTCTTTCCTCCTCCTTGGTATGATGCCTCCCACATGCACAAACATTCGTGTTCGTACTGCCAGGGATGCTGAAATCATCTTCCACGCTGTTCGTCTTGGGATACTCCCTATGGTCATGCAACGTCTTGGAAGTGAGGAGCGCATGGCCTTATGTACCGGCTCCGTCTACGTCTGGGAAGAACGAAGCGGATGTCTCTCCGAGTCTATGGAGCAGGGCATCGAGCGCTTTACAGAGGGAAGGAGTTGGGGTCCTTCGAGGTATCGTTCGCTTAATAGTCTTCGCCACAACGCTCAGCTAATCCTGCGTGATGACCTTCAGGGCCCGAGATGTGAGCTATTACCTCCTATCCCCCCCTCTCGGCGCAACTGAGCCTTGCAAACTTTATGAACCAGGACTTTCTCTTCTACCATGAGAAGGACACAGCACCAAAATCCCTGATGGTCGAGAGGACTAGGGCGATACGGCAAGTCGTTTTCTGTGGTATCGATTGCGAATACTGATAGGGTTATGCAGTTACCAGGAGGATCCCGTTGGCGCATCTGCTATGCGCCCGCGGAGACGAGGCGAGCATATGATCAAGCAAACGTACTCCGTCTATGTGCAGATACCAGAAGGAATGAAGAAGTGGCACCTCAGTTCGTCCTGATTCATGTTCGTGATGGCAGCATTGACATACTTTCCAGACGCATATTGGACACAAGAAACTCTCGACAGGTTGTTGATTGTCGATGATATCCCCGAACTGCGCTCGATCGAGGTACCTTCTGGCACTTACCTTTGTGCCCGTACGAACCGGATGCGGGAGGCGGTCTCGCGATCAGCAAGAAACTTGTTCTCCGAGGGCGTCGCACTTCCTTCACCCTCTGCGTCGCCTGCCAGTGCATACGCGCCATATCCCTACCAGCGTCGTCCTGCTGACGAACGTCCCCCACCTTCACCCCTCTCTCCATCTCCCTCGGTTTCGAGCCACGCTGGGAACGGGATGATGATGACGTCGTCGTCACGCATTTATGCTGCTCAAGGTCAAGGGCTTTCCTTGGCGCCTCTCGAGATGCTCGAGGAGTGTCGGCGGCGAAGACGGGATCCCAACGACGAAGTGATCCTTAGGTCTTTCAATTGACAGCGTGAAAAAATCGGTTCCCCATCTATTGTCTTGTTACATATGCATCGTCCTGTCGTTGAACCAGACACGATTTTCTGACTACCTATCGACTGCGACGCACCCACAGATCATGCTCCAGCTGGCTGGCCGTGCACCTGCAGTCCCCAGTTGCATCTCGTTTTCCATTTCGCCGTTGTCTGCAAGTCACTAACGCTTTCTTCGCTTTCTCCCTCATTTGCACTGTACACCTTGCACTTCTTACTATCGCACGATCAAGTTCTTTTTGTATTATAACGTCTCGCAAATCATTTGGTTGCTGAAATTTCTTGCTTCCAGTTCCGTTCCCATGAAAAAGAGCATTTGCCCAGGCCGTAAAGTGATCAACTCGGAGAGTATAATAACCGGGAAACAGGGCAACAAAGGAAATCACAGTTCATCTAGAAAGGGGAACAACGAAACCACCATACTGCATCCCCCGTTCCTTGAGACACATACACATCCACAACACCATACCCCCATTATTTCTGCCTTCCGCCACATTCCCTTCTTCCCTCACGCGACTCACCTATTCAAAGTTCCAAGTCCGGCCACTTATCAAATTGAGTGGCACGACAACAACATGGGACTAATGCTTTCTAGGAACGGAACGGAAGTCGGAGAGAAGAAAGGAGGGATGAGAGAAGCCTCTAAGAGGGGGGGGGAGAAAACGGTTTTCGAGAATTCCCCGTCCGTCCGCATGGAAAATGTATGGTGGCTGGCTGTCTTGCCTTGCCGCCAGTGTAGCTTCCCTGACTCATGGCAATGGCAAAATGGAAAAAAAAAGACCATGGGTCTAGACAAAAATAACACTCGGGCGCAAAAAAAC
>WNFI01004417.1_pt1 | contig 11839 bp, 13 predicted proteins | sample 5400471 | NCBI WGS metagenome assembly WNFI01 (sample SAMN13153348, study PRJNA577476) | soil metagenome | isolation source: 100 cm saprolite on Douglas fir-dominated hillslope | place: USA:California | collected 2013-09-17
GGATAGGGGCTGGGCACGGAATAGCATCGACCTCACGGGAGTCTATCTTCCATAGGTCAGGACCGCTCGTCTCCTTATGAAGTCACGTTATGAGGTCACAATGATGCTCCGAACCGCTATGGCACTGCTCGCCTCTCTTTTGGTGGCGCCGTGGTTGGGAGCCGCATGGGCACATTCCGCGTCCGATCCCGCGGCGACCTCCATCACGATAACCCGGCCGGCTCATATTTCTGTGGGCGGTCCTTTTTCCCTGATTGACCAGAACGGCCGCATCTTGTCCGACAGCGACTGTCGCGGCACGCCGACGCTGATCTATTTCGGCTACACGAACTGCCCTGATACATGCCCTCTTGACGCACAGACGATCAGCTCCGTGGTCGATGTTCTCGACGGGCGTGGTCTCAAAGTGGTGCCGATCTTTATCAGTGTCGATCCCCAACGAGACACGCCCGCGCGGCTCAAGGAATTTCTCTCCGCATTCCATCCCCGGTTCGTCGGATTGACCGGGTCGATCGAAGCGGTCAGCAAAATTACAGCGGCGTACGGCGCTGTTGACGACCGCGTACGTCAATCAGCGCCCGATAGGTATGAGGTGTGCACCCTGCTTTCGCGTATCTGGTTGCGCGTGACGGTGAGGTCCTCGATTTCATTCACCTGAAGGACGAGCCGGATTTGATCGCGAAACAGATCAGCAAGCAAAATCAGTGATATCGATCACCGCGACCGATAGCCGCTGAATAACATGGATCACGCGGCCTGGCCGTTGCTGTTGGCGGAACTTGCTCGCGAACGAGGGTGACAAATTCGGAGAAGCAGAACTGAGAACTCGTGGTATCGCAGCTACTCTGCCGCGGCCGTTGCGTGCTGAGTGCGCAGCTCTTTGAGAGCCTGCCGGACGATCGGCGCGGCGGAGGACAGACCGAGGTACGCGATGACGGCGGCGACCGCGATGTCCGGCCAACGTGTGCCGGAGGCCCAGACGCCTGCTCCGGCGGCGACTACCGCAAGGTTGACCAGAACATCATTGCGGGTGCACAGCCATACCGAGAGCGCCTGACTGTCATTCTGGCGAAAGCGGTAAAGGAGTGCCGCAATGGTGAGGTTAGCGACCAGGGCTAAAAAGCCGACCACACCCATGATCTCGGCTGTCGGCACGGTACCTGCAACGGCGTAGTATATCATGCTCGCGGCCACCCAGAGGCCGAACGCGCCCATAACGACACCCTTTAACAGCGCCGCCATCGCCCGCCATCGTAGCGCCAATCCGACGACCACTAGCGCGAGGGCATAGTTCGCAGCGTCGCCCAAAAAATCCAGTGCGTCAGCACGAAGACTGACGCTCTGCGACGCGATGCTCGCGACGATCTCGACCAAGAACATCGACAGGTTGACCAGCAATGCGACCCAAAGGGTCCGCTGGTAACGCCTATCCGCCTTCGGCTCCGAGGAAGAACAATGATGATCACAGCAGCTTGCACCCATCACTTCCTACCTAGCTGTTGCGGCGTTTTTCCTCAACTGAATGTGGTGCCTGACTCAGCGCTCGGAGAGAGCCATCATATAGGCAAGCGGCGGTATGATGACCCACTGGAGCAGCGGCGTGAGTCCTGTGCCGAACAGCGGCACCACGGGCATCATCGCGTCATAGGTCCAACTCCCTCTGACCCTGACGTTCAGCCATTCGCTAAATACCGTGTAGGCTATACCGAGCATTGTCGCCGCGGCGATGACCCGCAAATCCCGGCTGCGCGGCCATGCGACTCTGCCGGTCAAAAGCAGTGCCAGCAGAAGGGCGGCACCCGCGATCAGAACGTCTCCGACCGTGCAGTGGACGATGGCAAAAGCGATTTTGCTTGGACTGCCCGTCCTCCAGATCGTGTAGAGCGGGATCTGGACGGTTTCCCAGACCAGGTTCGCGATGGCCGTTACCGCGAGATAGCGCAAGAAGACCGAACGGCCCCGTTCGGAGAAGGCGCTCTTGACGGCGGCGGCGCTCATCCGAGCGTCCAGCGCACAATCATCCCAGAGGAGTTGCGCGCAGGCGCAGCGAATTGCTGATCACCGCGATCGAGCTTGCGCTCATGGCGGCGCTGGCAACCGGCGGTATGGGCCCCGGCACTCTGGCCTTGCATCATCTTGCTGCATTCTCCATCCTTCGGGACCGACCAGGGTTCCGGGTCAGTGCAATAACTGCCCAAGACTGCTCAGCAACAGTGCTGGGTTCGGGACGACTCCGAAGACCACTGTACCGGCGACGCTCAAGGCGAGCCCGGCCAGGTAGCCGATTCCGCCGGTCACGGACTCCCCGCGAAGCGGCGTCTCGAAGTACATCTCGGCGATGACGCGCACATAGTAGTAGAGCCCCACCGCCATGTTGACGGCACCGATCACCGCGAGCCACGTCATGCCGCCGTCGATGGCGGCGGAGAGCAGGAACACCTTGCCCGCGAAGCCCGCGAGCGGCGGAATGCCTGCCAGCGACAGCAGGCATAGGGCCATCGCCGCCCCCGGCCAGGGCGAGCGTCGTCCCAAGCCGCGGATTGCCCGGATGCTGTCGGTGCCGAACGTGCGCTCGAGTTGGGCCACGACCAGGAACGCGCCGAGGTTCATGAGGAGGTACGCGAGCAGATAGAACCCAACCGCGGCGACGGCCCCCTCCGCCCGGTCCGCGACCGCCACGGCGATCAGCACGTAGCCGGCCTGGGCGATGCTCGAGTAGGCCAGGAGGCGCTTCAGCCCGGTCTGCCGCAGGGCCACCAGGTTGCCGAAGGTCATCGTCGCCACGGCGACCGCGGCGATGACGAGGGGCCACGCCGCCTCGCCGCCGGCGAGCGCTTCGAGGAGCAAGCGCAGCAAACCACCGAACGCGGCGATCTTCGGCACCACGGATACGAAACCCGCGGCGGGGGCCGTAGCACCCTCGTAGGCGTCCGGCGCCCAGAAATGGAACGGCACCAGCGTGGCTTCGAAGGCGTAGCCGACGAGCACGAGGCCGAACGCGACCACGACCCAGACCTGATCGGCGCCGTGCAAGCCTTTCCCGATGGCGCGGAGCTCGAGGCTGCCGGTGAGGCCGAAGAGGAACGTCAGGCCATAGGCCATCACCGCCAGCGCGGCGGCGGCGTAGAGGAAATACTTCATCGTGGCTTCCTGCGCACGGCGGTCGCTGCGCACGAGCCCGACCAGCAGATAGGACGGCAGGCTCACCATCTGGAGAAAGAGGATGATGAGCCCGAGATCGAGGCTGGCGGCAAGCCCCATGCCGCCCACCGTGCCGAACAGCACGAGGATGGGCGCGTGCGGCATCTGCCGGTGGCCGTGAAAGTGCGACGCCAGAACCAAGACGGTGATGAGGGCGCCGAACTCGAGGAGAAGCTTGTAGAAGGTCGCGAACCGGTCGACCGCCCAGGTGTCGCAGAATGCCGCCGTCGGCGGAAGGGCCAGCATGAATGCCGTCACCGCCAGCGCCACCACGAGCCCGATGACGGCGGCGATGGCGGGAAACGCACGCCATCGTCCGCGTGCGAAGCCCACCACCGGGACGAGCGCGAGCGCGAGACCGGCGAGCACCATCTCGGGCACGACGGCCCAGACATCCATGCAGTGTTCGCTCGGCATGGGACCTCAGAACTGCGCGCGGTCATGATGACGAGGCTGAGGACGACCAGCGCGGCGATCCATACGCTGACGTTCAAGGTAGCGCCAATCACCTGAAACTCGGCAATGAAGCCGGAGAGCCCCGGCAGGCCAAAGGAGCCGAAGGCAAGCGCGGCGAAGAGAGCGCTGTAGGCGGGCAGCTTGCCGATGAGGCCCCCGAAGCGGGCAAGCTCGCGGGTGCCGGTTCGGTGCTGCAGCATGCCGACCATCAGGAACATGCCGCCGGTCAGCAAGCCGTGGCTCACCATCTGGATGATGGCGCCGTTGAGCGCGAGCGACCGAACGCTCGCGCTCGTCGACATCGCCGCGACAGCGATCGCCAGCGTGACGTAGCCCATGTGGTTGATCGAGGTGTAGGCGACGAGGCGCTTCATGTCGGACTGCGCCAAGGCGGCCAGCGCGCCATAGAGCAAGGATAGGAGCGCAAGGGCGAGGAGGAGCCAGCCGAAACGCTGCACCGCTTGCGGCAGGGCGGGAAGGAGCACGGCAACGAGGCCGTAGCCGCCCATCTTCAGCTGGAGCCCCGCCAGGACCACGCTGCCTTCCGTCGGCGCCTCGACATGGGCGTCGGGCAGCCAGTTGTGGATGGGGACGGTCGGCAGCTTCACGCCGAAGCCGAGCAGCAGCCCGAAGAAGACGAGCGCGCTGGCGCCGGGGGCGTTCGCCAGGGGCTGCGCCTTGATGATGGCCGGGAGCGAGAAGGTGTGCGGCTCCATCGAGAGATAGAGCCCAAGGAAGCCCAGCAGCATGGCCAGGCTCCCGGCGCGCGTGTAGAGGAAGAACTTGAACGCGGCATACCGTCGCCGCTCGCCGCCCCACATGCCGATGATGAAGTACATTGGCACGAGCCCGATCTCGAAGAAGAGATAGAACAGGAGCAGGTCGCGGGCGGCGAAGACGCCGAGGAGGCCGGTGGCGAGCAGCAGAAAGAGAAAGGCATGCGCGTGCGCGCGGTCGTGCTCCGGCAGCACGTAAACCATGACCACGGTGAGCAGTAAGGCCGTCAGCACGATGAGCGGCAGCGACACGCCATCGACGGCGACGTCGTAGGCGGCGCCGATGCTCGGGATCCAGTCCGCGGTCGACCGCCATTGGAGGTCGGGACCGGCCGCATCGAAGCCTGCCCAGAGAACGAGCGACAGCACGAGCGTGGCCGCCGACCCCGCGAACGCGATGCGGCGCACCAGGTCGGGGCGTGAGCCTGGCACCAGGAGCACGACGAGGCCGGTCAAGAGCGGGATGTAGATGACCGCATTCAGCACGTTCCGGTCCTCCTTCGATCCGTCCGCCTGTCAGAAGCCGAAGGCCAGGCCACCGACAACGACGACAAGCGACCAGACGAACAGGCCAAGCGTGTAGAGGTAGAGCTTGCCGGTTTCGAGCCGGCGCAACCTCTCGCCGAGCGATGCGAAAGCTTGAGCGATGCGGTCGCCACCGGCGCCGAAGTCCCGCCGCTCGAGCCGATCAGTGTCCATCGCCAGGGCCCACACCGCGGTCGCGGTGCCGCGGGCGATGGCATCGACCCAATGCTCCAGGCGGGCCACACCGCGCGCGAAGGCGAAGACGATTTGCACAGGAAATGCCGTGGCGGCCGCGAGCGCGCGCTCCATGGCGCCGGGCAGCCAAGCGATGGCGGGCGCGGCGTGGTACCGCCAAGCGTGCCACCCTCCGACGGCCAGCCCCGCAATGGCAGCAAGGATAACAAAGAGGCGCCAGGCCCACGGCGTCTCGGGCTCCGTCCCGAAGGGCGCGACCTGCGGAACGGCGGCGATGACGAGGCTGCCGAGCGCGGCGGCGATCGCCAGCGCCATCATGCCGATGAGCATCGGAAGGTTCCGCTCGCCGGGCCCCGACCCGGCTTCGGGCTTGTCGCCGGCGAAGACGGCGATGCCGGCGCGCGCGATGTAGACCCCACTGAGAAAGATGACCCCAAGCATGAGATAAGCCGCGGCGGAGCCCGAGGAGAGCGCCGTGGCGACGATGACCTCATCGCTCGACGTGAAAAAGAACGGCTGAAAACCCGCCAGCGACAGTGCCCCGAGAAGGAAGGCCAAGGTTGTCACGGGCAGGACGTGGCCGAGGCCGCGCAAGCGCCGCAGGTCCCGCGTCCCGGTGTGCTTGTCGACCATCCCAGCGCTGAGGAAGAGCGCCGACTTGAAGCTCGCATGGGTGGCGAATTGCAGCGCCGCGGCGAGCGGGCCGCCGAGCCCGATGGCGAGCATCATCTCGCCGAGGTGCGAACTCGTGGACCAAGCGAGCACGCGCTTCAGGTCCATCTCGCCTGTTGCCACGAGAGCGGAGAACAGGGCGGTGGCGGATCCAACCCAGAACACCGCGTCCAGCGCGCCGGGCGCCGTCGCGAACAACGGGTACAGCCGCAGCAGGAGATAGACCCCGGCCGCGACCATCGTCGCCGAATGGATGAGCGCGGAGACCGGCGTCGGGGCAACCATGGCATCGGGGAGCCACGCCGTGAGCGGCAGCTGGGCGCTCTTGCCGATGGCGGCGAGGAACATCAGCAAAGCAATGGCGGTAAGCATACGTGGCGACAATCGGGCTTGCTCCACCGACGAAAGCAGCGTGCGAATGTCCGTCGTGCCGAGCACCAAGAGCACCAGGAGCCAGCCCAGGAGGAAACCGACGTCGCCAAGACGGGTCATGAGGAACGCCTTTGTCGCCGCCGCCCGTGCGCCCTCCTCCTCGTAGCGGAAGCCGATCAGCAGGTAGGACGCGATGCTTACCGTCTCCCAAGCGGCGAAGAGCAGCACGAGCGAGCTCGCCAGCACCAGCGTGAGCATGGCGCCGATGAAGAGCGCGAGTTCCGCGAAGAAGCGCGGCCGGTCGCGCTCGTCCGTCATGTAGCCGACGCTGTAGAGCCCGACGAAAAAGGAGACGCCGGCGACGACCGCCGCCGCGAACCAAGTGAGGCCGTCGAGCTCGAGGCCGACCGTCAGGCGGAACCCGCCGCTCTCGAACCAAGTGCCGTCGAGCACCTGGTGCTCGCCCATGAGCAGCATGAGGGCCGCCAGGGAGAGCGCTGTCGCGGCGACGATGAGTTCGCCGCCACGCCATGGCAGCCGCGACCCGAAGAGCAGGCTCAGCGGACCCGCAAGCAGCGGAAGGACGGGCACGGCGATCAGCAGCCCGCTCATCCCCTAAGCTCCGTGAACTTGTCCACCTGGACCGTCCGGCGCTGGCGATAGATCATCATCATGATGCCGAGGCCGATCGCCATCTCGACGGCGCCGATGGTGATGATGAAGATGGTGAAGATCTGCGCCGAGTAGTCGTCGGGCCGGACGAAACGCCAGAAGGCGACGATGTTCAATCCGACCGCGTTCAGCAGGAGCTCGATGCCCATCAGCACCATCACGGCCGAGCGCTGCGCGACGACGGTGTAGACGGCGATGGCGAAGAGGATGGCGCCGACCACGAGATAGGCCGTGAGCGGCACGATCATGTCGGCCCCTCGCCTCCGGCGTGGTGGTTCGCATGGCCGCCATCCGGAGCCGGGGAACATTTGTCGTCATCCCGGAGCGGCTGGGAAAGAGGCTCCAGGAAATCCGCCTCGATGGGCGGCGGAGGGGCGTTCACCGCCACGCGGGCCTCGCGGTCGCGGTGGTCCGGGTGCTGGCCGGAGTGCGCGGCGAGCACGGCGCCGACGATGCCGATCAGGATGAGGAAGCCCGCGGCTTCGAAGCCGACCATGTATTTGTCCATCAGCAGCGAACCGACCTGGTCGGCCGAACGCGGATCGGGCAACGCGGACGACACCGGCCAGCTTGGCCGGAGCACGAGCAAACCGACGATCACGCAGCCGGTCGCTACAGCCAGCCAAGCTGCCCAGGCACGCACGGGCGTCACCATCGACATGTCCGACATGTCCATGTGGCCCATGCCGTGGCTGCCGCCCTGCGCACCGTGCGCATGGTGGTCACCGCCGCCGTGAGCATCGTCACCTTCCTTACGCTCACGGCCGCGCTGATGCTCGGCATCTTGATGGCGCGCGTGGGTGCCATGTCCGCCGCCATGATCGGCATGCGTATCGTGCTCCGCGTGCGCGCCGCTCATTTCCGCAGCTGCGGCATGAGAATTCTCCGGCAGGAGACCCAGGCTGAAGAACCGCCCGATCGGTGTCATCATCTCCGGCATCGCTGCCATCATGGCCCCGCCCGGATCGGGCATGAACAGCACCATGAACAGCGCCATCACGAGCATGCCGCCGATGTACATCAGGATCTGCAAGAGCCCGAGCAGGTCCGCGGAGAGCAGGATGAAGAGGCCGGCGACACCCATGAAGGACGCCATTAGGAAGATCGCGCTGCGGAACATGCTCATCGTCGTCGCCATGCCGAGCGCCCCCGCGACGGCGATGAAGGCGCTCGATGCGAACGCGATGATTTCAACGATGCCTGCCACGCTCATCCCGGGCCTACATGCAGCAGGATGAGGATGCCGACGACGAGCACGTTGGCGAGGCCGACCGGGATGAGCACGCGCCAGGAGAGCGCCAGCATCTCGGCCGTGCTCAGCGGGCGCGCCAGGCGGCCCAGCCACAGCATGAGCGCCATCAGCGCGTAGGTCTTGACGGCCATCCACACCGGCGGCGGCAGCCAGGGACCGGACCAGCCGCCGAGGAACAGGACGGCGCCCATCGCGGCGACCAGGAACAGCACCCCCGCGAGCGCGATCCGCCACAGCAGCGCCGACCAGCCGCCGACGACGCTCAGGATGCCGCCGCCGATGCCGTCCGCGAACGGCTCGAGGAACGGATGGCGGTAGCTCTGCATGAGGCCGCTCACGACGTAGAGGGCGAAGCCGATCGGCTGGAGCACGATGAACCACAGCCCAGACTGCGCCTCGACGATCCGCGTCGTCGATAGGGAGTGCGCCATCATGATGGCGCCAACATAGGCGAGCCCGAGTGGGACGACATACGCCACCAGCTGCGCGACGATGCGATAGCAGCTTTCGACGGCGCCAGGCGTATTGGCGCCCCATCCCGTCAGGGCAACGCCGAGCACCACGAAGTCGATGACCACGATGAAGTAGAAGACGCCGATGCCGAGATCCCGGGCAACGAGATCGGGGCCGAACGGGAGAACCACGGTCCCGAGCAGCACACCCATGAACCCCACGATAGGACCGGCGGGGAAGAGCCATCGGTCGGCGTTGGGCAGCACGGTCCCGCACGACAGCGAGACTGGCAGGGCGGGCCCTCGTTCCGGCGGCCCGACCCACCGCTCGAGGCCGTGAGTGAGCAGAGCGCCGCCGAGCAAGGCCAGCAAAACGAAGCCCGTGCCTTCGCCTATTCCCATTCGAGACCGCCCATTCCCCAGGCGTACGCGATCCCGGCCGAGAGGAGGGCGATGAAGACCATCATGTCGACGAAGGCGGCAATGCCGAGATCGGCGAACACCACCGCCCACGGGTACATGAAGATCATCTCCATGTCGAACGCGAGGAAGATGAGCGCGTAGATGAGGAACCCGAAGCGGTACTGCGCCCACGCCGGGGGAGCTTCGATGGTGCGCGATGGCCTGCGCCAGAGCGCCATCGCGAGGAGCCCCAGACCGGCGGCAATGATGACCAGCAATCCGACGAGGCTGTACGCGGCTTCGATGTCGTTACCTTCGACCTGCATCATCCGCCTCGGACGACATGGCCGCATAGAACGTTCAGCGCCCTTGCCTCCCAACGGAACAATCCGCCATGTGCAACGTTCCCCTGCGTAACAGCCACCGGCTACATGCTTATCGGCATCTTCCTCGAGGAGCGCGACCTTGCCACGCTGTTCGGCGATGCCCATCGCCGCTATCAGCGAGAGGTGCCCATTTTCCTGCCGCGCTTGCTGTCCCGACCCGGCACGCCGACGAGGCGCGCGGAGCCGGTCCTCCTTCCGCGCCACTGTCGAAAGTGATTGGCCCGGGCTAACCGCCGGTAAAACCGCTGCCGCCAACCCGCAACAATATGGCGGTACCGAGTCGCGGACCGGCGTGTTAGGTTAGATGGCAAGAAGAAGCTTGTAATAGCGCTACTTATCGACCAGCCGATCAGCGCTTAGTCTTCAGGGAGGACAGACCCATGGCACGTGTGGACTGGCGTCTCAAGGGCGAGTGGATCAAAAACTGCAATTGCGCCTTCGGTTGCCCGTGCGACTTCAACGCACGGCCGACCAACGGCTATTGCAAGGGCCTCGCTGGCATGCACATCACCGAAGGGCATTTCGGCGACGTGCGCCTCGACGGCCTCAACTTTTTCGTCACTGTCGATTTTCCTGGGGCTCTTCACGAGGGCAATGGCACCCTTCAGCCGATCATAGACGAGCGCGCCACGCCTCAGCAGCGCGAGGCGCTCTTCGGCATCATGTCCGGCCAGAACTCGGCGGAAGGCACCATCTTCCATATCTTCAGTCTGATCGTAAGCAAGATGCTCGATCCGATCTTCGCGCCGATCCGGTTTGAGTTCGACATGCCGGGCCGTCGAGCAAAGGTGTCTATCCCGGGCGTACTCGAAAGCGCGAACGAGCCGATCCGCAATCCCGTGACCGGTCAACCGCACCGCATCCAGGTCATGATGCCGGAAGGCTTCGAGCACCGCGGCGCCGAAATCTCCAGTGCGCGGATCGTCAGCACCGGCGGGATCAAGTTCGAGGTGCCGGAGGGTCACGGTTCGCTGGCTCGGGTTACCCAAACACCGCAGGGTGTCGCCGCCTGAGGGCTGATGCCGCAGCTGGTCCGCGGACCGGCTGCCGCTCCGGATGAGATCATGACGGCTGGCATCTTCCTCGCCGCGCTGCGCTACGACCGTGCCGTCGTGCTAGGCAGCATCGTCGTCGTTATTGTGCTCGCCTGGACCTACCTCCTGCTCGGCGCCGGCATCCAGATGGACATGATGGACATGGGCGGCGGCCAGTGGATGGCGATGCTGCCCGAATGGACGCTTGGCTACGCGTTGATCATCTTCGTCATGTGGGCGGTCATGATGGTGGCGATGATGCTACCGAGCGCCGCGCCAGTGACGCTGCTGGTGGCGAGCATCGCCAGGAAGCGCTCTGACGCTCGCCGGCGGCGTGCTCGTTGCCGCCGGCGTATATCAATGGACGCCCCTGAAAGAGGCGTGCCTGCGGCACTGCCGCTCGCCTCTCGACTTTCTCATGTTCCATTGGCGCGAGGGCGCTCTGGGCGCGTTCACGAGTGGGATGCGGCACGGCGCCTTCTGCCTGGGCTGCTGCTGGATGCTCATGGCGCTGCTCTTTGTGGGCGGCATCATGAACCTAGTGTGGATCGGCGCAATCGCGCTTCTCGTGCTGATCGAGAAGACGCTCCCGTGGGGCGGCCGGACGAGCCGGGTGACGGGTGCCCTGCTCGTCGCGTGGGGCGCTAGCGCCTTGCTGATGGCGGCCTGACCACAACTTCCTGCGCATCTCTTCGACCCATCTCACGCGCCTTCTGCAGCCGGACCGCTTAAGCGCCAGCACTAATGCTATGCGCGTCGCGCTTCTCTGGTTCGCAAGGCCTGCCAAATGAGACGCTTTGGACCGGGTCTTTTCTCCGCCGCATTCTAGGGCGAAGTGTGCGCGATATTTCGCGGACTTGCCCCCGCGACGGCAACCGACAGCGGCTTCCACCAGCTGGAAGGTCGGAAGGTCAAGAGACTAATTTGTCCTTGATTCCGTACCATGGTACGGACCCTACATTAGGGATGTGCGAGGTGAAGCCATGAAGGCATTGACGATCAGCAAGGCCGCGCGTGCGGCGGGCGTCGGCGTCGAGACCGTGCGGTTCTACGAGCGGCAAGCGCTGGTCGAGCAGCCTCCGAAGCCACTCGGATCGGGGGTCCGGACCTACTCGCCGGAGATGGTGACACGCATCCGCTTCATCAAAGAGGCACAGCAGATCGGGTTCTCTCTGCGGGAAGTTCGTGAACTGCTGACGTTGCGCGCCGACCCGTCGGCCGATTGCTCGGACGTTCGCGAGCAAGCCGTGGCCAAGCTCGAAGAGGTTCGCCGGAAAATCGAGCAACTCCGACAGATCGGCGGCGCGCTGGAGACCCTGATAGCAGCGTGCCCAGGCCGGGGCGCGCTCCAAGCCTGCTCGATCATGGACGCGCTGACCCAGCGATCCGACGGCCACAGTGCCGGTGACGGGGCACGCCAGCCGCACCCGAAGAGACCCACGCA
>WNFI01253474.1_pt1 | contig 11839 bp, 9 predicted proteins | sample 5400471 | NCBI WGS metagenome assembly WNFI01 (sample SAMN13153348, study PRJNA577476) | soil metagenome | isolation source: 100 cm saprolite on Douglas fir-dominated hillslope | place: USA:California | collected 2013-09-17
ACTTCACGCCACAAGCGCAGCATATGGCGCAAGGCCTGTATGCCCTGCTGCAAAGTCGCCTTGCTCTGCCCATGAACTCGCCCCTGAAATTGGTACGGCACTTCGAGCACTTGCCGCCAGGGACAGCGCAGCAGTAGCTCCAACAGAATTTTGTAGCCGATCGGGCGCAGTAAGACATCAGCCAGCAGCGCACGCCGCAGCAGAAAAAAGCCACCCAGGGGATCAGAGAGACGCAGCAAGTGCTCAGGAAAGAGGAGCTTGGCCATCCATTTGAGGCCAACCGAAATACATCGCCGCCCTGCACCATCCAGCCCCTGATAGCTCCCACCTTTGAGATAGCGGCTGGCGACAACAAGATCCCCTTGCTGGGCGACCGCCTGGTCATACAACACACGCAACTGCTCCGGGGGGTGCTGCAGGTCAACATTCAGGACCGCCACATATGCAGCCTGGGCGCGGTTCAGGCCCTCTACAACGGCAGTTGCCAGCCCACCAGCACGGGCTTCTCCAGCTAAGCGATGCTCTAGTTGAATCTGAAACAGAGACGAACTCATCGTCCGTGCGGCATCCTGGATGAAGTCTGGCGTATCATCATCGCTATCGTCAACGAAGATGACTTCCACCCGCAAGTCACTTAAGGCCGTCTGCAGCGATTCTACGAGAGGCCAAATGTTCTCACGTTCATTTCTGGTGGGCACGACGATACTCAGATCATGAGTAGTAGAGAGCATGCTCTGTGAGGCCGCCTGGTTCCCATCCAACTGCGGCCTCTGAATATGTTTTTCCCGCGCTACTAAAATCGCCGCCCCAATAAACAGCACGGCCAGGACCAGCAGTGCACCAGGTAGCTTATAGCTAATCCAGCCAACCGCCAGGATCACCGCTGCCACCGCCAGTAGGGACGGAAGCTTGTCGGAGATTTTTTCCTTCCACGTCAGTGGAGAGTTCCGTTGCAGCTCGATTGCGGAGGCCTCGACTGGCTCCGGCGCTGGAGGCTCGATCCTTTCTCTATCTTCTTCAATGGCAGGAGGGTGATGCCCGTTGGTGATGGCGTCCCCGGCCGCCGGAAGCTCGACCGTTTCTATATCTTTCTTCGATGACGGTCGGGTGAGACCCGTTGGTGATGGCCTCCTCGGACAATGGAGGCTCGACCACTTCTATCACTTCAATAGATATCAAAGAGGGTGCTGCAGATGCAACCCTGCTTGTTACGATGGGTGAGGGAAAGATAAAGCGGTTGAAGAGGACAAAGTCCAGGCACGCCATTACACCAAAGACAATACTGTTGAAATTGGCCCATACCCACGGGAAAGACTGGTTTACATTGGACATTGCCAATGCAATCAACACGTTCAGAAGAAGCAGAAGACTGATCTTCCATATCCGCCCGGCAGCTGGTACGTCGCGCCACAAACGCAGCATATGGTGCAAGACCTGGATGCCTTGCTGCATCGTCGCTTTGCTCTGCCCATGAGCCCGCGCCTGAAATTGGTACGGCACTTCGAGCACTTGCCGCCAGGGACAGCGAATCAGAAGCTCCAGCAGGATTTTGTAGCCGATCGGGCGCAGGGATACATCAGCTAGCAGCGCACGCCGTAGCAGAAAAAAGCCGCCCAGGGGATCAGAGATACGCAGTAAGTGCTTAGGATAGAGCAGCTTGGCTGTCCATTTGAGGCCAACCGAAATACATCGCCGCCTGACACCGGCCAGCCCCTGATAACTCCCACCTTTGAGATAGCGGCTGGCGACGACCAGGTCCACATGTTGTGCAACCGCCTGGTCATACAACACACGCAACTGCTCCGGGGGGTGCTGCAGGTCAGCATCCAGGACCGCCACATAGTCGGCCTGGGCACGGTTCAGGCCCTCTACAACGGCCGTCGCCAACCCACCGGCACGGGCCTCTCCAGCTAAGCGATGCTCCAGTTGAATCTGAAACAGAGACGAACTCATCGTCTGTGCGGCATCCTCGATGACGCTTGGCGTATCATCATCGCTATCGTCAACGAAGATGACTTCCACCCGCAAGCCAGGCAAGGCCGTCCGCAACGATTCTACGAGAGGCCAAATGTTCTCACGTTCATTTCTGGTGGGCACCACGATACTCAGATCATGCGTGGTAGAGAAAATGCTCTGTGAGACCGCCTGGTTTTCACCCTGCTGCCGCCGCTGAATATATTTTTCTCGCGCTACTGCGACAAGTTTCTGCGTTTGTTCCACAACATCTGCACTATCTAACCCGTGCCGACCACTTTCAATCGTCATATAGTGCTCCACTCCTTAAATATGGCAGGAAACGAGATGGCGGCGCTAGCGAGGAGTCTTCGGAGGGTGCCCCCCAGCCCCAAGGCTTAGCCCGACGGTTCAGCTAAACTGTGGCCACTTTGGTGGCCTGCTCAATTTGCTTTTGGGATGAAGTCCTTTTCATCACTGGTGGCCCAGCTATCGGTCGGCGACCGCCGACCCCTTCGCGCAACAGAAAGCCCCCCTGATTCTTTGAGAAAACGGCGAAATTCTACCTCAACTTCTGGTTACTTGCAATAATTTCACCATTAGAAGTGTAGAGAAGTGCGTAGGAGGAGACAAGTTGCGAACGTATCGGGGAAGAGTACTATCGTATCCTCGAGATTTTTTTGTGCCTTGGTCTCCATGCTAACTTGGCGAGCACCTCGAGTACAATACACACGAACTGTGCTCCAAATTACTGCGTTTACAGCTATAGCCCAGTGAACGATGGATTTACGATATTTTCAACAAGATGATGACCGTTTCTGTTGCAATCTCAGGATGATACAAAAGATGCAGACTCGATGTAGCCGCTGTAGGCACCTGAAACACGATTGTACCTCTGCGGGTCTTGTGAGCAGCGATTGTGCCATAGAAGTTATCAGAGCTATTGTATTGATAACCAAATGTATCACCTTCAGATCCCGTCAACAGGAAGAAGGTGGACTGGTTCTTAATAGCTTTAGTGCTGGTATTTTGAACGGCCAGGTCCAAAAAGATCAAAGTGGAATTTGTGCTCGCTCCTTTTAGCTTGCTGACACTGCTAATGATCAAAGTGCGGTCGCCCAGTACAATCTGCTGACTACCGGCCTTGCCACCAGGCACCGGTGTCGGGTTGGAAATAATCAGTGGTCCTTTGCCTGTCGAACCGCTGCTGGCTTTCGGAGTAACCAGTTGCGGGGTGATAGTGGCGGCAGCAGTTGCTGAATGTGTAGATCCCAGGTCCTGAGTTGAACCGGTTCCCGTATTTCCATTGCTGCTATTGCTTCCAGCATAGCCACAGGCAACCAGCAAAAAAAACAATACCAGAATCACCCCACCCAGCACAAACTTTTTATGTCGAAGAAACATTACTTTATTTCCTTTCCCTACAGGAATTTAGACTAAGTCTGCGCTACATTTTTTACAGGCCCTTTCTTAGAGCGACTTCGCCTGGAAGGAGGTCACAGTCGCCGTACCGCTCTGCGTGAGGAAACGCATCCCACAGTAGCCAGATGTAAAGGTACTATCGCTGGCCGTGACCATCCAGCCACTCGGCTCGGAACCCGAAGCAGCCCAGACGTTCGCGGTCAGGGTCGAACCCACCACACGGAAATGGATGGTGTACGCGGTACCGGCGGTAGCGGTAAAGGGCACACTCGCCAGAATAGTAGTTGTCCCGCTCACCTTCTTCTGAATGAACAAGCTTGCACCATCGATAAACGCCTTGTACCAGTTATTCCCATCCGTCCAACGGAGCACTTCACCCAAGTTGCTATTGGTAAAGGAACTCATAGAGCCGGTCGCATACACCTCAGCATTGGTAGCCGTGGGCCCTAACACAGCGCTATAACTGGTGCTCCCGGTATTGGAGACCAGTCCAGCATTCCCTGAGATGGAGAAAACGCTTCGGCTGTTGGCATCGCCGCCCCAGGTCTGCCCATCCGATGCGGTACCCCATAGGGACTGATTGGCGCGCTGGAAGGTATCCGTACCCAGCGGCGTACCAGACACAGGGGTCGGCGTACTCGTTGGGGTGGCTGTTGGTGTTGGTGTGGCTGTGGTTGTAGCTGTTGGTGTTGGCGTGGGAGAACCAGATTGAATAGCCTCCGCTAACTTGCCCGCGAATTCCTCATCAAACCAGATACGATTCTGGGAATCAACATTGAGGCCGTCATGAGGGTGGCCTCCAGAGGGGCTATTAAAGAAAGAGAAGGACCCTCCGCCAATCGGAAATGAACCAAAAGTATTTTGCAGAGAATCATCCAACCAGATCAGACCCTGTTTATCGGCGCTGATGCCAGAGGTATGCGAACCACAACTGCCGCAAGAAGGGGTATAGGGATATTCAGTAACGCCTTTATTCGTCCCCGGCTGAGCGGCAGTGACATTCAGCATACCAATAGCACTGACCCAGCCCTCGGACCACCAGATATTGCCACTAGGATCAATAGTAATTAGGTGAGGAGTCAGACCAGTACCCCCTGTCTGGGTATTTCGTATTTTATACTCGTTTAAGACCCCTTGATTGGTGTATTCCCCAATCAATGCAACAGAATCCGTATTTTCAGTAAACCAGATATTATCGGAAGCGTCCACCGTAATACCATAGGGGTTACTATTCGATGCGGGGGTCGCAACTTCATGAAAGGTCTGCGAGGTAGGATCAAAAGAGCCGATTTGATTCACATAATGCTCGGATTCGTGGCTGGCATGGTGAACCAGACTTTGCCAGTATGATCAACAGCGACAAAGGTCGGCTGACCGTAGCCTGCAGAGGGTAGGAAATAATGTGGGAGTAGAATCGGGGATGTGAGCGACAGTATTTGTAGAGATGCCCGTTCTGTCGCTTATGCTGTTGTTTCCCGTTCAGCTATGACCGCCAGCATAACCCTTCTTGCCGCACTATGGCGCGAAACAGGCATCAGCAGCGAAGAACAGGGCACATGAGCGCAGCCCAATCTGCCCCTCTGCTGGAAGCGGAAGGGTGGTGAGGTCGATGTAGTTCACCTACCTAGTCGGCGAAAGGCCGCTAGGCCACGAGGCCCAGTTGAGGAGTGAGCAAGGAGGCATTGATCTCCCGCGCACGCCCAAGGGCTTTGATGTTGATGGTGAGGTAGATCAGCGTATTGAGCGTGCGCACCGAGCGTAGGTTGCGGGCTTTGGGTCGCTCAATGCCCAAGTCTTGGCCTGACTGTTGATGCGTTCACACGAGGTGCGTTGCTTGTAGATGGCCTGGTAGAGGGGGCTTGCGCGATCGAGTGTCACACGCATCAGCCCACCGGCTTCCAGGTTAATGTCCTTGACACAGCCTTTGCCCTTGCGAAATTGCTCATGGTCGCAGGTCTGGCCTGTCGGTGCTGGATAGAGCAAGGGACAGCGGTAGCGCTGCGCCCGGTAGCCGTTGGTATGCTGGAACTGATACGTCGGGTGCATGCGCAAGCCGATGGGACAACGCGGCACCCCATCGGCATCGCGCACCGGCACAAAGTAGGTGACGTCGTTTTCGTTGAAGGGCAGGGTGTACTCGGCCAGCACCACATCGCCATAGTCAGGCGTGGTGGCAGCTGCGACGCCGGAGCCATAGCCCCACAGCAGTTCCTTTTTTTCGGTCGTGGAGCCGTCAGGTTGCTCCTGGTTGGTGCTCTTTTTGACGCCCAGGCGGCAGTCCGGGTCGCCTGTGGGTTGCTGGTCTTTGTTGAAGCGCTCGGCGACGTAGGCGCGAAAGTTGTTTTCTTTGACGTTGGCGTAGATGTGCTTGACATCGTAGGCCACGACTTCACCCAGGCCAGGGATTTCGGCTTGCAGGGCCTGCACGCTTTGCGCGAACAGATCGGCCAGCAGACGAGGGTCCAACGACCGCAGGATGTTGTTCAAATGACGCACGCTCGGCACGGTTGTGGCCACATCGAAGCCATAGGGCTGCCTGAGGTCGAGGTGCGGACGAAAGCCCAGTTCGAGCACCAGCAGCGGGTGATCGAGCAGGTAAGCCCGCCAACGTGGCGTCGTGAGGTGGTGTTCGTGGATCCTGACCAGCGCCGCTTTGAGATAGGCACTCTTGGGATGGGCGGGATAGCCTGGCCCACGCTTGCGGGGCGGATCGATCGCGCTCCAGTCAAAGAGGGCGAAGCGGGCGCGGTAGCGTTGCACGACAGGGTCAGCCTCGCGCATGTGCTCCAAAGTGGACTGGTCAAAGGGACGTAAAACGGGTATCATAGTGGGCATGAAGGTAGCTCCTGGCTAAGTATGATGAACAAGACTACTCCTACTTTGCCTGGGAGCTGGCTTCCGTGTCAAGTCCTAGAACACAGTCCGCTTGCTTCTAGGAATTATTTCCCGCCCTCCCTGCAGGGAGTGAAACAACGGTAGCCCAGTTTTGCGCATTGGGATCAAACAAAGCAAGCTTGCCAGGAGGAGTCGAACTGGGACAACTCGGTGACAGATCACAGCCGGGCATAGCTACCCAGACACGTCCACTACTGTCAAATGCGGTTCCCCAGGGATCGCTCCCAGGAACAAAATAATCGGTAACGCTACTGATGCCAGGTGCAAGTGATGACTGTGCATGCGAACCGATGATAGATCCAACCGCAAGAACAGTACTGGTGACCGCCACTGCTAATGCCACACAAATGGCCATGACCTTCCTCGTATTATGCTTCATAAAAATACACCTCTTCCTCATCAGTTCTGTTGCAAAAAATTTGAAGGACCAAAAAGAGATGTAGCTTTGGCTGCGTTTTCGGTAAAAAATGAAGAAGAGGTGCCGTTTTTCATATTATTTGCCTCAGCTGCTTCAAAGGCAGAACCACACTAAGTGGTGGAGACCTCATAAATTGAGCTTGATTTGGTAGCTTGTCCGAGCTTGACCACCAGTTAGTGTGATCCTACTAATTACAAAGCTAGATATGTAAATTTGACCAGATAGCAGTTACAAAAAGGTTAAGAAATGGTAAAGAAATGGTTATAAATTTATCGATAAGGTGAAGGGTTTGTACCGCCCCCATTAGATTGGCACTACAGTCCATTGGTACAGGAGGCTATGATTGCAGCACAAGCGACAAATAGTAATGGAAAGCAAAGTAACTGTTCAGGTAGGGGTTGACCTGGATGCTAGAATAAGGCCATGATAACAAAGGAATACTTGCTGTTGTCTTCGCCGGTCGTCCTCTCCCCATTGCTTGGGGACCTGAGCAGTTACAAAGATGATTTATTTTCGTAAAATAAAAATTAAAATGGTTACTTTCCTGGGGATTTCTATTCTTCTTATTGGTCTCCTTCTCACGGTTTTTATTCCCCACAAGCCTCAGGAAATAAAACAGCACGCTGTTGGTTCAGGAAATATTACTATTGATTATACTTCTCCACTAGGGAAACTTGATCCTATTGGAATCGGTATGGATCTCAGCGGATACGGATATCCAAATGTTTTTGCCAATGACCAGCTAGAACAACAGAAATTAAAGTCATTAGGTATCAAATATATGAGACTGGACTTAAAATACAGTACTCCGGGAGATCCAACAAGCAAGATAGTTTGTAGCGCAAATGGATGTGATACCCGGTGGACAGGCGATTTAATGAAGATACCAATAATTATGTTCGATACTGGATTGTGGGAAATGAACCGGATCTGGCAGGAATATCTGCTGGCGTGTACAGTACGAATTTTAATCAGGATTATGATGCGATGAAAGCCATCGATCCAACAATTCAAATCGGTGGTGGAGCGACTGCTTGGTATGATACACCGTTTTTACAGACATTTTTACAGCGATCCGGCAGCAGGGTTGATTTTGTTGATTTTCATAGATATGCGCAAGAAGGCAATGTGCCGGGGGATTATGCGACGCTTTTCCAATACGCAGCAGAATATAGTAATGATATAAACGATCTTCGATCTCTCATTCGACAAATCGTACCTGCCCGTGCTTCTCAAATAAGTATTGAAGTTGGGGAATGGGAATTAAATTGGGGAGGAAGTGCACAAAATAATACCAATTTCCATGCAGTATGGGCTGCTTCAGTACTGGGACATATTTTAAGTTCTGGTGGATTGTCACTCTTCTTCGACGATAAAGGAAATGCTATCTATGGAAGTCAGCAAAGGGTCACTGATCCATATGGACATATAGTAAATATCAATGTCGATGATACAAACCCTGCCTATCATGGTATCGGTATGTTCACAGGCGAAGGGTTGTTTCGAGGGTTTGGAGATACCATGGTACATGCGAACACAACCCTTCCAGATGTAGAAGTATTTGCTTCAGATAATCCCAAAAATATTGTCGTGATCAATAAAGATCCCTCGATTACCCATACTGCAACAGTTAGCCTTAATGGAGTAACGTCTGGAACAATCGATATATGGAGAAAAGATGAATCTGTGCTGTTTCCCAATCCTCCGATAAAACTAGAAACACTTCCATTGGAAAATGGAACTTTTACCTATCAACTTAGCCCTTTTTCTGTAACAACATTTGTTCTGCATACTGCATCGCAAACCTCTTCAGCATTATCACCTTCTCCACCGGTGACGCCCTTACCAGCCCCGGGAGTGACCCTAGCGCAGGACACGTTCCGACGCGCCAATCAAACCTACTGGGGGACAGCTTCAGATGGACAAGTATGGGGTGGTGATGCCAATCTCTCTACAGTCTTTTCTATTGCTGGCAATACCGGGCAACTAGCCAATGGCTACACTACCTATAGCGCCGTGCTGGGGCCTCCTGCCACGAATGTCCAGGTCCTGTTCAGTGGATCAATGAGCAGTTTCACTAATACGAATATGGGTGCAGTGCTCCGCTGGACCGACAGCAACAACTGGTACAAGTCCTATATTGACGGTACCAATCTGGTCATACAAAAAAAGGTCAATGGTTCACCAACGATCCTGAATGAGATTGCCTTTGCTGCACAAGCTGGCATAACCTACAGCTTGCGTTTTAGCGTCGCTGGCTCGACACTGTCTGCCAAAGTCTGGCAGACAGGTAGTTCTGAGCCAGGTTACTGGATGGTGACAGCTACAGATAGCACCCTCCAATCAGGCTACTGTGGCCTGCGCATACTGGTGCAGACCGGTTCCATAGCACACGTTACTGCGTTTACAACTATAGCCCAGTGAATGTAGGAGTCATCTCCATCCGTTGTGACCCGCTATGGGACATACGAAGAGTATGGTCACTAGTAGAATAGTAGCCAACACTCCATTACAGGGTCATCCCTTGCTCCTTTAATAGAGGCGGATCTTCTAGAAGCGCCCCCTCCCCCCCGGTCTGTACCTTCATCACACTAGAGATCGTTAACCCAAGTGCACTCAGACAAGCCATGCCTGTCGTAGACATAATCAATGCCAACCAGAGATGTGAGAAAATAACCATAGCGGCCACTTTGTCCGTAGGCAGATGGAGCAATCCTGTGAATACAAGCAAGCCAACAGCTTCGTTGCTGCCGACCTGGGCAGGTGGATTTGGTAATATGTAGAACATATTGTACACGGTGTACCCGAAGAGAACAGTTCCGAAAGGGATTGGAAAGCCAATAACCCAGAAAACCAACATGGCAAAAAGACTGTCGAAGACCACAGCTACACCGGTAAGAAGTGCTGCTGCAATAAAAATTTTTGGACGGCTTATACCTAGAAGCAGTGCATCTATAAAGCCGATAGCAAAGACCTCGATCTTGCTGCCGATCGATTTTGGAAAGACGCCCTTCACTTTGTGAAGCAGCCCAATAGCGCTGGTGCGTTTCCAGGCGGCTAGTGCCACAAAGAAGATCAGGCCGATGAATAACCCACCCACTAGCCCTAGCACTAACCAGAGCTTGATATCCATATGCAAGCCAAGAAACGGCACAAGTGCCATAATGAAGAGAGCAGGTACTAAATCCAAAGCTTTGTCCATGGCGACGGTTGGCAGTGATTGACTAATGGGAATACGTGCAATACGTTTGAGCATCAGAGGCTTTGCTACTTCTCCTACACGTATTGGTAACAAGAAGTTCAGGAAAATACCGACCAGGTAGAGTTTAACCACTTTGAAGGTACTTACCTTCCCAACAGGATTTAAGAAGAGTTTCCAGCAAACGCCACGAATTGAAAAGGCCAGGAGAAAGGCAACACCTGAGAGCAGACCGAGAATGATAGATCGAGGGGTAGCCAAGTTCTGTTGAAGCACACGAATTGTGGTGGGAATATCTACGAGATGTGAGATGAGGAACAGTAGTCCAACACCAATAAACAGACCAACGATGAGTTTTGCTGCAGGGGTGTGGAGAAAGGTTTTCCATGCGGATTGCTGTTTCTCGAAGGGTAACGCCGACGCCCTGGCAAGGAGTAGCCGGTCTCGACCAAGGGGTTCGTGTCCATCGAGGGTTACGGCAGGGAGTGATTCCGCCTGTTGAGTATTGTAGGGCCAGCTTCCTTCTTTCTTTTCCATGTCATCACTAGTACTACAGCCGCACTTATGTGGTATAATGAGAGGGAAACAAATACAAGGAGGAAGAGATGGTAGTGTTTCCCTCAATCGAAGATCTGCGCACTTGGGCAGATCGTTTAGAAGAAGTGCAAGAACGTTTAGCGCCGTACTTTGAGCGCTCAGAGCCGCGCCAGCGGGCAATGGCCTATATCCGTGGCTTGGTCGGCATCACCGAGCGAAAAAATGGGTGGCAGTTGGCTGAATTGGCAGGAGAAGCGACCCCCGATGGGATGCAACGTCTGCTCAACACGGCCCACTGGGATGCGGATCAAGTACGCGACGACCTGCAACAGTATATCCTGACGCACCTGGCCGACCCAGAAGCGGTGCTGGTGGTTGACGAGACCGGCTTTCTCAAAAAAGGGAAGAAGTCGGTGGGGGTGGCAGCCCAATATACAGGAACGGCAGGCAAGATCGCCAACAGCCAGATCGGGGTCTTTCTGGCCTACGCCAATCGGTATGGAGCGGTGTTGCTCGACCGGGAACTGTATCTGCATGCCGACTGGGAGAAAGACCCCGAGCGGTGCCAGGAGGCGGGTGTGCCAAAGGAGCGACGCACCACGATTAAGAAGCCGACGTTGGCCAAACACATGCTGGAACGCGCCTTTGCCCATGGAGTGAAAGCCGCCTGGGTGACGGGCGACACCGTCTATGGCGGGGATTACAAACTGCGCAGCTGGCTGGAGGAACGCTTGCAGCCTTACGTGTTGGCCGTGCCAAAGAACCAGCGCATCGGGCTCACCCACCGGGTTGATGAAGTCGTGGCGAGTTGGCCTGCCGAGTGGTGGCAACGTCTATCGGCAGGGGAAGGCAGTCAGGGCCCCCGGCTCTATGACTGGGCCTGGCAGTCGCTCGATTTTCGCTGGACGGAACCGGGGTGGAAGCAGTGGCTGCTCGCCCGGCGTAGCCTCTCCGACCCTACCGAGATCGCCTACTACTTCGTTTTCGCGCCGGAGTCAGTCAGCTTGGAACAAGTCGTGCGGGCCGCTGGCAGCCGCTGGCAGGTGGAAGAAGCCTTTGAGCTGGCCAAACAGCAGGTCGGGTTGGATGAATACGAAGTACGTCATTGGCAGGGCTGGTATCGGCATATCACTCTGGCGATGTTTGCTCTGGCGTTTTTGACGGTGGTCAAAGTGGCAGGGCAAAAAAGGGGGCCCAATTTCAGGAGCAAGAAGTCGCTCAGCTTCTTCCCCTGACGGTCCCCGAGGTGCGCCGACTGCTCTGGCGGCTGGTGTGGCAAGCTCCTCCGACTCTTGAAGCAGTTCTGTACTGGTCGCGCTGGCGCAGGCGACATCAAGCCAGGGCCAAACAAGCACATATCAAACGGCGAGCAGCTCGCTTAGCTGCCTAAGTGCGGCTGTAGTACTAGTGGATAC
>WNFI01000308.1_pt1 | contig 11838 bp, 16 predicted proteins | sample 5400471 | NCBI WGS metagenome assembly WNFI01 (sample SAMN13153348, study PRJNA577476) | soil metagenome | isolation source: 100 cm saprolite on Douglas fir-dominated hillslope | place: USA:California | collected 2013-09-17
GCCGGCATCGTCATGGACGCGCAGCTGAAGAACATGACGGATGAGCAGTTCGACAAGGTGATCGACATCAACCTGAAGGGCGTCTACAACTCGACGCGGATGGTCGTGGACATCATGCTGGCGCAGGGATCGGGGGTCATCCTGACGACCTCCTCGGTCGTCGGGCTGTACGGCAACTTCGGCCAGACGAATTACGCCGCCAGCAAGTTCGCCGTGATCGGGATGACCAAGACCTGGGCCCGGGAGCTGGGGCGCAAGGGCATACGCGCGGTTGCCGTGTGCCCGGGCTTCATCAGGACGCCGATCCTCAACCAGATGCCGGATGAAGTGCTGAAGGGCATGGCGGCGAAGGTTCCATCCGGCCGGCTTGGCGAGCCCGAGGAAGTGGCCAACGTGTTCGCGTTCCTCGCCTCCGACGACGCCAGCTATATCAACGGCGCGGTGATCAGCGTTGACGGTGGCATGACCCTTTAAATTGCGTTATAGCCGCCGTCGACGCGCAGGTCGGCGCCGGTCATGAAGCTGGAAGCATCCGAGGCGAGGAATAGCGCCGCGGCGGCGATCTCCTCGGGCCGGCCGAGCCGGTTCAGCAGGTGCTTCGGGCCGAGGAGCTCGCGCGCCTTTTCCATCGAGCCGAAACGCAGCATGCGCTCGGTCTCCACCGCACCCGGCGAAAGCGTGTTCACCCGGATCTTCTGCGCCGCGTGGTCGGCCGCCATGGCTTTGGCCATGGTGATCAGCGCTCCCTTGGTGGAGCAGTAGGCGACGCGCCCCGGCGTGCCCACGGTGCCGAGCTGCGAAGCGATGTGGATGATGGAGCCGCCGCCGGCGCGCGCCAGGTGCGGAATGGCCCACCGGCTCATCAGGAAGGCACCGGCGACATTGACGGCGAACACGCGGTTCCAGGCCGCGAGATCGAGCTCGACGACCGTTGCGCTCGGATCCTTCATCGCCGCGCCATTCACCAGCACCTGCAGGCCGCCGAAGGCCTTGATCACCTGCTCGACCGCCTTTGCAGTTTCAGATTCTGAAGACACGTCGCAGGCGATGGCGAGAAATCCCTTTACTCTTTTGACGTCCAGATCCACGCACGCGACCTTGGCGCCGGCTTCGGCAAAAGCGCGCGCGATGGCGCTGCCGATGCCTCCCGCCCCGCCGGTGACGATCGCCGCCTTTCCTTGCAGTGAGTAATTCATTACCGTCTCCCGAGATACGCTTGTTTCACGCGCTCGTCCTGCTTGAGGACCGCGCAGGGTCCGCTCGCGATGATCGCGCCCGTCTGCAGCACGTAGCCGCGGCTTGCCGTTTCGAGCGCGTAGCGGGCGTTCTGCTCGACCAGCAGGATGCTCGTCCCGGCGGCGTTCGCGGCGCGGATGCTGCGGAAGATGTCCTGCACGACGAGCGGCGCGAGGCCGAGCGAGGGCTCGTCCATGCACAGCAGCCGCGGCCCGGACATCAGCCCCCGGGACAGCGCGAGCATCTGCTGCTCGCCGCCGGAGAGCGTTCCCGCCGCCTGAGACACGCGCTCGCGCAGCCGCGGGAACATCTCCATCACCCGCTCCATCTGCGAGCGCAGCTTCCCCCGGTCGGCGCGGAACTTGAAGCCGCCCATTTCGAGGTTTTCCCTTACCGTCAGCGCCGGGAACACGCGCCGGCCTTCCGGCACCAGCGCGATGCCGGCGAGCGCCCGGCGATATGCAGGCAGGTTTGTTATGTCCTGACCTGAAAAAATGATCTGGCCCCTGCGTGGCAGCATAGCGCCGGCGACGCCGCGCAGGGTGGTGGTCTTGCCGGCGCCGTTGGCGCCGATGAGCGTGACGATCTCGCCTTCGGCGACGTCGAAGGAGAGGTCGCGCACCGCCGGGACTTCGCCATACGCCAGCTCGAGGTTTTGTACTTCAAGCAGCAAATTCCCCCCCGAGGTAGGCCGCGATCACCGCCGGGTTGCTCTGCACTTCGCGCGGCGTGCCTTCGAACAGCGCCTCGCCGTGGTCCATGACGAAGACGCGATGGGCGACGTTCATCACCAGGTCCATGTTGTGCTCGACCACCACCACCGTGATGCCGCGCCGGCCGATCTCCTCGAGCCTTTGCAGCAGGAACTCGACCTCGGCGGCGTTCAGCCCCGCCGCCGGCTCGTCGAGCATGAACAGGCGCGGCCGCGTCGCCAGGGCGCGCGCGATCTCGAGCATGCGCTGCTGCCCGTACGGCAGCGCTCCGGCGCGCTCGCCGGAACGCGCCTCCAGCCCGATGAACGCGAGCAGCGCCCGCGCCTCCTCGCGGAAGCCCCCGGCATTGCCGTAAAGGAGATATTTCCAGAAAGGCGCGTCTTGATGGATGTGGAAGCCGGTAAGCACGTTCTCGAGCACCGTGAGCTGCTTGAAGAGGCGGATCTTCTGGAAGGTGCGCGCGATGCCGAGCCGCACGCGGCGGTGAGCCGGCAAGCCGATCAGGTTTTTTTCGTCAAAATACAAGGATCCGGCATCGGGCTGATACAGGCCCGACAGCAGGTTGAGCAGCGTCGACTTGCCGGCGCCGTTCGGCCCGATCAGCGCGAAGATCGATTTTTCCGGCACGCCGATCGAAACGTTCTGCACCGCGCGCACGCCGCCGAAGCTCTTGCTGATCTCATTGGCCTGCAAAATCATCGTAGGCGCGCGCGCAATGCCATCCACGCCTGAACCATGCCGCCGGGCATGAACAGCACCACCAGCGTCAGGGCGATGCCGTAGATCATCAGCCGCAATTCGCCGAAGCCGCGCAGCAATTCGGGCAGGAAGGTGAGCACGACCGCGCCCACCACCGGGCCGATCATGGTCCCCACGCCACCGACGATGACCATGGCCAGCATCGTGAACGACTCGACGATGTTGAACGCGTCGGGCACCAGCGTGCCGACCAGGCCGGGATAGAAGACGCCGGCCAGGCCGGCGATCGCCGCGCCCAGGCCGAAGGCGAACGCCTTCCAGAGCGCACCGTTGACGCCGAGCGAGGCGGCCGACACCTCGTCCTCGCGGATCGCGCGCAGGGTCTCGCCGATCGGCGAGCGCACCAGGTTGTCGAGCAGCGCGTAGACCAGCACGCCAATCCCGGCCACCAGATAGAACAGCGCCGCCGTACTCGAAACCGGCGGCAGGATGCCGTAGATGCCCCGCACTCCCTGGGTGACCTTCTCCCAGTTCACCAGGACCTGGTAAGTGATGACGGCGAAGCCGAGCGAAGCGATGGCGAGATAGTGCCCGCGCAGCCGCACCGCGAAGGCCGCGAGGGCGAGGCCGAGGAGCCCGGCCGCTCCGACCGCCGCCAGCGCCGCGAGCCAGAAGCTCCAGCCGTAGCTCTTGATGAGGAGGGTCGAGACGTACGCGCCGATGCCGAAGAAGGCGGACTGGCCGAGGTTGAGCTGCCCGGTGTAGCCCATCACCAGGTTGAGCGACAGCGCAAGCAGCACGTTCATCGCGCAAAGCACCAGGATGCCGCGCCAGTACGGCGTAGTAATGAGCCACGGCAGCGCAGCCACGACGAGGATGCTCAGCAAAAAATAAATCCCTCTCGCGCTCAAACGTTTTCTTCCTTGCGCTCGGCGATCAGGCCGGTCGGGCGCACCGCCAGCATCGTCAGCAGCAGCGCGAACGCCACCAGGTCGATCAGCCCGGAGCCGAGATACTGGACCGTGAATGCCTCGACGATGCCGACCAGCAGGCCAGCGATGATGGTGCCCTGCATGTTGCCGAACCCGCCGATGATGACGATGGCGAAGGCCTTGACGATCAGCGACGCGCCGGTAAACGGGGTCAGCACCACCACCGGCCCGAGCAGCGCGCCCGCCATGCCGGCGAGCGCCGAGGCGATGACGATGGTGAGGCCGATCAGCAGGTTGGGATTGATGCCCATCAGGCCGGCGGTCTCGCGGTCCTGCGCCACCGCGCGCAGCGCCTTGCCGAGAAAGGTGAAGCGCATGAAAGCGTAGAGCGCGGCGATGGCCGTCACCGAAACCGCGACCACGAGCAGGCTCTGCGCGCTGATGAAGATGCGCCCGAAGCGGAGCGTCTCGCGCGCCAGGGGCGAGTCGAACTGGTAGGGGATCGGGCCGAACAGCGCCAGCTGGCCGTTCTCGAGCAGCACCGACACGCCGATCGTCGCGATCAGCGGGCGCAGCTCGTCGCCCCGCGAGCGCAAAGGCGCGAACACCGCGGCGTTCACCAGGAAGCCCAGCACCGCTCCGGCGCCGAGCGCCGCCACCAGCGACAGGAGATAGCCGCCCGTGTCCGGCAGCCCCAGCACCTTGGTGGCGAACCGCGTCGCGGTGAAGAACGCGGTGAACGCGCCGACGGTGACGAAGTCGGCGTGGGCGAAGTTGATCTGGTTCAGCACGCCGTAGATCAACGTGAGCCCGAGGGCCACCATCACGTACAGGCAGCCCAGGTAGATCCCGTTAACCGACTGCTGGACGACCAGCTCTACCAGTCGAGCCCTTTCCAGCTCAGGTCCTTCTGGGTCTCGACGAAGTGGATCACCGACAGGTCGGTGTTCTGGCCGTTGGGCCCGAAGGTGATCCTGCCGGTCGTCACTTCCACGTCCTTGAACCTGGAAAAGCGCTCGCGGATCGATTCCGAGTCGGTCGCGCCGCGGCGCACCGCCTCGGCGATCAGCAGGATCGTGTCGTAGGCGTGCGAGTTGATGTGGGTCGGCACCCGGTCGGCGCCGTACTTCGCGCGGAACGCCTTGATGAAGTCCTGCACGATCGCGCGCTTCTCGGTCGGATCGAACTGCACGATGCGGATGTAGCCCTCGGCGGCCTGGCCGGCCTTCTGGTCGAAGCCGTAAGGCAGCCAGATCGAGCCCATCTGGATCGCGTTGCCGCCGCCTCCCCTGACCACTCTCGCCTGCGCAAGCGCCTGCGCCAGCCGGACTGTCTGGCCTTCGAGGGCGAAGGTCGGCAGCACGTCGACCTTGCCGAGCGATGCGATGCGGGTGGCGATCGAGGTGAAGTCGTTGACGTCGCGCCCGAAATCGATGCGCGCCAGGATCTTGCCGCCCGCGGCGGCAAAATGCCTCTCGAAGCCATCGGCGCTGTCGACGCCCGCGTTGGTCTTTTCATAGAGCAGCACCGCGGTGCGCGCCTTCAGCTTGTCGTAGGCATGCTTGCCCAGCGGCTGGCCCTGCTGCTCGCCATTCGGAAAGATGCGGAACACGTACTTGTAGCCCGACTCGGTCAGCTTCATCGTCACCGAGCCGGCGTTGAGCTGCACCACCTTGGACTGCTCGAGGATCGGCGCGATCGCGAGCGACGCGTCCGAGCACTCGTCGCCGATGACGATGTGCGGCTTGTGCTGGTCGAGGATGCGCTTCACCGCATTGGTGGCCTGCAGCGGGCTGCACGCCGAGTCCTCGTACTGCACCTGCAGGCGATAGCCGTTGGCCCCGCCCTTGAACTGCTCGAGCGCGAGGTCGATGCCCTCCTTGCCCATCACGCCGAAATACGATCCCGGACCCGAGATCGGCAGCACCACGCCGATGCGGATCACGCGGTCCTGCGCCTGCGCGGTGAACGTCGCGCAGGCAAACGCAAAGATTGCCGCTCTGATTGCCAGCTTCATGGATTCCCCCTCCTCAGGAGATGCGCCAATGTACAAAAGCCGCCCGCTTCCCACAAGGCTCCATTCAGTACTTCGCGTTCCCCGGCGTTCTAGGAAACGGAATCGCGTCGCGCACGTTGGTGAGACCGGTGACGTAGGCGATCGTGCGCTCGAAGCCGAGGCCGAAGCCGGCGTGCGGCACCGTGCCGTAGCGGCGCAGGTCGCGGTACCAGCCGTAGTGCTCCTTGTCGACGCCCCGCTCGGCCATGCGGGCGTCGAGCACCTCCAGCCGCTCCTCGCGCTGGCTGCCGCCGATGATCTCGCCGATCCCGGGCGCGAGCACGTCCATCGCCGCGACCGTGCGGCCGTCGTCGTTCACCCGCATGTAGAAGGCCTTGATGCCCTTGGGATAGTTCATGACGATGACGGGCTTTTTCGCATGCCGCTCGGTGAGGTAGCGCTCGTGCTCCGACTGCAGGTCGATGCCCCACTTCACCGGGAACTCGAACTTCTCTTTCGCGCGCTCGAGGATGGCGATCGCCTCGCCGTAGTCCATGCGCACGAACTCCGAGTCGACGATCCCCTGCAGCTTCGCCACCAGCCCCTTCTCGATGCGCTCGTCGAAGAAGGCAAGATCCTCCTGCCTTTCCCTCAGTAAAGTTTCAAACGTGAACTTCAAAAGCGCTTCCGCAAGATCTGCGTTGTCCGACAGATCTGCAAAGGCGATCTCGGGCTCCACCATCCAGAACTCGGCGAGGTGCCGGCTGGTGTTCGAGTTCTCGGCGCGGAAGGTCGGCCCGAAGGTATAAACCCTGGAGAGCGCCAGGCAGTAGGCCTCGACGTTGAGCTGCCCCGACACCGTGAGGAAGGTCTCGCGGCCGAAGAAGTCCTGCGCGAAGTCGGTTTTGCCCTCGGGCGTGCGCGGCAGGTTGGCGAGATCGAGCGTCGACACCCGGAACAGCGCGCCCGCGCCCTCAGCGTCCGAGGCGGTGATGATGGGCGTATTGACCCAGAGAAAATCGCGCTGGTGGAAGAAGCGGTGGATCGCCTGCGCTACGGTGTGCCGCACGCGCGTCGCCGCGGCGATCACGTTGGTGCGCGGCCGCAGATGCGCCACCTCGCGCAGGAACTCGAGCGAGTGCGGCTTGGGCTGGATCGGGTAAGTGTCCGGATCGTCGACCCAGCCTAGAACTCTGATCGCGCTCGCCTGCATCTCGAACGGTTGGCCCTTGGCGGGCGAGGGCACTATGTTGCCGACAGCCTCGACCGCGCAGCCCGCTGTCAATTTCAAAATTTCCTGGGAATAATTGGGCAACGTATTCGCCGCCACCACCTGCACCGGATGGAACGAGGAGCCGTCCGACACGTTGACGAAGGAGAACCCCGCCTTAGAGTCGCGCCGCGTGCGCACCCAGCCCTTCACCGTGACGCTCGCGTCTTTCGGCGCCCGCCCGGCGAGGACATCGCGCACCGTCAACTGGCTAGCCATCGATCTTGATCGCGGCTTCGCGGATCAGCCTGCCGAAGCGCTCGTACTCCGCGGTGTTCATCTGCGTAAATTGCTGGACGCTGAGCGCGCCGGGCTCGCCGCCGAGACCGGCGAGCCTCGCCTGCACGTCTGGCAGCTTGAGCGCCTTCTGCAGCTCGGCGTTGAGCCGCTCGACGATCGGGCGCGGCGTGCCGCCGGTCACGAAGAGGCCATACCAGGTGCTCATCTCGACGCCCTGAACCCCCGATTCGACGAGCGTGGGGACGTTGGGGAGCTCGGCGGCCCGCTGCGGCGTTGTGACCGCCGCATGAAGAGCTCGGCCGCGATGTGCTGCGTGCTGCCTACGCCGACCGAGGCAAAGCGGTATTCGTTCGGCCTCGCCTTCAGGAGCGCGAGAAGCTCGTCGAGAGTGCGGGCGGGAACGCCAGTATTCACCACCACGACATTGGGCACGACCACCACCAGGCCGACGGGCTGGATATCCTTCTGCGCATCGAAGCCGAGCTTGATGAGGTGAGGCGCGATGGCCTGCCCGGTATTGGTGGCCACCATGAGGGTATGGCCGTCGGGCGCTGCCCTGGCCGTGAAGTCGGCGGCCAGCGTGTTCGATGCGCCGGGGCGGTTTTCGACGACGAACGGCTGCTTGAAGCGCTCGGCAAACTTGTCCGCCAGCAGGCGGGAGATGATGTCGATGCCGCCGCCCGGAGAGGCGCCCGCCATGATTTTCACCGGCCTCGCCGGGTACTGCTGGGCGAGCGGAGCGCTCGCCCAAAGCAGGAGAAAGATCGCGATGCAGCGCATTCAGGTCTTCAGCCTGTAGCCGGTCTTGAAGATCCACCATACCGCGGCGAGGCAGGCAACGAGGAACAGGCTCGTCATCGCCAGGCTCACCGCCACGTTCACGTCGGCGATCTCATAGAAGCTCCAGCGGAAACCGCTCACCAGGTAGACCACGGGATTGAACAGGGTGACCGTCTGCCAGACGGGCGGCAATACGCTGATGGAATAGAAAGTGCCTCCCAGGAACGTCAACGGGGTGATGACGAGCAGGGGCACGAACTGCAGCTGCTCGAAGCCGTCCGCCCAGATGCCGATGATGAACCCGAACAGGCTGAAGGTCACGGCGGTCAGCAGGAGGAACGCGAGCATCCAGGCCGGATGGGCGATGCGCAGCGGCACGAACAGGCCCGCCGTGGCGACGATGATCAGCCCCAGGATGACCGACTTGGTGGCGGCCGCGCCGACATACCCCGCCGCGATCTCGAGATACGAGACCGGCGCCGACAGGATCTCGTAGATCGTGCCGGTGAACCTGGGAAAGTAGATGCCGAACGAGGCGTTCGTGACGCTCTGCGTCAGCAGCATCAGCATCGCCAGCCCCGGCACGATGAAGGCGCCGTAGCTGACGCCCTCGATCTCGGTGATGCGCGTGCCGATCGCCGCGCCGAACACCACGAAATACAGCGACGTCGAGATGACCGGGGCGACGATGCTCTGCAGCAGCGTGCGGCCCGTGCGCGCCATCTCGAACACGTAGATCGCCCAGATCGCGCGGTAGTTCATCTTTTTTGCCGCACCAGGTCGACAAAAATATCTTCGAGCGAGCTCTGCGTGGTCTGCAGATCCTTGAAGCCGATGCCCGCCTGGTTGAGATCGTCGAGCAGGGACGTGATGCCGGTGCGCTCGCCCTGCGTGTCGTAGGTATAGACCAGCTCGTGGCCGTCAGCCGCCAGGTTCAGGCGATGCGCTGCGAGCCCGGCTGGGATGGCGTCGAGCACTTCGTGCAGCTGGAGCGTCAGCACCTTCTTGCCGAGCTTGCGCATGAGCTCGGCCTTCTCCTCGACCAGGATGATCTCTCCCTTGCTGATCACGCCGATGCGGTCGGCCATCAGCTCGGCCTCCTCGATGTAGTGGGTGGTGAGGATGACGGTCACACCCGAGTCGCGCAGGAAGCGTACCGACTTCCACATGTCCTGCCGAAGCTCGACATCGACGCCGGCGGTCGGCTCGTCGAGAAACAGCACCTGCGGCTCGTGCGCCAGCGCCTTGGCGATCAGCACGCGGCGCTTCATGCCGCCCGACAGCGTCATGATCTTGCTGTTCTTCCTGTCCCACAAGGACAGGTCCTTGAGCACCTTTGCAAGGTGGTCCGGATTGGCCGGCTTGCCGAACAGGCCGCGGCTGAAGCTGACCGTCGCCCAGACGCTTTCGAATGCATTGCTGGTCAGCTCCTGCGGCACCAGGCCGATCATGGCGCGCGCGGCACGATAGTCCTTGAGGATGTCATGGCCGCCGACCGACACGGCGCCCGCGGACGGCGTCACAATTCCGCAGACGATGTTGATGAGCGTCGTCTTGCCGGCGCCGTTCGGACCCAGCAGGGCGAAGATCTCGCCGCGGCGGATGTCGAGGTTGACGCGCTTGAGCGCCTCAAAGCCGGAGGCGTAGGTCTTCGAGAGATTCGAAACCGAAATGATCGGCGGCATAGGAGCCGCGCATTCTAATTCATGCCGCGCTGATGTCGACCTTGTCGGGGTAGAAGGCGAGCCGCTCCTTGATCACGCTCATCTCGTCGTACGGCTGCTCGTAGCTCCAGACCGCGTTCTCGGGCCCATTCACCAGTGAGAAATACGCTGCGTCGCCCTTGAACGGGCAATGCGTCCGATGGCTCGAGCGGATGAGCCGCTCCATCTTCACGTCCTTGCGGGGAAAATAGAAGACCGCGGGATAGTTGCCCTCCTCCATCCTGATGGCGTCGCGCGTCTCGGCGATGACTTCGCCGTTGAACGTCACGCGCACGCGCTCCTTCGCGGGCTTCATCTCGATGCGATGATCTGTCATTTCTTTTTCTTCCTGGCGGCCTTCTTGGCAGGCTTACGGGCTGCCGCCGGGGCCGCCTTCCACAGGCCGTTCATGCGGCCCTCTGGGTCGGTGAACAGCGACAGCCTGCCCATGCCGGGCACCTCCTGCTCCTCGACGTGGATCACGCCGCCCGCGTCGACGATCTTCTTGCGGTAGGCCGCGAGGTCGTCGACGAGGACGTATAAAAGCATGTTGCCAGGCCAGGGGCCTTCGCGCTCCGGCTTGAGGATGCCACCGTTGATGCCGCGCATCTCTCCTTTCGCGCCGGTCTCGACCAGGCGGTAGTTGACCTGCGGCATGTGCCGCACCTTCCAGCCGAAGATCTTCGCGTAGAAGTCCGACACCATCGCCGGATCCTTCGACATGAACTCCCAATGAACGACAGGTCTTCCCATGATGGTCTCCTTTGGGCTCAAAGCGCCCGACCGTTGAAATTCTTGACGGTGAGCGACGAAAGCTCGATGCCTTCGAGGCAGCGCGCGTTCACTGCCGCCATCTGGTTGCCCTTCGGATCGGCGCCTTCGCCGAACGGGTGGATGCCGCAATCGGCGCAGAAGCGATGCTTGATGGCGTGCTTGTTGAACAGGTAGGTGCTCAAATCCTTCTCCGGCGTCAGCAGATGCAATTTCTGGCGCGGAACGAACCACATAAGCACTCCCTTCCGGGAGCACATCGAGCAGTTGCACGCCGTGACGTCCTTGATCTCGCCTTCCACCTCGAAGGCGACCTTGCCGCAGTGGCAGCTGCCTTTGTAGATCATGCCGCTTTTGCCTGCTTGGCCCGCTTCAGGCCTTCGATGTCGATCTTCCTCATCTGCATCATCGCCTTCATGACGCTTTGCGAGATCGCGGGATCGGGATCGCTCAGCAGCTCGAGCAAGGCGTCCGGGGTGATTTGCCAGCTGAGGCCGAACTTGTCCTTGAGCCAGCCGCACATGCTCTCCTGCCCGCCGCCGGCAAGCAGCTTGTCCCAGTAAGCTCGCGACCATCACGCTCCCCTTCGGTCCGGGTCCCGCGTCGCCGTAGCGCAAGACCTTGCCCATCTTGGAGTTCTTGAAGACTGAAACGTAGAACTTCGCTGCCTCTTCGGCCTGGCCGTCGAACCACAGCATCGAGGTGATTTTTTGCATGATCAGGCTCCCGGCCGCCGTGCGGTCTGCGAGCCCGGCTTCGGCATGCTCTTCGCCATTTCCTTCATCGCCTCGTCCATCTCCTCGCGGCTCACGTCGCGCACGTGCGTGCCGACCGACCAGTGGTGGCCGAAGGGGTCCTCGAGCTTGCCGTAGCGATCGCCCCAGAACTGCTCGGCGACCGGCATCGTCACTTTCGCGCCCGCCTTCACCGCGCGCTCGACGAACTTATCGGCGTCGTCGACGTAGAGGTGGATCGTGACCGGCGAGCCTTTGAGCGAAGCGGGCCCGAGCGAGCCCCACTCAGGCATCTCGTCGGCGAGCATCACCACCGAGTCGCCGATCTTCACCGCGGCGTGCATCAGCCGGCCGTCGGGGCCCGGCATGCGCGCCTGCTCCTCGGCGCCGAACGCCTTCTTGTAGAACTCGATCGCCTTCGCCGCACCGGCGCAGACGAGATGTGGCGTGACCGAGTGCATTCCTTCGGGGATGGCTTTCGCTTTCATGGTGCTACCTCCTTGAGATGAAGTGTCCCGATGCGATCGTTGACCGGCGGAAATGCGAGCGCGATGGCGACCGCGCCGATTCCCACCGCGAAAGAGCCGATATACAGCCAGGTGTACCCGCCGAAGCGGTCGAAGATCCAGCCGCCCACCGCAGGACCGAGCGCCATCCCGAGGCTAGACACCATGGCGGCGGCGCCGAACACCGCGCCGAGGATGCGCTGCCCGAAGTATTCGCGCGCAAGGACCGCGTAGAGCGGCATCACGCCGCCGTAGGCG
>WNFI01492592.1_pt1 | contig 11838 bp, 5 predicted proteins | sample 5400471 | NCBI WGS metagenome assembly WNFI01 (sample SAMN13153348, study PRJNA577476) | soil metagenome | isolation source: 100 cm saprolite on Douglas fir-dominated hillslope | place: USA:California | collected 2013-09-17
GCGCGTGCCGAGGCCGGCGGCAGGAAGCACGGCCTTGCGGACTTTGTTGCGGCCGCTCGTGGAGACTTCAGCTGGCGCAGAGTTGGGTGTGGCGTAGGCTTTGTTGGTCATAGGCTCAGTGTTTCGCACACTCCAAGAAGGTGGACACCATTCTTCGACGCGCTTTCGAATCCGTCAATGTTTTTGCGCTTGAACCGTGCCCGTTGGGTTAGTCGAGTTTTGCGGCGCGGGTTGGGGCGCCAGCCGGTAATCTGCTTGCTGGGTTGCGCGTCGTTCAGGTGCGGAGCGTATCGACTTTTTCCGTATCCTGCTAGAATCGAGTTCCATGGGCCAGCCGCAGTTCGTTCATCTTCACGTTCATACCGATTACAGCTTGCTCGACGGAGCTTGCGAAACTTCCGAGCTACTTGACGAAGCGTCCCGCCAGAAGATGCCGGCCGTGGCCATCACGGATCACGGCAATCTGTTTGCTGCCGCGAATTTTTTCTACGAAGCCAGCAAGCGCGACGTCAAGCCCATCATCGGCTGCGAAGTCTATGTGGCCAAGGGCAGCCGCCATGACCGTGGCGAAAAAACGAATGGGAGCAACGGCCAGGATCGCGGCGACGGCGAACCCGGAATGCGCGGTTCGAATCATCTGGTGCTCCTTTGCGAGTCGCTCGAGGGCTATCACAATTTAATCAAACTGGTCTCCGCCGGTTTTCTCGAAGGCTTCTACTACCGCCCGCGCATTGACTACGACTTGCTTGCGAAACACAACAGGGGGCTAATCGCCCTTTCGGCTTGCCTTCGCGGTCCGGTGACCGAAGCGGTCGCGGACCAGAAGTACGATCAAGCGCGCGAGAATGCTTACCGTTTGCGCGATGTTTTCGGCAAAGGAAATTTCTTTCTCGAAATTCAGGACCAGGGATTGCCGGTCGAAAAAGATGTCAACCGCGAACTGGTGCGTCTTTCGAAGGAGACCGGCATCCCGCTCGTGGCCACCAACGATTGTCATTACCTCCATCACGACGACGCTCATGCCCAGGAAGTGCTGTTGTGCATCCAGACCGGCAAGACCATGAGCGACACGAATCGCATGAAGTTCCAGACCGACCAGTTTTATTTTAAGAGCGCGGTGGAGATGGCGCAGGTTTTCGGCGAGCTTCCCGAAGCCCTGAGCCGCACCGTGGACATCGCTGCGCGTTGCAATGTCAAAATCGAGCGCATCCCCAATCCTTTCCCGGAGTTCAAAGTGCCGGAAGGGCACACCTCGGCGAGCTATTTTGAAGCGGTGGTGCGAGAGGGATTTGCCGCGCGCGTTCCGCAGCTCGAGCGCCTAGCGCAGCATGGATTCCTGCGGAATTCGCTGGCCGAGTACGAGCGCCGGCTCACCTCCGAAATCGAAATGATCAAGAAGATGCGCTACGAGGGCTACTTCTTGATCGTCTGGGATTTTATCCACTACGCGCGCACGCAAGATGTTCCCGTCGGGCCGGGAAGAGGTTCGGCAGCGGGCAGCTTGGTCAGCTACGCTCTGCGCATCACCGACGTCGACCCGTTGCAATACAACTTGCTCTTCGAGCGTTTCCTGAACCCCGAGCGCGTCTCCATGCCCGATATCGACATTGACTTCTGCATGCGACGGCGCGGCGAGTTGATCGAATACGTGACGCAAAAGTACGGCCGCGAAAATGTGTCTCAGATCATTACTTTCGGCACCATGGCTGCCAAGGCCGCGGTGAAGGACGTTGGCCGCGCCATGGATATTCCTTACGGTGAAGTGGACCGCCTGGCCAAGCTTATTCCCACGACGCTCGGCATCGAACTGAAGGCTGCGTTGGAAGAGGCCCCGCAGCTGAAATCTGCGATCAATAGCGACGAGCGGCTGAAGGATTTGATGGCCGTGGCGCTACGTCTGGAAGGATTGTCGCGGCACGCCTCCACCCATGCGGCCGGCGTAGTGATTTCGCCGCGGCCGCTCACGGACATCGTTCCGCTCTACAAGTCCAACCGCGATGAAATCACCACGCAGTACGACATGAATGCGCTCGAGCGGATCGGCCTGCTGAAAATGGATTTTCTTGGCCTGACGACGCTCACGGTGCTCCACGACACCGTTCGCATGATCGAGCAGAACCGCGGCTTGAAAATTGACATCGAAAATCTCGCGTTGGACGACGCCGAAACCTACAAACTCTTCGCCCGCGCAGATACGACCGCCATTTTTCAATTCGAATCGCACGGCATGCGAGATATTCTGCGGCGTTACCAGCCGACCCGCATCGAGGATCTCACCGCCCTCAACGCGCTCTATCGCCCCGGCCCCATTCAGGGCGGCATGATCGATGATTTCATCAACCGATGCAAATCGCCAATCTCCTGGCGAGCTTTTCACTGGGGGAAGCGGACATTCTTCGTCGAGTCATGGGCAAGAAAAAGAAAGAAGAGATGCCCCCTCAGCGCGCCAAGTTTATGGCCGGATGCGTGGCCAACAAGATTCCGGAGAAAAAAGCCGAGCGTATCTTCGATTTGATGGAAGTATTTGCCGGCTACGGCTTCAACAAGTCGCACTCGTGCGCTTACGCTCTGCTGGCTTATCAGACCGCTTACCTGAAAACGCATTATCCCGTGGAATTCATGGCCGCGCTGCTGACTTCGGAAGCGGGCAACACCGAAAAAGTCGTGAAGTACATCAATGAAGCGCGCGGGATGAGTATTTCCATTCTTCCGCCCGATGTGAATGAGAGCGATCTGTATTTTACGCCGGTCGGGGAATCCATTCGCTTCGGTCTTGCGGCCATCAAAAACGTCGGCGAGAACACCGCCAAAGCGATTCGTGAATCGCGGCTCAGTGAGGGAGAATTCAAATCGCTTTACGATTTCTGCGAACGGATCGAGTCGCGCTTTCTTAACAAGCGCGTGTTCGAAAGCCTGATTAAATCGGGCGCAGTGGATTCTCTTGGCCCGCGTGAATCCATGCTGGAGTCCGTGGATGATGCCGTCGCCGCGCTGCAGCGCGCTTCCCGGACGCGCGAATCCGGCCAGCACGGGTTGTTCGGCACCGCCGCGGCACCCGCGCCGATGCCATTCGAATTGCGCGAGGCTGCGCCGTGGAGCGAGGAAGAACGCCTCGCGAGCGAATACGCCATGCTCGGGTTTTACGTTTCCGGCCATCCGTTGGCGAAATACGCTTCCCGCTTGATGGATTTGAAAACAATTTCGCTCGATCAAGTCGAAGACCAACGCAACGGAAAAGAAATCACCATTGCCGCTTTGATTGTCGGCACGCGCCCCATGCGCTCGAAAAAGGGCGCGCGGTGGGCCATTTTCACCATTCAAGATATGACCGGCGTTCAGGACCTGCTCGCGTTTCCGGAGAGTTTCGCGCGCCTCGAACCAGTCTTGAAGCCGGGCGCTCCGCTTCTCCTGAAAGTTCGCGTGCAAGTGGAGGAAGCGGGAACGCGGCTTTCTTTGCAGGAAGCGCGCCGTCTCGAGGAAATGGCGGAGGGCGCGGGGGCCGGCGAGTTTCGCGTTCGAATCGAAATGCAATCGCTGAGCGAAGGTGTGCTCGACCGTTTGGAGGATTTGTTTGCCGCTTCGCCCGGAGCGTGCCCGGTCGTGTTCGAATTGTGCTCGCCGGATGGTTCCGTGGCCGTGCTACAGGCGCAGCAGCGCGTTAAGAGTTCATTCGAATTGGCCCAAGCGGTTCGCCAAATCTGCGGCGAAAGCGCCGTTCGAATGGTGCCGGAATGAGAACAAAAGACAAGCGCAAACCCGGACTAGCGCCCGCCGACCGTTCCAAGGAGAGCGCCCGGCAAAAGGAAATCGAGCGCTTGGAAAAGGATGTCGAAGAACTGCGCCGCCTGGCCGGGGATGCGGGCGCTGAGGTGGAGGTGGAACGCATCCGCGAACAGGTTGCGGAATTACGGCACGAGTTTTACGCGCATCTGGGTCCGTGGCAGCGCGCGCAGATCGCACGGCACCAGCAACGCCCTTACACGCTAGATTTTATCGGCTTGCTGTTCACGGATTTCATCGAATTGCACGGCGACCGGGGCTATGCCGACGACAAAGCAATCATCACGGGATTGGGAAAATTTCATGGGCGCCCCGTGGCCATCATCGGCCATCAAAAAGGGCGGGATACCAAGCAGCGGCTGCTCCGGAATTTCGGCCAGCCCAAGCCCGAGGGCTACCGGAAAGCGCTGCGCGTGATGCAACTGGCGGCGAAATTCGGCAGGCCAATTCTTACGTTTATCGATACGCCCGGGGCGTATCCGGGAATCGACGCGGAAGAGCGCGGCCAGGGCGAAGCGATCGCGCGAAATCTTCGAGAAATGGCGCGGCTGCCGGTGCCGGTAATCGTCACGGTGACGGGCGAGGGCGGCTCGGGCGGGGCGCTGGCGATTGCCGTCGGCGATCGCGTCAACATTCTGGAGAACAGCTTCTACTCGGTGATTTCGCCGGAGGGATGCGCTTCGATCATCTGGCGCGATTCGACAAAAGCGGAAACCGCGGCCACAGCCATGAAAATTACGGCGAACGATTTGAAAGAGCTGGGAATTGTGGACGAAATCGTGGCGGAGCCGGAAGGCGGCGCACACACCGACCATGAAGCGGCGGCGCGGTTTCTGGATGAAGTGCTGGACCGCCAACTGGTGGCGCTGACGAATCAGCCCGTCCGGGAACTGCTTGATGCGCGCTACGAGAAGTTCCGCAAAATGGGGCAGTTTTTCGATTTGGGCAACTGACGAGCTGTCGTTTAGGGACCGTCAGCCTTCGCCTCTTGACACAATTTTGAGCGTATCGCAGTATCCTGTGCGTTGTTAACTTAGCGAAACGATGGGATTTATTTACTAAGGCGTTCTGGCCGGTAGATTCCTGCGTCGTTCCTGCCTGCTGAGGGAGTGCGCGCTGAAGAAGTTGGGCAAATACGAAGTGATTGGCGAACTGGGCCATGGCGCCATGGGGGTGGTGTACCGCGCGCGCGACCCAATCATCAATCGACTAGTGGCGTTGAAGACGATCACAGCGGCCGGCGCGGACGACCGGAACATGCTTGAGCGTTTCTACCGCGAAGCGCAATCCGCGGGCGGGCTGCAGCACCCCAACATCGTCACAATTTACGACATGGGCGATGAGGGTGGCATGCCCTACATCGCCATGGAGCTCATCGAGGGCGAAAACCTCGATCAGTTGATTTCGCGTCGCACTCCAATTCCGCTCCCTTTGAAGATCGTGTACGCCACACAAGCTTGCAGCGCGTTCGACTACGCGCACAAGAGGGGGATCGTCCACCGCGATATCAAGCCCGGCAACATCATGGTGAACAAGGGCGGCACCGTAAAGGTCGTGGATTTCGGCATCGCACGCGTCATCGAAACTTCGAAAACTCAAACCGGAATGCTGATCGGCACCTTTGCCTACATGTCGCCTGAGCAGTATCAAGGCGAGCACGCAGATGAGCGCTCAGACATCTGGTCGTTCGGGGTACTCCTTTATGAACTCCTAAGTCTTCGGAGGCCTTTCGCGGGAACAACACCCGCGGCCTTGATGCACAACATTTGCTCGCAAGAGCCGCCTCTGCTGCGCAGCGTGTCTCCCGATATTCCCGAGGATCTTGAGACGGTTGTGAGCCAGCTGCTGAAGAAATCTCCGGATGAGCGAATTCAGTCGATGGACGATCTGCTGCTTAAGCTCGATCCAATTTGCAAGAACCTCCAGGAAGCATCCGTTGCGGAGATGGCGGCTCAGGCCCGGGAACTGACAGAACAAGGGGATTACTCGCGAGCGCGTGAGCTTCTGCACCAGGCATTGCTGGTGGATTCCAAGAGCACGGCGGCGCGAGCGTTGTTGGAAAAAGTGAACGCCGAGCTGCGCCGTGTGACGATCCGGCCGAGAGCTCAGCTTGAGGTGAACAAGGGAAAGGCGCTGCTCGATGAAGGAAAGATCGAGGAGGCCAAGGCCGCGGCCGACGCCGCGCTGCAGATGGAGTCCAGCTTCGGGCCTGCGCTGGAGTTGCGGCGCTTGGTGCAGGAAGAGCTGGACCGGGTTCAACGTGTCGCGGAATGGCTCGATAGCGCCAGACAGCGGCTTGCCGAGGGAATGCCGGAAGAGGCCGAAGCGCTGCTGGCAAAAGTAATCGATGCCGAGCCCTCGAACAAACAGGCCGGCGCTCTCCAACAGCAGGCGGCTAAACAAAAGGCAGAGCGCCAGCGGCGCCTGCAGTTGATCGAAAAGATGCAGGCGGCTCGGAGCCTGTGGACACAGCAAAAATACGACGACTGCATCCGGCTATTGACCGAATTGCAGCAGCACTATCCGGACGAAGAAGAAGTCTCCCGTCTGCTTCAAACGGCCCGCGAAGACCTGGCAGAGCAAGAAAAAGAGCAGGCCCTAGTCACTGCCAGGAATCTGCTGGCGGCCGGCCGCTACGATGAATGCAGGTCGCTGCTCGCGGAGTTGCAGAAGAATTTCCCGAACAACGAAGAAGTCTCCCAGCTGCTCCAAGATCTGCGTGAAGACGAGGCGAACCAGCATAGGCTGCAACGCCTTGCGGAAGCAAGGAGCCTTCTTGCGTCCCGCGCGTTCGATGAATGCATTTCTCTTCTATCGGCCCTGGAGAAGGAGCGTCCCGGCGAGTTTGAAGTCGGCAGACTGCTCGACACCGCGCGCCGTGAGCAGTCGGAGGTGCGGAAGAAGGAGAAGCTGGCGAAAGCCAGAATGCTGATGGCCTCGAGGCAGTATAGCGAATGCCATGAATTGCTTGAGGACCTCCGGAAGCACTTTCCCGCGGACGATGAAATTTCAAGGTTGGTCAAGGCGGTTGATGAGGAACAGAAGGAAGAGCGCAAACTGGAAGCCCTGGCAGAGGCGCGCAAGCTTCTAGCGGCTCGGCGTCACCGGGAATGCATCACTCTGCTGAATAACTTGGAGAGGGAATTCCCCCGCAACGCAGACATCAAAAACCTGCTCAAGGCAGCGCACGAGGACGAGCTGGAGCAGCGCAAGCTCCAAGCCCTGGCAGAAGCCCGAAATCTGCTGGCATCCCGTTGCTTCGATGAATCCCTCGCTTTGCTAATGGAGCTTCAAAAGGCCTTCCCTCAACAAGAGGATGTCGCGAAGCTTCTGGAAACCGCCCGGGAAGAGCAAGCGGAGCAGCGAAAACAGCAAAAACTCGTCGAGGCGAGATCTCTGTTTGTCGCAGAGCGATTCGATGACGCCCTAAAGCTCCTGGAGGCGCTCAACACCGCTCATCCGAAGGACGCTGCGATTCAAAAGTTGCGCACGGCTGTTTTGCAAGAGAAAGAGAAACACTCCAAGGCTGAGAAGCTCAAAAGCCATATCGCGGTTCTGAAGAAGCTCGTAAGCGAGAAGAAATATCCTGAAGTGCTCGCGAGGGCTGATGACCTGGTTGTGGAGTATTTCGCGAGCGCCGATCTGGCGCGATTAATCGAGTTCGCGCGCAGCCAGCAGGCTGAGATTGAACGTGAGCTTGCCGTTCAAAAGGCGCTGGACGAAGGCCAAGCTCTGCTGAAAGTGAATCGATTTGAAGAGGCGGCGCGAGCGATCCAGGCAGGCCTGGAGGCTGATTCGGACAACCGCGAGCTTCTTAGTCTGCGGGAACGGGTAGAAACCCAACGGAAAAAGTCGCTCACCCGGCAAGAAATCGAGCGGCGCGTCAAGGAAATCAAGGTCAAGATCAACCGCGAGAAGTTCAGCGAAGCCATCGAGTTGGCGAAACAAACGATGGCAACGATCGGGCCGGACACGGATGTGACGCAGCTGATGAAGTCCGCTCAAGTGGAGATTGAGGCCAGGGACAGAAAGAGGGACCAGGAAAAAACCATCGAGAACATCCGAAAGCTCGTGCAAGCCGGACAATTCGATGAGGCCGCGCGCTCTCTGGACGCTTCTGTATCGAATAAGCTCTTCGATCCTTTCGATTCCCGCACGCAGCGGGCGGCCGAGGAGATTTTGGCCGGCAGAAACGCGGTTAAGAAAGAATCGCCCTCTCCCGCGCCAGTTGCTCCAGGAAACCTAACGAAGGAGTACGCCTTCCTGCAAGCTCCGCCGGTCCCAGATGCTCCACCTACATTAGACACTTTGACACCCGCGGATGCCCCGCAGGCGCGCGCTTCCACAACTCCGCAGGTCATTTCCGGACTACCTGCCCCGACGCCGGTAATTGAACCCGCTCAGCCGAAAAAGCCCGCACAAGGCTCAATGCCGGGCGTCGCGGAATCGCCAGCGCCAGAGATTTCTAAAACGACTCAGCCTGCGCAGCCTGTCAGCCCAGCAGAGCCGCCAAGAATCGCTGAGCCTGTGAAGTCTACTACGCCAGTTAAGCCCGCACGAACCGTGCAGCCAACCCCGCCGGTCGTTCCCGCTGGGCCCGCCAAGACCGGACCACCCGCGAGATCGATGCTTCAGGTGGAACCGCCGTCCGCACTGCCGGTTATTCCAGAAACTCCTGAGCCGGAATCCCGCTCCGGGACGGAAAAGAAGACGCCGGTGCTTATCGCTGTGTCGGCGCTGCTAGGAGTTCTGTTCCTGGTCGGCGCATACCTCTTGTGGCCAAAACCAGAGGTCAAGGTCCAGCCTTCCGCCGCAAGCAAACCTGTTTCTCCACTGAAAACCCTGGATCCGCAAGAGGTCAAACAGCGAGACGCCATCCAGCAGGCAGAGAAATCGGTGGCGGCGGGCGACCTGAAGGGCGCACTGCAAGCCGTTTTGGAGGCCGAGAAGTTGCATGGGCCGCTGAGTTCGGACCTTCAGAAGATGCAGGGTCAAATCGAGGATTCGATCAAGAACGCTGGGCTCCGGCAAATACGGCAGCGCGAAGCGCAATTATGGCAGCAGTCCGCGCACAACATAACAGCGCAGCGGTACACGGAAGCGCAAAAGGATTTGCGGCAACTCTTAGACCTGCCTGAAGGCGGCGTGCACCGCGACGAGGCTCAACGTGAACTTACTGACGTTATACCGAAGCTCCAGCAGCAAGGGAAGCTTTTGGCGCAAGCGCAGCAAGCGCTGCGGCAGGGCGATTTCAGCTCGGCACGAAAGTTTGCGTCTCAAGTTCAGCAGGGCGGCGGCGACACTAGTCAACTCAATGGAGAAATCGACAAGTCCGAGGCCGACCGGCTAGCTCAACTCGAGAGCCAATTCAGGCAGGTCAAGGAAGCGGACGACGATGCCGCAGTGCAGCAGCTAAAGACATTACAATCCAAGTTCAAGGCACTGGCGAACGATGGGGGGCCGAAGTCGCCGGAAGCACAGACTTACTTCGACAACGCTGCAACTGCCATCTCAGACGTCCAGGCGCGTGTTCAGAATAAGCGGCTCGAAGCGGCGTTTCAGTCGGCGGTTCAGAAATATCGGCAAGCCCTCAATGCGACTGATAAGGACGCATTGACCTCGGCGACTGGAGCACTCCAGCCGTTCACGCAGGGTGGACCACACGCAGGTGAAGCACAAAGGTATTTGAGCGAGATCAACGCTAAATTGACGGCAATGAACAAGCCGGCGACGCCGCCTGCCGTGCAGCCCCCGGCGGTTTCGACAACGAAACGGGAGGCGCCGGCTATCAGTCCTGTTGAGAGTGATGCGGGCGTGAGAGCCGTAGTGCTGCGATATCAGCAGGCATTCGAGAACAGAGATGCGGACGCGTTGCGCCAAATCTGGCCTACTATGGGAGGACAGTACAAGAAATACAAGGACGCCTTCGGATTTGCGAGGTCCATCAAGTTGCAAATGGAAATCCTCGAAGTGAAGATCGGCGCCGATGGGGCATCGGCCACGGTGCGAACTGTAGTATCACAGGACTACACGCCGAAAGAGGGCAAGACAAAGAGTTCCAAGGACCAGACCATCTTCCATATGGTCAAGTCGAGCGGGAATTGGTTAATTGCGCAGATTCAGTAAGAGAGATACTCCAGCAAGTTTCCAGGCTTGACAATTCTAGGCGGTCGTATAAACTCCCGCCAAGTCTAGCACTCAAATTGCCCTATCGCACAGGGGGCGCGCAGCCCAAAATTACCCTTACAGGAGGACGCGATGTCTAACCACCTGCTTATGGGGACTTTAGTTTTAGTTCTTGTGCCCGCTACCGCGTCGGCGCAGGGCATCTGCCCGTTGAATGGGACTTTGAGCAACAAACTAGTTTGTGTAATCCCGCAGACGTTTGGCCCTCTTGGCGTCGGCAGTGGCGCAGGGGCACCATTACTTGCCAATAGCCACCAGGCCCACTTCGAGGGCGATTTCCTCACTAGCTTCGGACCGATCAATGAAGCTGTGGGCATTCAAGTCTCGCAGTTGCCGATTGCTTCTCCCTCCTCGGGTATTACCTTCACGTACGATCCTGCGCTTAAAACCTTCTCGCCTTCCACGGAAGAAAGCTTGGGACCAATTCTCGGCGAGCGCGCAAGCACGATCGGACGCAACAGGTTTTACGTCGCGTTCAGTTTTCAGTACTTCAATTTCGACTCGATCGATGGGCAGAATACCAGTAATCTTTCTGCCGTTTTGCGGCATCGGCCCTTTCCCCCGCCTTTCCCGTCGCCTTTCCTAACGGCCTGCCCAAATCAAACTGGCCTAACGGGAAGTTACGCGGGAAATCCATGTTTCGTGCGCGATTACGTTCAAACGACGAACAATATTGATTTGACGGTGCGCCAGTACACGCTGTACGCGACATACGGGATTACTCGCCATCTCGATTTTTCCGTGGCAGTGCCGATCTTGGACGTCAGCATGAACGTTACTACGAACGCCACGATCGTGCAGAATTCGTTTGGGCCGGCTACGAGCCAGTTCCCTGGCGGTGCTTTCCATCAGTTTAATCCTGCTGTTGTTACGAGCTGCGGCTCAGCGTCACCCTGTTTGAATGGCACTTTTTCCAGCTCTGGAGCGGCCACGGGAATTGGAGATATCAACCTCCGCGGCAAGTACGAGGTGTATCACGGAGAACGATTCGGCTTCGCCGCGGGCGTTGATGTCCGTTTGCCCACTGGTGACGAACAGAATTTCCTGGGTTCCGGTGCTGTTGGAGTGCGCCCATTTGGAGTGATTTCCTACGGCGCTCGCGTTTCGCCACACGCCGAAGTCGGCTACGAGCTGAACGGCAAGTCTACCCTCGCAGGCAGCTTTGTGGGGCCGACAGCGACCAATGCCAAGGGTGGCTTGCCGGACAGGTTCGTATATATCGTAGGGGCGGACGCTTCGATCGTTAAGCGCCTGACGGGCTCGTTTGATATTTATGGGCAGCGCTTATTCGACGTTCCGCAACTGTTCTCCAACCCTTATACGGACTTAGGGAAGTGCAGCGACATCAATTGTACAACCGTGACGCCTGGAACTACGCATCCAGACGTCGGCGTTCGTCCTCTTGCCGATTACAACATTATAAATGCGTCCGTTGGGCTCAAGTACCGGCCATTCAGCCATTTAGTCCTTACCGGCAACGCGCTGATTAAATTAGACGATGGCGGCCTGCGCTCCACGGTGGTGCCCCTGGTGGGCGTATCTTATAGCTTTTGACACCCTCGCGGCGGTCGATCATGCCAATTCGCAACCGGTCCCATCTTTGTTGCAGAGCTTGAGTACCTGCGGCCAGCGGTTACTCTGAAGGTCACTACGTAAATCTTCCGGAAGATTGGTCCCTCCCGGCAAAAGTCGCTTTCATTTTCAAAGTTCAATTATCAGCCTGCCAGAACGTGCGGCAGTTCACACTCAGGCCCCACAAGTCGGAAAGGCATTCCTTGCGAACTCGACCAAAAGAAGAGGATACGGGGTTCGAGCCGCCTTCCACCGGACTTTTCCCGAGGATCAGGTCTTTTCTGCAACATGCACCACAAT
>WNFI01695274.1_pt1 | contig 11838 bp, 16 predicted proteins | sample 5400471 | NCBI WGS metagenome assembly WNFI01 (sample SAMN13153348, study PRJNA577476) | soil metagenome | isolation source: 100 cm saprolite on Douglas fir-dominated hillslope | place: USA:California | collected 2013-09-17
CGCGTCCAGCGATCGGGCGACCTCGGCCATACCGAGTCCCGTCCGCTGCGCGATGTCGCTGACCGTGACCATGTAGCTCTTCTCCAGCAGTGCCACGACTGCAGTGAGCACCGGCACCTCGCGTGGTCCCCACGTGTCTTCCAAAGTCCCCCCTCAGCGATCTCAGGCTGTTCCGCCGACGTGGATCACCGCCAGGTTACGCACAGCGCGATCACGAGCGACTGCCCCCGCGTTCATCACTCATGCATATCTGACAGTCTCGCCCGGATGCCCCTCCGGCGCATCCGAGTCGCGATCCTCCGTCTGCACGGACCTCCGGGAATCCCGGTCGGCTGACCCGGGACAGTGGGGACGAGGCGGGCCGGGGCTCAGTGCGTCAATGGGGCGGCGAGCCCAGCCCGGATTTCCTGACCCGGCCGATGGCCCGCCGGGCCACGAGCAGCGCGACCGTCATGACGGCCAGGCCGCCGGCATCGACGGCGCCCGCATGAAGGAGCCCAGGCGCCGGGCCGTCGGCGATTACCCAGCAGCCCGCGCCGGCCAGGAAGACGGCCATGGCGGCGGCCGCGCCGCCTGCCAGCCGCGCCTCATAGGCCAGGATCCGCGGCGGCACGTTCAGCCGCCGCACGAACCCCGTCACCCCCGCGACGCCGGCGATCAGCGCCACCGGGCTGACCGCCATCCAGGCGATCTCCGCGGCCGGGAAGGCCCCGAGCGCGGCCGGATGGGCCCAGTAGGAGGAGACCGACAGCGTGGCCGCCCAGGTGAACGCCGCGACGCCGGCCGGCACCAGTCCCTGCTGCGCCCACGCGTGCGCGCCCGTGCCTGGCCAGCCGTTCTCGAAGTGACGGCTGCCCGCGACCAGCACTCCGGCGCCCAGGACGGCGAGCAGGAGCGGCCTGAGCAGGTGCCATGCCGGCCCACGCCGCAGGGCACCTGCTGCGCTCCAGATCAGCGGCACAACGGCCAGCAGCGCAAGCGCGGCGAGGAGCAACACTGCCGCGGACATCGCGGTCATGGCGATCGTCGTGGCGGCGGTGCTGGGCGGCTCCCACTCCCAGCCAATGGTCAGCTGTGCCCACATCGCGATCCCGAAGGTGAGGAACGCGCCGAACGAGCAGGCGGCGGTGGCCAGGCCGACCTGAGCCTGCTCCAGTGACTCCGGCGGACGGCCGGCCAGGCCAGCCCGCGTGAGCCGGGCGAGCAGTCCGCCGCACGCCACGTCCGCGGCCCGCCGCCACGACCGGGGCTGCTCGGCGAATTCCGCCATCAGAAGCTCGGTGAACTCGTCGCCGTAGCGCGCCCGCCATGCGGCCGGGTACCAGCGCAGCAACCGCGCGGCGCGCCGGGCCGATGCGTTGCCTTCCCCCTCCCGCCCCCGCGCGTTCACGACGTGCCCCAGCTTTTGGCCAGGCGTTTCAGCCCAACATCCGCGACGCGGCGCTGGTCATCGAGGTGGGCCCGGAGCGCCGCGGCCCCCGAGGCGGTCAGCCGGTAGGGCCTTCGACGGTCCCGGCTCTCGAGCGCCTCGATGAACCCTTGCCCCTCGAGGCGGCTCAGCGCCTCGTACAGGGTGCCCGGCGCCAGCCGGACGCCAGAGAAGGCCTCGACGTCCTTGGTGAGCGCGTAGCCGTGCTTCGCCCCGTCGGCCAGACTGGACAAGATCAGGGTCGCCGGGCCCGCGTACCGGCCGAAGGTGCCCAGGGCTTCCGCCTTCTGCGGCCCTCCTGGCTCGTTCTCCCTCGGACCTTTCACGGGCATCATTCTAGATCGGCCGACGATCCATCGTCAGCCGGAGACCCGTTCTGGTGCTAGTCATGGGCCGCCGCTCCGCGGGCCCGGGCGAGGCAATCCGCCGCGACGATGCGGTACAACGGGAGCCGGAGCGCTAGACGCGCCTGGCTCTCGCCGGCATGGCCAGCCCGTCACCGATCACGGCCGCGAGCCCGAGATAGGCGTCGGCCGTCGCCCGGCTCAGCAGGTCGAGCTCTACCTCGGCGCCCTCCTCAAGGTGCGAGTCGTAGGGAATCCTCACGACAGCCCGGCACCTGGCCGCGAAGTGCTCCTCGAGACGGTTCAGGTCAACGCTGGTCCGGCTGCGCGGCCGCACGGTAGAGAGCACGACGACCGCGTTGCGCACCAGGTCGCCGTAGGAGTGCGCGGCCAGCCAGTCCAGCGTCGCGCTCGCGCTTCGCGCACCGTCCACCGATGGCGAGCTGACCAGCACGATCTGGTCGGCCAGGCGCAAGACCCCGGCCATGGCCGAATGCAGCAGTCCCGTTCCGCAGTCGGTTATGCAGATCGAGTAGTAGTGCTCAAGCACCCGCGTAACCTCGCTGTAGTCCTGATCGCTGAACGCCACGGACACCGCGGGATCATGGTCGGAGGCGAGCACCTCGAGCCTGCTGGGCGCCTGGGAGGTGAAGGTGCGCACGTCCGCATAGCGCCTGATGTGGCCTCGCTCGTTGAGCAGATCCCGGACAGTTGCCGCAGTCTCCAGCCTGACCTTGTCGGAAAGGGTGCCGCGGTCAGGGTTGGCGTCGACCGCGACGATCCGGTCTCCGCGCAGTGACGCCAGCGTCGCCCCGAGTCCCACCGTCGTCGTGGTCTTCCCGACCCCGCCCTTCAGGCTGAGGACCGCGACCCGGTGGTGACCGCCCGCGACGGGTGTCCGGACGCGGTTGATCATGTCCCGGCGACGAAGCTCCGCCGCGGTCGACGGCACTCGCATGAGCCCGCCAGTGGCACGGTAGATCACGCGACGCCAGCCCGGAGCTGGCGCGCGGCGCCTGCCGGGAAGCAGGAACTCGGGGGTCAGGCCGCCTGGGGCATTAACGGACTCGCCAGCATGCGGCGGATCCGCCTCCGCCGTTCCGGCCTGGGCGCCCGGCCCTTTGCCCGTCGATGGCACCAGCGAACCCGCAGCTTGCGCACGATCTGACGCGGCGTGCGCTTCGGGAGCACGAGGCGGATCCGGAACCCGCGGCGGGGCTGCGGTTCCCGGTTGCGCGGAGGCTGCGGGACCAGAACCCTGCGGCGGATCGGAAGCTCCCGGCGGGCCGGGGGTTCCCGGGCCGGAACCCTGCTGCGGGGCGGAAGCTCCCGGGCCGGAAGAAGCCGGCGGCAGACCTGTCGGCGGGCCTGGCGCGCGCCGCGGCGGCGCGCTCGCGGGGCCGTAGGCGTCGGGCGGGCGGTAGGGATCGGGCACGCTGTAGACCTCGGCCGTGCCGTACGCCTCAGGCCCGTAGGCATCCGCGGACCCGAACGGATCCGCCGGGTCGTAGTCAGCCGGCTGCGCGTACGGATCAGGCACGCTGTAGACATCGGCTGGGCCGTACGCCTCAAACCCGTAAGCATCCGCGGACCGGTAAGCATCCGCGGACCCGTAAGCATCGTCCGGCGGGCTCGGCGGAGTGCCTGCCGAATTCCACATGCCCGGCGGGGCCGACGTGCCTGGCGGACCCGCCGCAGCTGGCGGGGTCGCGGCCGCGTTCTGGCTGACTGCGCCGTAACGGCCATAAGGATCGTCCGCGCCAATCTCATTGGGTGTGCCATAACGGCCGACCCGGTCATAACGGACCGTGCTGTAAGGTCGCGGCGGGCCGGAATCGTCGGGAGGCCCGTAAGGGTTCGGGGGGCTGGAGGCGCCTCGCGGATCGGGCCCGGCTTTCCTCCCAGTGTCCCCGTCAGCTCCCGGCGCGGCACGCGCGTTCGACTCGTGTGCCTCTGGCTCCGACGATTCGCGTGCCTGTGGCTCCGAGGACTCGCGTGGGCCGTAGATGCGCTCCTGGCTGGGATCATGCGGGTCAGCTGCCGAGGGCGGGCGATTGACCTCCGTCGCTGCCTGCTGCGATGCAGGACGCTGGCCAGTTACCGAAGGCCCCGTATCCGATGCGGCGCGCTCTCCGCCGGACCGCTCCTGCTCGGTCCTGGCCACGCGGTCCTGATCGTCGTTGGCCACGGTCGTTCCCTAACCTTTCCGTCAGCAGACTGCCCACAAAATGGACCCACGCCGGGACGGGCTTGAATTTAGAGCTTTCCACGCAGAACAGGCAGCGTCCACCGTCAGGACCCGGAGATACGACGCCTCGCAGTGGCCTGCCACGTATGCCGTGGAGCTGCTGAAAGAGCAGGGGCTGGTCGTGACGGTGCCGGGGCTCGGCACCTACATCAACCAGCGGTAAGGGAGCGCCTAGGCAACTCGGCCAGCCGCGGACGCGCGTTCCGGCATCGGGGCCGGCCCCTGACGTGCGGTGGCTGCGACGCCTCGGGAAGACTAGACACATGAACGACCAGACGAACCCCGAACCAGAACAACGCGCCAGGGTGGTCGTGGTCGGCCCCGATGGCGTGGCTGTGGAAACCAATGCGGCGGAGGCCTCCGGCGAGCGCCCCGTGACGGAGATGGTCGAGCAGCCCGCCAAGGTGATGCGGGTCGGCAGCATGATCAGGCAGCTGCTGGAGGAGGTCAGGGCGGCGCCGCTGGATGAGAAGAGCAGGGCGAGGCTCAAGGACATCCACAAGAGCTCGATCAAGGAACTCGAGGACGGGCTGGCGCCCGAGCTCGTCGAGGAGCTTGAGCGGCTCTCGCTGCCGTTCGCCGACGATGAGGTGCCGAGCGAGGCTGAGCTGCGGGTAGCACAAGCGCAGCTGGTCGGCTGGCTGGAGGGCCTGTTCCACGGCATCCAGACCACCTTGTTCGCACAGCAGATGGCGGCGAGGGCCCAGCTGGAGCAGATGCGGCGGGCGCTGCCGCCCGGCATGATGCCGGGACAGATCCCGGGCCAGATGCCCGGGCAGGAAGCTGCCCAGCAGCAGCCGCGCGTCTCCGGACCCTACCTGTAGCCACAGCTCCTAACGCTCCGGAGCGATGTCACGGCGTCCGGGCTGGCCGCTCACGCCTTGACGGCTGTTCCCTCGAACGTGTACCCGAACGCCTTCGGCCCCTGCACGTAGTAAGTCTCCAGCTGGGTCAGGTCAAGGCCCGACTCGGCCACCAGCCGGTCGATCGGCCGGTTGAGGTGACAGCCTCCGGCCACCCGGCGCTGCAGCGGAGTCAGCCGGTCCTGCCAGGCGGCCACCCTCGGATCAGGGGAGCGGCCGTGCTCCACGAAATGAAACGCGCCGCCAGGACGCAGCACCCGGCAGACCTCGCTGAGCGCACGCTCCACGGCCGGGACGGTGCACAGCGTCCAGGTCGTCAGCACGTGGTCGACGCTGGCCGAGTCCAGCGGCAGCACCTGCCCGTCCAGCCCGATGTACTCGACCGGCACCGCGCTCGCCGCCACCCTCTTGGCCGCCAGCCTCCGGCCCAGCGTCGCCGGATCCACGGCCCGCACGCGCGCCACCGCGGCCGGATAATGCGGAACGTTGAGGCCCGAGCCGAATCCGACTTCGAGCACCTCCCCGTGCAGCCCGGCGCAGACCCGGGCCCGTATCGCCGCGAACTCCCGGCGGTTCATCACCGCATCGGTGACGCGCGGAAGAATCTGATCCTGGTAGATCCCCACCGCACAAGTATCGCCCGCCGGGCCCGCACCCCGGCGGACATCTTGGCGTCCAGCAGGAGGAGGACACACGGCCGCACTATTGGCCCAGGCCTTCCCCTCAGGACCCGCGGATACCGCTCGCAGTTCAGATCTGGTTTTCGGGGGGTTCAACGGTGTCGGCCCCCCGGGGAACACCGCGGGGGGGCCGGGCGTTCGGCTGCCTGGCCGCCAGGGCGCGCGCGACGTCGGCGAACTGCCGGGCGCGGTGCAGCTGAGACCGCCAGTCGCGGCCGGTGGCGCGATGCTCGAGCGGCACCTCGACCTCCACAACGCGCATGCCCTGGCGCAGCAGGTCGATGGTGAGGCCGGTCTCGGCGCCCCAGCCATGGGCGAGCGGCGTCGCCGCCTCGAAGGCCGCGCGGGTCAGGCAGCGCTGCCCGTTGAGCGGCTGGGCGGGCCGCCACCCGGTCGCGCGCATGATCCCGGAGCCGGAAAGGGCCACCACGAGACCGTGCCCGCCGTGGCGCACCCGGTTGCTGAACACCGCGATCGTCATGTCCGCCTGGCCGGCCCGGACCGGCGCGGCCAGCGGCCCCGCCTCGCCCGCGGTCTCGGCCAGGTCACCGTCCAGGAACAGCAGGTGATGCAGGCTGGCCCGGTCCTGCCCGGCCTCGAGCAGCCGCACCACCTCGGCCCCGGTCTCCATGGCTGCGGCCTTGCCCCGGTTGCGGGTGTGCCGCATGACCGACGCTCCCGCGTTCTGCGCCTTGGTCGCCGTGCCGTCGGCGGACCCGTCGTCGACGACCACGACGATGTCGACGCCAGGCAGCCCGGCCGCCGCTTTCACGGTCGCACCGATACGTTCGGACTCGTTCCTGGCGGCGATGATGACGGCGAGGTCGCCGCTCGGTGGCAGCATGACTGCGATCCTATTTAGGCACCAGAGGCATGCGCACCGATGCCCGCTCGCTACGGCCCGGCCACCGCCGCCGGGTCGTCGAGCACCGTGAAGACCGTCTCCAGGCCCGTCACCTGCAGGATCTTCTTAATCGCCGGGCGCGGCGCGACCAGTTCGAGATCGCCGCCCTGCTCGCGCGCCCTCCGGTGCGCGGCGAGCAGCACGTTCATCCCGGTCGAATCGCAGAACTCAACCCCAGACATGTCCACCACGATCTGCTCAGGCCCGCCTCCCGACAGGACCGTGACCAGCTCACCGTGCAGCCGGGGCGCGGTATATAGGTCGATCTCCCCGCCGACCGACATGATCGTGCGACCGCCTTGAGACCGAATCGATACCTTAAGCTCCACGTGCCGCACCTTACCGGGTCTGCAGCCCCGCCGACCAGATGACAACTCACCGCACATGGGCAACTCGCTTTTCGGCCATGCGGTTGTGCGCCAAGCTGGGAGAGTACGACGCTGGCCCTAGGGGGGATGACCCGTTCAGCCCCCGCCGCACAATCACCGCACGGAGCCGGAGCCCCTCGGATGCACTCTCAGCCAGATCAGCCTCGCCGGGGCGGAGGGCGGCGGATAGGCGGCGCATGGCCGGAGCCACCGGATCCGGAGCCCGACCTCGACGGGCGCGCCGAGGCGCTGCGGCAGTACCTGGAGTCGGTGCGGCTGCGAGCCCGCAGCGCTGCCTCCTGGCTCGAGACCAGCGGTCACTACACCCGGCTGATCAACCGCGACGGGGTAGTCCCGGTGACAGCCAGGTTCTCCGCCGAGGACCTGGGGTTTCTGGCCAAGGCACGCCAGGAGCTGCTGAGCTTCGCCGAGCTGGGGCTGCGGCTGGCCGACCTGCATCAGCCGCTGGAAGACGGCGCGATCGCCAGCGATCCCTCCAGCCAGATCCAGCGGTGCCGGAGCTGCATGTGGCGGTGGCCCTGCCCGACGTTCCGCATCCTGGACGAGGTGCTGGCCGACGGCCCGGACGCCACCTGACCGCGCACCGGACGAGTTCCGCGAACATTATTAGGAAGCAGTGCCCGGCTGGCCGTACCTTTGAGGCATGGGCAGACTCATTCTGGGCCTCGTGGCCGCGTTCATCGTGATCATGCTGGTGCTTGCCGTCATCCACGTGGTCCTCTTCTACGCCTTCTTCATCGCGCTGATCGCGGCCGTGGCGTTCACCGTGTTCAAGGTGGGCCGCTGGTCCGGCCGACGGGGCAGCCGGCAGGGCTAGCCCTAGGGCGGACGACCCGCCTTCACCCCCCCCTGGCGTCGGGCGACGCGGCCGGCTCCCTGGTCACCGGGCACGTCATGCACCGCGGACCGCCGCGGTGGCTGCCCAGCTCACTGGCGGGCACGCGGATCACCTGAACGCCTGCCGCCTCGAGCCTGGTGTTCGTCTCGACGTTCCGCTCGTGGCACACGACAACGCCGCGGTCGATCGCCAGCGCGTTGCCGCCGTCGTCCCACTGCTGCCGGGGGGCGGCCAGCGGGTCCAGACCGGTCTCGATGACCTTGAGCCGCTCGATCCCCATCGCCTGCGCCGCCGCCTCGAGGAATGGCTGCGGCCGGGAGACGCGCATGCCGTCCGGCCGGGGCGTGATGGTGTGCGCGGTCAGGGTGAAGGCGAGCCGGGGGTACATGACCACGGTGTCCACGTCGACCATGGTGCAGACCGTATCCAGGTGCGCGGCTGCCCCGATCCGCTCGAGCGGCACGGCCAGCACCGTGTGCGCGAGCCCGGCGTCGAAGGCCCGCCGCGCCAGGCGCTCCACGCCGGCGGAAGTGGTCCGCTCGCCCACGCCCACGGCAACTACGCTCGGCGCCAGCAGCAGTACGTCCCCTCCCTCGACGTGCTCGAGTTCCGGGCCGTACAGGCACTTGGTCCCCGCGAACCTGGGGTGATACGCGTAGATCACTGCGATCAGTTCTGGCTCCCTGCGCCGCTGCGGCGTGGCCAGGCTGGTGACCGCCACCCGGTCGCTGATCCAGACGCTGGAATCCCGGCTGAACATGAGGTTCGGCAGCGGTTCGATGACGAAGTCATGCCGGTCGAGCAGCTCGAAGACCACCCCCCGGCCGATCCTCAGCTCATCGGGGGTCAGGCCCGCGATCAGGGCCTGGGCGAGCGCCTCCGGATCCAGCTCGTCGAGATGGGCGTGCACCTGAGCCCGGAGCTCATCACCCAGCGCCGTGCTGGCTAGCACCGAGGCGATCGCCTCGTTCCGGGCGGGCTGGTACTCGAGGGCGTCCTGCAGCAGTTCGGTCACGTAGAGGACCTCGACGCCGTGGTCGCGGAGCACGCGGGCCAGGGTGTCGTGTTCCTGCTGGGCCCGGCCTACCCAGGGCACCGTGCCGAACAGCAGCCGGCGGGCGCTGCGCGGCGTGATTCTCCGTAGCTCGAGACCGGGACGGTGCAGCAGGACCGTCCGGAGCCTGCCGACTTCGCTGTCCACGCCGTGGGTGTGGCTCACGTTACCCCCTGCAGTCTCGCCGCGACGCTGCGTGATCGCCCCGTGGAAGGGATTATCACCAGTTCCGGTGGTGGTTATGCATAGTGGCGAGGCATTCGCGTTATGAATGGCTCACAGTGGGGTAGCGGCCTGGGGATTAGCAGCACCGACATTGCCGGGGCTGCTGGCGGGCGGGTTGCCCTGGCCGTTAAGGGGGGCCGGCAAGATCGCCCACACCGTAAGCACGCCGTCATCGGCCCGGACCCCCCAGGTGCGCGACAGGTGCTCGACGATGCTGATGCCGCGGCCGCCTAGTGAGGACCGCGATGCGTGCGCCATACGGGGCCGGGTCGGGCTTCCCCCGTCGCTCACCGCGACCTCGATCGACCCGTCGGCCACGCTCCAGGCCACTCGCAGCCACGAGCCGCGCAGCGGCCGAGCATGGCGTATCGAATTGCTGAGCAGCTCGCTGATCACGAGGGCCGCGTCACGTATGGCCGCGTCGAAGATGCCGACGGCGAGCAGGTCGTCGGTGAGACGGCGCCGCGCGACCGCGACGCTCGCAGGGGCGGCGGGCAGGAGCACGACGCTCGACCTCCTCACCTCCCTGCGCACCCGCCCCGATGCCACGGCGCCTAGGCAAAAGAACCGCTGTGAGCGAAATGCCCCGTCCAGTCCCCTCGGAAACCGGCGCCGGCCCGCTGAGTGCCAGCCGACCCGACGAGGGATCGCCCGCGATCCGCCCCTGCTCTCGCTCAGCCGATATCATGGGCCGTTCCGCGGCGCTGGTGCCCCGCCCGCGCCGGGATCACGCGCTACGGGCACCGCGCCAAGGACGTCATGATGGTCATCACGGCGGCAATCCGCCTGGCAGACAGCGGACAGACCCTGGACAGGTGGGCGCATGAGCGAGCTGGAGGGACGCGGCGCCGCCTGGACTGAGGAGCGAGGCACGAGCGAGCCGGAGGGGCGCGGCGCCGCCTGGACTGAGGAGCGAGGCACGAGCGAGCCGGAGGGGCGCGGCGCCGCCTGGACTGAGGAGCGAGGGACGAGCGACGAGGGAAGGCGGCGCCTCATAGGCGCCCCGGAGGCGAGCGGGAGACAGAGCACGAGCGACGAGGGAAGGCGGCGCCTGAAGGCGCCCCGGAGGCGAGCGGGAGACACCGCATGAACCGAGCGGGCCGCAGTAGGCGCGGCCAGCTGGATCCCGCTGGCTCTGGCCAGGCCGGCATCCTGGAGCGGCCGGCGCACCCCGGACCGCCCGGTACTGAGCTACCGCGGGGACGCCTGCGGGCGGCCGCGTCCCGCCCGGTGGCGCAGCACCTGGTCCTGCTCGTGGTGTACCTGGCCGCCGGAGTCGCGGTCACCTGGCCCCGGGCCACTTACCCGGCCCGGCACCTCCTGCCGAAGACCCGCGACGTGTCTAGCTATGTGTGGGACCTGTGGTGGACCGCGCACCAGGTCACCCACCTGGGTAACCCCTTCTTCACCAGCCACATGGCCGCCCCGGTCGGCACCCAGCTGGGCTTCGACACCACCATGCCGCTGGTCGGCCTGATCATGACCCCGGTCACCCTGGCCCTTGGTCCCTCGGCCGCTTTCAGCCTGCTCACCGTCATCGCCCCCGGCCTGCTGTGCTACGTGATGTACCGGGCCGCCCGGCTGTGGCTGGCCGCACCCGGCGCGGTCGCCGCCGGGGCGCTGTTCGGCCTGTCGTCGATGCTGGCCTGGCAGACCAGGAGTCGGCGGTGATGGCGGTGCTGCTGGCCGCGGCGGCCCTGCTGCCGTGGCTGGTCCGCCGCCCCGCCGCCGCCCGGCTCCGGCCGCTGGCCGTGGGCGCCGGCGTCGCGGTCGTCGTGGCCAGCCCGCAGCTGATAGCCATGGCCCAGCAAGCCATCAGCGGCGGCGCGACGGTCAGGGCGCAGGTGCTGGCCCACACCAGCAAGCTCTACGGCGTCGGGCTCATCGACCTGTTCGCGCCGTCGCAGCGGGTAGCGTCCTTCGGGCTGAGCGGGCTGGCCGCCGCGACCGGGCGTGCCTACGGGCCCATCGCCGAGGGAATGCCGATGTTCGGCCTGGTGCTCAGCGTGCTGGCCCTGGTCGGCCTGGCCGCTTCCTGGCGCCGCCGCAGCGCGTGGCTGCTCGCCGCGCTCTGGCTGGCCTGCGCCTGGCTGGCCCTCGGGGCGACGCTCTGGATCGGCAGGACGTCGCACGCCCCGTTCCATCAGGTATGGCACGGCGAGCGGGTCTCGCCAGTGATGCTCTACACCTGGCTCATGCGTGTTCCCGGGCTGTCGGCCCTCCGGGAAGCCGACCGTTTCGCGCTGCTCGGGCTGGTCGGTGCGGTGCTGCTGGCCGGCAGCGCGGTGGACTGGCTCCTCCCGACGCTCCCGGCCCTGGACCGCCCGGTGGCCGCCGACCACTCCGATTCCATCGTCGTTGACGTGCCGTTCGGCCTGCGCGGCGGAATCCCGCTGTACGGGGGCCAGTTCGCGGCCGCGTCGCTGGTCATGGCGACCAGCGACGGGCACCCCCGGGCGGTCTCCTATACCTCCTGGGTGCCCGCCGGCACGATTGCCCGGATCAAGAAACACCCGTTCTACACGGTGATGGTGCGCTGCCAGAGCTGGATCCCCGGGAAGCAGGTAGTCGTGCACGCTTCCCAGTCCCAGCTGGCGGCGGCCCGGCGGGATGCCCGGAGCATGGATATCGGCTGGGTGCTGGTCTGGTTCAAGAATCCAGTTGTCGTCCGCTACCTGGCTGATATCGGGTTCCGGCTCGAGTACCGGGTGGACGGGGTTGCCGTGTACCGGCCGGCCACCAGATAAGGACCCGCGCATCCCGCGCCTCGCGGCCGCCGCACCAGGTCGCGCAGGCCATGCGACCGGGCGGCGCAGCAAGTCGCGCAGGCCAGGAGGCAGCTACGCGGTAAAGTCGCGAGGTGA
>WNFI01042923.1_pt1 | contig 11837 bp, 13 predicted proteins | sample 5400471 | NCBI WGS metagenome assembly WNFI01 (sample SAMN13153348, study PRJNA577476) | soil metagenome | isolation source: 100 cm saprolite on Douglas fir-dominated hillslope | place: USA:California | collected 2013-09-17
CCTCACAGCGGATGTTGAAATGTTGTCTACTGTCTCTCCAGTTACAAGTCGGCATAAGGGAACAGAAACTTCTTCGCCACCCCGAGCACGTAATCCTGAAACAATCCAAGAATAAGGATAGAAATTTGAATAGCGAGAACGGCTTCGAGGCGAAAGTGTTTGTTCTGGTTGAGAAGCAGCGCGCCAATTCCGCCCTCGGAGCGGGAGATGCCCTCGACCATCGTCAGCATCATCCAGCCCATGGCGGCATTCTGGCGCATGGCGTCGAACGCGGCATCGGCGCGGCCCAGCACAACCACTTCCCAAACCACGCGCCACTCGCCCATGCGCAGCGTCCGGGCCAGATCAAATTTCTCTTTGGGAATTTGTGCCACCACGTCCACCATGGTGGTCACAAAAAATACGCTCACGCCAAACACCAGCAGGCTGACTTTTAGGTGGTGTCCGCTTCCAAAGAGCAGCGTAAAGAAGAAGGTGAGCCCCACCATGCCCAGGAATCTTCCTTTGGAGATCGCCAGAATAATCGGACGGAGCGCCGGCACCACCGTCAAATAAGCAAGGCCGAGCGAGAGCACCGTGGCCAAGGCCATGGCCTGCACGTTCAGCAAAAAGCTGGTGATCAGTTCCTGGCCCAGGCCCTCGTGGGCCCAAAGGTCAAGAAACGCGCGATAGACGTCGGGCGGCTTAGGCAGGAACGTATACGTCGAGGTCGCCCACACGATCAGAAGGACAGCGACCTCGAAAGTAATGATGATCCGCAGCGTGTTCTTGGAAACCACGCGATTGGGGGCGAACACCCCGAGGAATCCCTCGTTGCTCCGGCGACTCTGGGTCGCCGGTTGCGCGGATCCTTCGCCAGCCTCGGCTGCGGGTTTTGTTTTCGTTGACACGCGGGCGTCTATTCGTTACCGGACAAGATAATTTCCACGCGCCGGTTCTTGGCCCGGCCTTCAGCCGTGGCGTTGGACGCTACCGGGTTGTCGTCGCCAAACGCATGGACGCGGAAACGGTTTTCCGGGAATGTGGTGGGCGCTTTTCTCTGCAGCCATTCCTTCACCGCCATTGCGCGCCGCGACGACAAATCAAGATTGGCGGAGCGGCTGCCCACGCTGTCGGTGTATCCATTCACGGTGATGAACAGCGCGCCGGCGATGGCCAGATCGTCCTTGATCTGATACATGTTACGCTCGCCTTCAGGCGTGAATGTAGCTTTTCCGGTATCGAACTCGATGTTCCAATTCCGCTTGGACACCACGTTACCCGTATCGCCGCCAGATTTAAACGTGGCGACATCCGGTTCTGCGCCGGACTGCGCCAGTTGCGACGAAGCACCGAGAATGTAAGAAGTGTCCAGAATCTCCTTCACGTCGGGAATCTGGTTGGGGGCCTTGAACAAGTCGGGATATTGCTGGGTTGCGATGTTTCCGAAAACCGTGTACGTGGACCGGAAGTTGTTGTTGGCGCCAGGCTGCAATCCGAACAACAGCAGATTGTCATTCAGATTGTTGACGGCGGACCCGCCCAGATCGACCAGGGCCCCTGTCTTGTCCGCCTCGCGGGTGCCTTTGTAATACTTGAGCCAGTAGTCGCCGTTCTGTTCGTTATAGACCTTGGCACTGACGGCGGCTGCGCGCTTGAGCGCTTCGGGGAACGCTTTGAGCTGATCAGCCGCTTCAAAGCTGGCTGCGAGCATGCCCTGCACTTCATTGCGATTGTCCTGGTTAAATTTCTTGATGCCGATGATCACGTCCGGCATCTGCGAGCGGTATTGTTTCGACGACACAATAGACACCAGACCGCCGCGGCCGTGGGCCACGTTGACGTCGCCCGGCGTCCATGTGACCACGCCGTTGACGCATACATTCTTGGTCTCGCCGGTCAGCCGGCCGTCTTTCACTACTTTGCGGTCTTCGCAGGTATTGGCGTTGTAGATTTCAGCGGCCTTCAGGTAGTCGGGCGCGTTGACCCAGTTCATGGCATCCGGGTCCCACGTTTTTTCGTCGGGATTGTTCTTGATCTGGTTGTCAGCCGCCCACTTCATGGCGATGTTCCAGTCACCATCGCGCAGCACTCCAGCCACCAGTCCGCCCTTGGCAGACTGTGCGTTGTTTTTCCAGTCAACCGGGCCCATTAATTTATCTTCACCGCGGGAGTATCCGGTGGAACCGATCACCTGGGCAACGTAGTCGCCTTTGCCGCCATCGAGCTTCTTCAACTGCGGGTTGACTGCGGCGAAGAATTGTCCCGAGCCATCACCCATGATCAGCACATAGTTCGTGCCCCCGGAACACTGGGTGGCGCCATCGTGCAGCTCTTTCGCGCAGGCAATCAAGTCGTTCTGCATCTGGCTGGTATCGTCCTGCCGGATGAGTTTCACGTTGGCCCCATGTTTTTCATTGAGGCTGTTGCGCGTGGTGTCAACGCCTCCGTTGGCGTAGATAAAACCCATCTGCGCATTCCACGCCCATATCTCGACACGCATGAGCGGCGCCCGCACGGAGGCCGAGGCCGTGTCTGGATACGGTGCCGGGTCCACATTGGCCACCACGGCTTCCTTTATGTCTGGCAAATTCGCTTTGGTGGGAATGATGGATTTCGCGATTCCCGGAGCGGGAATCCAGCCATTACTGACGGCGAAACGGAAGCCGAAAAACAGCAGCACGCCGATGAGCAGCAGGATCACAATCTTGGCGCCAGGCTTCAGTCTGTGCCCGGTGGGCGGTGTCGAGATGGTGTTCATAGTTCGGTCCTCCGCACTGTTTTAGTTAGTGCATTAAATCGCTGTAATCGTCTTTGTTCGGGGTAGCTGCCGCAGACGCGCCACCGGCGGTCGCCGGGGTAGCTGCGCTGGGCTGCAGCTTCGCCTGAAACTCGCTGAGCTGTTTGATCGCTTCGTCATTGACCGCGCCGGTCTCCAGGTCCATGTTGGTCATCAATTTGTTGGCCAGGCGGTTAAAGTCTTCCATCTCGCCCAGCATTTGACCGGCGTCATTGGCCAGATATTCGAGCGTCTGATCGTAAATCTGGTTGGCCACCGGGTCACCGGCAAAAATCTTTTTGGCCGCCTGGAATACGGAGTAGGCCTTTTTCAGGGCCTTGCGCCGCATCTCTTCTTCACTGACGCGGTTCTCTTTGTCCGTGACCTGGAACTCTGCCGTGGCTCTCCAGCGAATCAGCTGGTTATAGAGGATCTGCAACTTGTCCCGCAGGTCAGAGAGGGATTTATCGATGTTCAGCAGGCTGGCTGCGTGGCGCTGGTTGGTGACCTTGGCCGACATATACTGCTGCTGATCCAGCGGCGTAAGCCCGCCTGCAGCCATCTTTTTGTCCGCCTGGTTGGCCAGTGCCATGCTGTGCTCAGCTTCTTTCTGGTTGGAGTCAATCTGATTCTGCAGCGTGCGGATGGATCCGTTCAGATTGCCAAGTTGCTCGTCCATCACGGCGAGGTTTTTCTTCATCTCGGCAATGTAGTTCTTAAGAATACCAATAGGATCCAGTTCAATGAATAGCCCGGTCAGATAGCGCATGACGCTCTGAAAGATCAACTTGCCCAGCGTCAGCACACGATGGTTGGTCACGATATACAGGAAAAGGACCAGCCCCGCGATGAGCAGGGCCAGCGTGAGCGTGTTCGCAGCCGCTGCGATCAACCAGGGGAGAAGCTGGACGAACCCGTAGGCCCCCGCGAGCCCCGCCAGCACAAGCACAACTTTCCCCACGTTGCCTTCCGGACGCTGCCAGAAACTTTTCAGGCCCTGCATGACCGGTGAACCGGACGAACTTGGCGTGGTTCCCATGGATAAGCTCCTTCAATTTACTGCAAAATGGTTTCGAATTCCTTGCGCTGCTGCTGGATCTCCGCCTTGCGGCGCTGATACGCGGCGGCAAAATCTGCTTTCGCCCCCTGCAACTTGGCCCGTGCCGTTTCAATCTGCGCCTGCTTCGCTTTGACCTGCTGCTGCATGTCCGCAATTTCCTTCTGCTTCTGGTCGATGGCCGCGTTCAAGTCGTTCATCTGGACCGTGCGTGCATCCACTTCCGTTTTGCCTACATCATCCGACTGCTTCTTGAACGTTGCCGCCGACGAATCAAGCACTGTAATCAGCGAGTCAATGCCGTTCAGGATCGCTTCCTTAGTGAGTCCTGCCTGCGACTGAGCTGTTGCCAGGGCAGCTTTGTAACGCAGTGACTTGTCTGAAATCACGCTCGCCAGGGGCGCCGCAAACGATTCTATCTTGGCCAGGTCAGGGACCGCGGAGAAGTCCGTCTGCTTCACCAGGCGGGTATAAAACTGGTTGTTGCCCGTGCCCGCTACGGCCGTCGCCGGAGAGGCAGTCAACGTGCTCTCCCGTGGCTGAGATGGAATCGTCACAGGTGCGGCGCCTGGGGCAGACCGGGCCGACTGCTTCACCTGCGGATCTTCCACGAAAATCGCGTTCTTAATCAAATCCATGAAAGGCATACAATGTCCTCCACTGCTCCGCTAGCACCGGCCACAGCTGTTTCCGGGACCGTCCAAAGGGCCAAACTCCAATGAATTCAACCTTATAGAGCATGGGTATCCTAGAGCCAACGAGGGCCTTTGTTCAAGTAAATTTCCGTTGCTGCACTTCCGTGCGGAAGCCCTAGCGATCGCCGATGTATTTTGTTATTCCTTGGCACATGTCATTAGAGCCGTTATTGGGAAAGTATGCAATTCAGCTACAATGAGCACTTTCACCGTTCAAAATGACAGCATTCTTGAACGGACAAAAATCTCCGAGAGACGGATGGCGTGTGGCCCCTAAGAATCTAGCCTCAGTCCTGAACCAGGTGGTGGAAACCAGAGCGGAATATGACATTCGCCTGCTGGCCCAGCAGTTGGGAACCAATTACCGTTCTCTGATGTACTGGCTGCGGGGAGACCGCCCTGTCCCTGCTTACCTGTTGCCACGCATCTGCGAGCTTCTCCAGAATTACGAGCCGCTGGATTTCCTGGAATCCCAAGCCGGACGAGTGGCCTTCAAAATCCCCGATCCGCGACCCACTACCGAACGAGAGTTTCTGGTGATCTCGAACCTTATCAAAGACGTCGGGGCTGCACTCGAGAGCGTGGCCAACACTCTTGCCGACGGCATTGTGGAGGAACGCGAATTGGAGACAACCATCCCCAGAGTCGACGCCGTGATCCAGGAATGCGCGTCGGTGAAATATCTGCTGGAGACTCTTTACAAGAACAGTAAGAAGAAGACCAAGAGATAAGTTGGGTCGGTTTGAGCTACACGGTTTCCGCGGACTGACTGGCCACTCCTGGCTTTAAGGGTTCATTGCGGAGGGTACCGATTGCGGCACGAGCGCGCAGGTCCGGAATCGCTCTTCGCCTCCCCAAATCCTATGCAGCCGGGCCGCTGAACGGTTAATTTCTTTAAGCGTCCTGAGTTTCCCCGGACCACGGCCGGAGCCGGGGAAGACCAGGAACGAGACACTATCTTCGACGGAGCCACCCCTCGGATTCGAAGGTAATCCCAGAGTTTTGGCGAGCGCCATGGAACCTTCGCCGAGTTTTCCGGAAGGCCCAATGTCGGCATAGATGGCGTAAGCGAATCGTCCATTATTCTGGTTGAAAACCACCGCGAAATCTCCCAGATGAATGTCAAACTTCCGGGCGACTTCCGGGGGCAACACGATGTAGGGAATTTTTCTGGCATCCACATACTTCCGGGGATTGGTATCTCCTTTGATGCTGGCATCTTCAAGAGACGTGGTGGAAACGTAATAGCCCCGGTAAGGTCCGCGTTTCTGGACCACCGGACGGCCATGCTTGTCGGCCACCAGCCCGGCCCAGCCGTGCCGGCCCCGGGCATTCGCGGTAAAATCCAGACCTTTGTTATGCGGGCCATAGGCATTGGGCGCGCCATCGGCATCGATCGCCAATCCGGATTCAAACAGGACAGCTCCTGAAATCTGCGTAATCGGGACTGTTCCTTTTTTCACGCCCAGATTGATTCTCTTTGAGGCTGAGCAGGCATCCATCGCGTCCTGTGCCCATCCCGGCAACCGGCATGTTGTCAGGGCGAGTACCATGATCGTGATTACCCTGCGGACCGGGACAAAGAGATTGGAGGATCGAATGACGAAGCTCTCCACGTCTTCGCGGCGAAGTGAGTCACCTGATTGCACAGGACAATCATAACTGCTCCAGACAGACTTCTGTAGGGGCACACGGTTACTGCAAAGAGTACAGGTTCCCGTATATCCTGAGGAAAGCTTGCTGCGAGAGGAGAAATCTGGAGCCGACGATCGGACTTGAACCGATGACCTGTCGATTACGAATCGACTGCTCTACCAACTGAGCTACGTCGGCCTTTTTGGGACGGGTGTGAGACCGCGTTTCCAGCCGTTTGCGGAAAACGCAACTGATTCAGTTTACCATTGGCCGATTATTTCCTGCATCGTGAAGCGCAGATGTTCTCATCCTATCGGCTGGATCGGAAACAGTCCGCTGGCCTGGGCCTGCTGTTGTGCCGTCTGCAATTCTTTGATCCCTGAGAATGTCCGGCTCAACATGAACAAGGCACATGCCCCAGAAAAACGCGGCCACAATGGCGGTGAGGACCAGACCAATAACGAGACCCTGACCTTTGCCGCTCAAGAATGTAATCACCTCGGTGATGCCCAGTCCCAGCAGGAAATGCCAGTTCCCATTCGCCAGCGAAATTAAAGCGTTCACAACAGAAAAGGCCGCTATCCAATCAAACCAACTGGCGCTGCGTTTGATCTTGGCGTGGGCCAGCTCTATGCGCGCCTGAAATATTGCCTGAGGATCGTTTCCCAGTGGTGTTCCGATGCCGGATCCTGATGAGGCCATGCGTTTCCTCCATTAGATTAAAGCGGTAAGTTGGGAGGTTATCACGGTGCTGGCGGAGCACACTACATGCGAACGCCGTCAAACGAAAAGAAGTTTTGCGAAAACGACTAGTTTTCCACATGATTCTCTTGCTTCCGGCCAACTTTGCGCTTGTATTTCTGATTCTGGTTCCGCATAATGCACTGTTACTCGTAAAGTTAACCGCGTATCTTCGAAGGCCACGGTGGAACGATACAATCGAGCAGATGTTCTGCGGATTCTTCGTATTACGGCGCGGCAGTTGGCGGGCTGGGAGAAATCGGGCCTGTTTCCTGTCGCGGATGCCTATTCTTTTTTCGATCTCCTGCAAATCAAGAAACTCCGCGACCTGCGCGCCAAGCGCGTACGCTCCGCGGTGATCCGCGACTCCCTGCGCGCCATGCTGCAGCAGGTGGCAGGCATGGAAAACCCTTTGCTGGAAGCCGGAGCGTTTGCTGCAAACTCACGCGTCGCGTTCCGCCATCGCGGATCGGTCGTGGAACCACTGGCCGGCCAGTTCGTGATGGACTTCACCGACCGCAGCATTGTGGAATCACGTCAGGTACATCCTCTGCGCACGCTGGAAACCGCGTCTGACTTTTTTACACAGGGCGTGATCCTCGAAGAAGACGCCGCGACCCAGAACGAAGCCATTGAAGCTTACAAAAAATGTGTGGAGCTGGATCCCGGACACGCGGCGGCGTACATCAACCTGGGCACGCTCTATTACAACCGCCAGGATTACACCAATGCCGAACGCTTCTACCGCAAAGCTGTCGAAGTCGATCCGCGGTACGCGCTGGCATATTTCGATCTCGGCAACGTGCTCGACGAAACCGGACGCCTGCCGGAAGCCATACGCTCCTATCAATCCGCCATCTCGCTCGCGTCAACCTACGCCGACGCGCACTACAACCTGGCCCTGGCCTTCGAAAAAGCGCGCCAGCCCCGCAAAGCTCTCCGTCACTGGCAAGCCTACGCCCGTCTGGATACAACCGGACCGTGGGCGATTCATGCCAGAAACCAGATCAAAAAAATCTTGACGGCTGATGGATTGAAGGTTGTGGCTCGTCGTAGTCTTTCCTGAAATCCAGTTTTTTTCTGAAATCCCGATCCCGCAAAGCGGGAGAGGGATTCCTATCTCCACGAAAAAGATTGGGCCGCGAATTTACGCGAATGAGCACGAATTCGTTTTCTAAATTCATTCGCGTCCAATTCGCGTAATTCGCGGCTAAGATTTCTCAACACTGGAAAAGCGTTGAACTCGCTGAAATACGTGCTCACTTCCAGCCCAGCAGTGCGCGCTCGTTCCGCGGTGGTCCCATCGACCACGGCACCAGCAGCGGGGCTATTGCCATCAATGCCGTCTGTCCCGGCGCTTAGTACTGTGATGTTCTCCCCAGCGATTTTCTCCGTGCAATAGAGAGCAAAATGCTGGTTGCGGCCTCCGGTCCCGGCGTTCGCGTCCACTTTCACTGTGACTTCACCGCCGGAAACAATGCAGGCCTTGGGTACTTCTTGCTGCAACGTCCGCAGACGCGCCAATAAATAGTCAGCGGCTTTGGCGAAATCCCAGTCGGCGCATTTGTGGTCAATCTCTACCACAAAGCCATGTTGACTTGCGATTTCCGCGGCCGCCCTTTCTGCCGTTTCATTTGACAACACTTTCCACCAGCGGGAACGGGCAAAGGCCGGATCGTCCTTCTTGGGTGTCTCTTCCAACGCCCGCTTGTCAAACAGTTCGCGAACTGAGTCTGGGAACTCCTGCAAAATGGAATGCTCCGTGACGATGCGATAGCAATCGTCTACCGTACTCGAATCGGGCATGGTGGGACCGGAAGCCAGAGAGTCCAGCGCATTCTCCGGAACATCAGACACAAGAATTGAAACCTGCTGCGCGCCTCGGGCCGCGCGGGCCATGCGTCCGCCTTTGACCGCGGAAAGATGTTTGCGCACGGCGTTGATTTGCGCGATGGGAGCGCCGGAGTTAACCAGTGTCCGATACGCGGCGGCCAGATCAGCGAGAGAGATGTCTGAATCCGCCGGTTTCTCAACCACCGCTGATCCGCCGCCGCTGATCATGAACAGCGCGAGCGATTCGGAATTCAGCGTGCCCAGCGATTTCAAAATCGCGTCCGCCGCGCGCACCGACTCTTCATTGGGGTGCGGATGTCCGCCCGCAAAGTAGCGATAACCCGGAAGCTGGTGGGAGTGGACAATTGGATCAGCGATGATGCCGCCGACCGTCGTGCCCGCCTGGAGCGCCAATACTTCCGCCATCTGATGGCCGGCTTTGCCCAACGAGACAACAAACACGCGGGAATACGACCGCAAGTCATACAGGTCATCGCAAACCCGGAGGACGCCGCGATCATAGTGGACGTGCCGGGCAAAAGCTTTTTCAATGCTGGACTCTCCCAAGGCGTGTAGAAAAATATCCCGCGCCAAGGCACGCATGGTGGAGTCAGTGGACATTAGTTCGCTTCCGTGTGTACCGGGTGAAAGATTTTCTTCACCCAGTCATGGATGGCCGATTGCATCTCAATGAGCTGGCCTTCAAAAAAATGGTCTCCTCCCTCGACGAAGACTAATTCTTTGGGTTCGGCGAGCAGGGCAAACATCTCCCGAAGATTCTTCTCCGAGCTGTACTGATCGCGTGATCCACTGATGAACAACTTGGGCTTTATACAATCTTGCAGAAACTGATAGGTATACGCGCGCCCTTCTACGTCCACGGGCGTCCCCAGCGAGATCAGCCCTTGGACACGGTCGTCGTTGCATGCGGCACGCAGTCCGGTGGCAGCACCGAACGAGAAGCCGCAAAAGATCATCGGCAAATGAAATTCCCTGTCCAGCCAGTCGAGCGCTGCGCGAACGTCGTCTACCTCGCCGCGACCGTGATCGTGCGCACCTTCACTCATTCCAGCGCCACGGAAATTGAAGCGTAGCACCGGAAACCCAAAGCCGCTCAGCGTTTTCATGGCGTGGTACACAACCTTGTTATGGACGGTACCGCCAAAAAGCGGATGCGGATGACAAACCAGCGCGGCGTGGATCGCATCCGGCTGGCCCTGATTGAGCAGGGCTTCCAGACGACCCGCAGGGCCATCGATAAAGAACGATTTGATTCCGCTAGCCACAGTATTCTTTTACCAGAGCGAGCCAGAGATTGGGTAATTTGGTAATTTAGTGACTGGCTAATTGATTACGATCCCGATTATCCAATTTCATCCATGGACCCAATCCGCTTAACTCGTCTCCTGGTGGACATTGACTCCACCACCGGCCATGAAGCTGACGTCGGAGCTGCGCTCTACGATGAACTCTGCAAGCTGGATTACACCGTCCACAAAATACCCGTGGCCCACGAGCGATTCAACTTGATCGCGACAATCGACGAGCGCCCGCCAGAGCTTATTTTCTCCACGCACATGGACACGGTGCCACCGTTCATCCCGTCATCAGCCGATCATGACAACATCTACGGCCGGGGAACGTGTGACGCCAAGGGCATCATCGCCGCCCAGATCGCGGCTTGCCAGCTCTTGCGGAAAGACGGCGCTGCCGTGGGAATGCTGTTTCTGGTAGGCGAAGAGCGGGACAGTCTGGGCGCAAAAACCGCGAACGCTGCTCCACTGGGCAGCCGTTTCCTGATCAACGGAGAGCCCACGGAAAATAAGATTGCCATCGCGTCGAAAGGCGCGCTACGCGTAGAGATCACCGCGCGCGGGAAAATGGCCCACTCGGCGTATCCGGAATTGGGTGAGTCGGCGATTGATAAATTGCTTCTGGCCCTTGAGCGCCTGCGAAACATGTGCCTTCCAAACGATCCGCAAATTGGTCCGTGCACCATGAATATTGGCGTAATCGAGGGTGGACGCGCTCCCAACGTGGTTCCTGACTATGCTCGCGCACATTTGCTCTACCGCCTGATTGGACCTTCTGAGACTTTGAAGCAGGCCATTCTGGAAGAAGTAGCGGGAATGACCGAAGTGGAGTTCGTTTTAGAAATTCCGTTTGTGAAATTGCGAACAGTCCCCGGAACCGAAACCATGGTGGCGGCCTTCACGACTGATATCCCCGCGCTCAGCAACTGGGGCGAACCTGTGCTGCTGGGGCCGGGATCCATCCACGTGGCGCATACGGAGCGCGAGTATATTTCCAAAAAGCAGCTGCACGATGCGGTGGAGCTGTACCGCAAAGTTGCAGCGCAGTTAATTGGAGCAGATCGGTGAAGAAAATTTCAGAGGTAATTCATCGGGCCCAGTTTTGGATTCTTAGCCCTCGAATTCGCTTAAATTCACGTTCGTTGTTGGTTACCAGAATAAGGTCGGCGGCGCGTGCGTGGGCGGCAATCCAAAGATCGTTGTTGCCGATCATTCGTCCTTGCGTCTCCAGGCGCGCGCGAAACTCACCGTAGGCCTGCGCAGCCTCTTCAGGCATTGCCATCACCGGAAGCAACTGGACGATCTCCTCAAGCTGCTGCAAGGCCCGGGGCCGCTGCTGGCTTTTCTGAGCGCCATAAAGCAGTTCACCATAAGTAATGACGGATAGCACTGCTTCCCCTGTCTTGAGCTTGCGAAAGCGTTTCAATACTTTCGGTGGCCTGGCTTGCCTGATATAGATGCAAATATTGGTATCCAACAGGTACTTGGCGCTCATTCCATCCCTTGCCGTTTTTGCGGTGGATCATCTTTTCGTCCTCCAGGGAAAATATCATCTGGAAGGCTGGCCAAAAGATCGAACGCTCTGAGCATGGGGTCCGACTCTTCCTTCAGAACAATTTCGTTTCCTCTCCGGAAGATTTTGACTTCGCGGCTCAGCAAGCGAAACTTTTTCGGTAGCCTGACCGCCTGACTATTCCCGGATTTGAATACTCGTGCGGTAGCCATTTGTACTTCTACTGAAAGTATATACCTCAATGTATATACAAATAAATAGATTGGGAGACCGCGTCTCAGGGCTTTCGATT
>WNFI01257793.1_pt1 | contig 11837 bp, 4 predicted proteins | sample 5400471 | NCBI WGS metagenome assembly WNFI01 (sample SAMN13153348, study PRJNA577476) | soil metagenome | isolation source: 100 cm saprolite on Douglas fir-dominated hillslope | place: USA:California | collected 2013-09-17
TTTATAAATAAGCGGATTTTGCTCATTATTATTCAACAGGTCGCCCACTTTGATCTGGCGCAGATAACTATCCGGAAGGATATTAGGCTTCCCATTGTAAACATTGCCATCCGGCATGTAGGCACAGGTCATAGCCCTGCGTTGACCCGATGTCATATTTGCATGCGCGCCGTGAATGGTCAATCCATTGTGAAACGTACAGCTGCCGGCTTTCATAACGGCAGGCGCCGATCTGGAATTTTTGAACTGCGTATACTGATTAAAGATCTCACCGACATTCTTCCCTATCTGGGGAGACTCGAACGTAGTCTCTTTATAAGATCCCGGTATGAAGAACATACAGCCATTTTCCAACGTCACATCATCCAGCGCCACCCAGATAGACAGAGCCCTTCGATCCGAGAAAGACCAGAAAGGCGTATCCAGATGCCAGGAGGTCGGATTGGCCCAGGGACGTTTGATCAGGGCCTGATCATGCCAGATCCTGATCCCATCCGAGCCGGACAGTTCAGCGGCCATCTTTCCGATCCGCTCATCCAGCATCAGCTTCCTTACCTTATCGTTTGTCTGCCACAGGTTCAGCAATTGGTCGAATACATTTTTGAAATAATCGGCTTCTTTATTAATTCCGTCCTCTTCCCCCGTTTTAACGTCTTTGCCAGGCATTTTCTGCCCCTTCCTTTCCTTTACGGCTTCTTCTACACTCTCCCTCCAATTTTCAAGCTCTCCCGCGTCCAGAAAATCTTCGATCTTAATGAAGCCGTTTTCCCTGTAGAAATCTATTTGTTCACGAACAAGTTCAGTTTTCATAATTATGAAGTTTATTAATGAGTGGTCACATGGGCCGCTCTATCCAAAGATACCCTTCCCCTAAAAGGATAAAAATGGCCAAAATGATTTGTTTTTGTGTTTTCTGATATAATTAAAGCGGCGCTGCCGGCGTTCATTTGCGGATCATGCTGATTCTAAAAATAGTTGCACCGCCGTCTGCATCGAAGCGAATACTTCCTCCCGGATCAGCCGTATATTTTTTAAAGGGTTTGCCATTCAGGAAAAGCTGATAGCCCTCACCGGCTTTGAGATTACCCGCTTCATGATGAATAGGCTCGCCCGACCCTTCGCCCGTTTCCTTCCAGCTCATGTTATCTTCCTGCCAGTAAAGAATATCTACAGAACAGGGGTGTTTGCCTGAGATTTTTAAAGAAAACCGGCTATTATTCCCCTTGAAGTATTCGAGTTTATTCCCTTTGGAATTTATGGCAAAAGGATGTTTATCCGAAACGGAAAAATCATTTACCTTGATGGAATAGTTGTCTTTGGATAGCCCGATCACATAATCCTGGTCACGCAGCCAATATTTTACTTGTGTGCCATTCAGTTCCGTCGTCAGATGAGGTTCGAGATACAACCTGTTATACTGAGGCCGGATACCGTAAATATTACGGTACAACCCAACGACAGCCATTATATTGTTGGATAAAATATCATCTCCTGCCCCGGCCTGCTTATATCTTGTGTAACGCTGATGCGCCAGACCGTCCGACTCATACCGGTCGATGACATTACGAATGTATTTCAACGCGATAGCAGGATTCTTTTCAGCATAACAACGGGTTCCCAATTCAGCCCAGGACAAGAACAGATCCCCATTTTCATAATTCGGATAAGGATAATTCACTCCCCGTAAACCAACGCTGTCCTCATACGGAAAAAAACACGATGGCCAGATGAACAGCTTTTCCTTTTGCATCATCTCTTCCATCCTGTCCAAAATAACATCCTTGCGGCCCGGATCATCACATAAACCATAGCCGATGGCAAGAAAGTTGACCATACTGCCGAAATTATTGCCGTATACCGATCCGTCTTTCTCCCGCCAATGAACATAACATTTCTTATCCGGGTTCCAGAATCCTCCGTTGGCAACGTCCTTGTTAAAAGTTGTTTTTAATTTCAAAGCCAGGCGCTGATATTCCCCCGCCCTATGCTGATCGCCCAGCAATTCTTCCAACGCCGACCAGCGGATCAATGCCTTATACATATACGCATTGACACTGGCCACTTCATACGATGCCCATACGACATCCATCCAGTCCGCCCCCTTATTTTCCGTATGCGTATGCTGCACTACCTCAAATAGCCCATTCCCATCGGAATCCCTTTTAATCATATAGTCGAGCACCTTTTCACAGGCTGGCTTAAACTGGCGAAGCCAATCGATATCCCCGGTCATGTCAAACTGCTCGGCAACATCGATAGCATAGGCTGGCTGAGCGTCCAACATATACCCCCACTGGCATTCGTAGAAGCCATTCTCCCGGAATGTATGGGGCATTGCATCCGTTGAATCATGATGCCAGCGCGGCAACACCCTTCCATCAGGCATAATGGCAGCCTCTCTTTCATAAGCCAGCGCCTGCGAAAATCCATTGATGAAATCGGGCGCATCGATAGCCAATCCGAATAAGGCAAGCCAGGGCTCCTGTGTCACCACCCATCCGGTACGCCACCCGTTCGATCCGTAAAGCCCCTTATCCACCACCCCGTAACGGCCGATGGTATTGAGCATTTCATTAACGGACCTTTCTTTTATTCCTTTTAAGTTTCCCCGGTTATACTCCTTGTCATAAGAGAGGGCTTGTAATGTATATTGAATAGCGGCTTCGGACTTCGTGACAGCAATAGGAGCGAAAACATTTTGACCCGTCTGGATAAAACGCCGCAATCCGTATCTTGTAGGGATAGCATCTTCCGAGGAAGATTGAACAACCGATAATAGATTATCCTTCGTATGATTGAAGGCGGCAACCCTGAAAATCGACGGTTCCTCATCAGGTGTGATCCTCAAACAGCTGTTATTAGCTTTGTTCCAAAAAGTCAACGCAGCGGCACTCGCGCCGTAAGCATCGCCCGGTTCACTAAGAAACCGGTTCCAGGCGACACCCCCATCATCGAGCAAAGCCCCATCCCAGGTTTGCATGGAATTGAATTGCCAGCAGGGAAAATCATCTTCGTCGATAACCGCCTTGTTTTGATATTTCCTTCCGATCCTCCATTGAATCGTATTCCGCCGTATGGTAAAGCGCCATTCTTCTTCCATCGCAAAGGCCCCATCTCCGAATTTTATCGAGCCCACCGTTACCTTGTTACCCTTTATCGTGAGCACAGGTGGTGTGCTGCTGCTCTTGGAGGAGAAGAGCTTTCCTCCCGAACGAAAGCCCGAATAGACGGCATTCCCATTCCCTGTAACTTCCACCCCTTTCACGACGATCTTATCCAGGCTGCATCCGCCTGCATAGTTCAGTCGTATCAGCAAGTCCCCACTGCTGTCCGAAAGGGTCAGCGTTTTTTTATGCTCATCAGAAAGGATCGCCTTTGTTTTTGACGAGCCGGTCGGGTTGCTTATGAAACTCCATTTACCGGGTCTCACCGTGAACAGAAAATAGTTACTGTCGGCTCCTATGAATTTCACCGCCGGACGATCGCCTGCACTACCCCATCTCGCCCCCTCTTTCCCGTTTTTCAGCACCAGCTTCCCATTCACGGATATCTCCGACAAACCGGATTCCACTCCGGGCATACCGACGGTAGCCTGAGTGCCCGGCGGAACCCTAACCGCCAGATGCAGCCTTCCGTCATCTCCTCTTTCCCAGTCAACGGTAATATTCCCCTTCACAGTAGGCGTTACGCAATGGATCTCCTTTAAATTGCCCGGTTGAGGCAGGATCCTGAAAGTCTTATAGGCAGGCCCTTCCGGGGCGATACCGGCCGCATACTGACTCAGCAGCGTCAGCGGCCCGCCTGCCCATCCGTGATTATAGGAACCGCCGCCATAACCTTCCGAACCGATGCCCCATCCTTCCCAAAGCGTGGTAAGCTTGCTCTCCACCATATTACCATATCTTTTCTTCATCCTTTCAAGACCGGCTGTGGCATCGTGCATGAGGAAGAAAGACTCCAGAATATATTTTTCCATATAGGGGCTCGCATGAAACTCCGTATGCAATACCTTTTTAATCGCTTCAAATTTTCCGGGATCAGCCAAACCCGCTACTACCGCCAGTCCATTCCCCCGATCATCGATAACACCTTTATTTTCCGGACTCCTATAGGCGTCACCCTTCCAAAAATTCTTATTGTAATTTTCCTCAATGGATCTTATCCGCTCCTGATATTCCACAACGTCCCCCTGGTTGCGGGTTAATTCCGCCATCTGGCTGGCCGCCTGCAACGCCATATAATACCAGGCATTCTCCATAACGGGCGCATCGATGTCATCCCCCCAATCCAGCCAATCCCATCCGCCGGGACGATGTACGACCAACCCATCATTGCCCATCTCCCACAAACCGAGGTATTTTTTTACCGCAGGATAAACAGTCCGGATCAGGGCCGTATCGCCGGTGTAGCGGTAATAATTCCAGAAGCCATATTTTCCGATGCTGGCAAGCATTTGTGCCGGCAGTTCCCGGTCCCAGTTACCCGCGGGAACGGGTGAATATAATACCCCGTCGGGCTTTTGCCAGTCTACCAGGTTATGAATGGCTTTTTGAATCGCTAACGCGCCATTCTTATCACAGGAATATAGGATCTCTCCCATCAGGATCACCGCATCGCCCCACCACTGCGCCCTTTCCCTGTCAGGGTCCTGAATGGCGTCCCGCAGATTGACATTGAGGGTATTGTATGACTTCTGCCACAGGGTATTATAAAAAGGATCATTGCAGGTGAATGCGCCCACCCGTTCGGTATTATACCGGGTCTCCCGGTATTTCAGCGAAAGGATCTTCACTCCTGCCGGAATGCGATATTGAACCTCATGCCCATTCATATAGCCGAAGGTCTCGAATTCCTGTACCCCCTCTTTCGTAATATATTCGGTGCGGACATTGTACTCGCTTCCTCCTTTATAGTTATCCGTGCGCATATCTATTTTCAGTCCGGCGGGAGCCTCTACCTTCAGATAGGGAGTAAGCGTGATGTTCTTAGGCAGCCGGGCAATGACCAGCCTGCCATCGCTCTGCTCCGGCCCGTCAGATTGGCTGACATAATCGAGAAGGCCCGTATCTTTCCAGAATGGAATAGGCCGAAGTATCATATCATTCCAGGGGCCAACCGGAGGAACGCCGTATTCCCTGACATTACCCCACGAATGATCATCGAAACCCGGCTGATTCCAGAGAGGAAGATCATGCCGCGCATCAAAATAAATATTATATTCCGGTAAGCGGTAATTCGGGAGCGGTTCGCCGGTATTGCCGAAAGCCGGGTGCCTGATCGCTTTCCAGGTTGCGTCCGACATTATTTTCTTACCTCCGATGGTTGCCTCGAACAGTAGCGCCGGCTTGCCACTGTTCTTATGATCGAACCCATCCCTTCCCCAATACCAGGTCAATACGGCAATGGTATTCTTGCCTTTGACCAGGTATTTGGCCAGATCGAGCTCATCGTAATAGGTATCGCGTGGATTAGGCCCTCTCTTTAGCTCGCCTTCGAATACGATCATTTTCCCATTCACCCAGAGCCAGTATTTCGAATCGGTGGCAATTTTAGTGCGTGCATTTTTAGGGGCCGCACTGATAAAAAACTCCTTTCGGTAAGAGGTCCATAAATTAGTATCTTTCTCTGCAGCTGGAATTCCAATCCATTTCGCCTGCCATTTCCCGGTTTGGCCCAAACAGGAAATGCTGCTGATAAAGACAACGATCATGCATAAGGACCTTCTGGATAGATCGGTCATATTAAAAAGTTTCTTTTTGAATGATCACCGGTCCCATAAGTCCCGATTCCAATAAGGGAGAATCCTTGTTATAGGGATCGTAGGTTGTAAAAGAATATCTTCCACTGGTCCGCTTCTCGCCTTTAAGGAGCCATTCCGGAAATTTGTCGTCCTTAATCCCATCCTGTGGCAGGTGATCGTCGCCAATCAGGCGGTTCGGCCATAGGTTAGCTACCGATATCTCCAATTGGTTATCTTTCTGTTTTACGATCCCCGTGATGTCCACTTTCCAGGGCGCCGTCCATACCACTCCCAGATCCTGCCCATTCAGCCGTACACGGGCCATATTTTTCACTTTGCCCAGATCGATATAAAGCCGGTTGTATTTACCGGTATCGGCCGCCGTTGGCAGATCGAAGCGCTGACGGTACACGGCTATTCCCGAATAATATTTAATCCCTTTGTCAGCATGGGTTGTCCAGTCTGTCAGGGAATCGAATTTCACTTCCGCCGGCCCTCCCCATTTTGGATCGAAGGATACCATCCAGGCATCATTCAGGCCCGCCACTTTAGCCGTCTCCGGAAAATTCTTCTTTTCATCCGATGAAACCTTGGTATCATGGGAAAATACGACAAAGAAGCTTTGGTAAGAGTCGAATTGCAAGGGCAGCGTAGTACGGCCGTCACTTACGGAAAATACAGGCAACATCCTTGTCTTTCCTGTTAAAGGATCCCAGAGCTCGGGGACTCCGTTGGTTGTATTAAAAATACAATTCGCTTTTGCCTTCTGATCCGTACGATTGGCGACAAAATAGATCTCCCCTTCTTTCATGGTCCGGTGTGTATAACGAATCGATGCGGAAGATTCAAAATCTTTTTTCACACCCATGCCCTGCAATATTCCGGCAGTCAGCTCATAGTCCGGGTAAAGGGCATTTTTACCCGCAAGGACAAGGTTGCCACCCCACCTAATTTTCCCCTTACCGTAAACGTGCTCAGACACAGCCTTAGGGATCTCCGTACTTCCCCAGAGCTGTCTGGCTATTTCCAGTACCTTTTGGTCACATCGGGGAAAGCCGGACAGGCTTGTCGATCTTTTGGGCGGCGCTCCCACTACGATCGCGCCTGCGTCCACAAGGGATCTGATCTTTTCCAGTAAGGCCGGCGTCATAGTCTCTACAGCGGGTAAAACGAGCAGCCGGTAAGAAGCCCCTCCCGGGAATACAATGCGGTTATTCTCTACGCTGGCCCGGGACAATTGCCCCGGAGAGCAGCCGTCGAAATTATATCCTTTCCTATCAGGAATCAAAGAATCCCCATCCATGGCTGAGGAAGGCGGAAGGAATACCTGGGGAGCCCCTTCGGGAGTCAGGTACAGGATATCGGCCACAGTCCTGCCTTGCTGCAGCATGAACTGGCACCTGGAAATATAACGATGATAGGCATCGGCCATCGGCCACCAGGTCTGCATCCTGTCCCAATGGACGCCATAAGGCCCCATATTCATCCCAGGCCGCAAAGAATCATCAAAAGGTTTGTGCTCGAAGGTGTGATAAAAGAAGCGGTTGATTCCGGCGGCAAAAGCCCAGTCTCCCTGGTCCTTCATAGATCCCGGATGCTGCTTCCAGCCTTCCGGTGCATCTGCGGTAAAAGCTTCGGCCTGCACGACCGGTACGCCCATAGTATGGGCAAGAGAGGTCGCTTCGATAATACTGAAGGCGGTATGGAATCCGTATCCTTTACTCCAGAATTCACCCATGGGAATATCTGCCACCAACCCAAGCTCCAGGTCAGCGGTGGGATTGAGATCATAGGGCTCGATGGATAAACCCAGCCCAAGGCTATGCGCATATTTTTTTACCTGTTCGGCATGATAGGCTATCACCAGCTCCTGGCTTGTCTGCCGGAGATCCCATAAGAATCGTTCGCTTATGCTGCGGCTTCCTACTATATTGCCCGCATATACAGGATAGAAAGGCAAGGGATCATACCCCCTGCGTTTAATAAATTCCTGTCTGAATTGCGCCGTCCAATTTTGTGCTCCCATCTCCCAGCTATCCATGTGCAGCATTTTCAATCCTCCGGCGGAGGGCGGATGGGGATATCCGCTGGCCCGAAGGATCTTTCCTACATAGGCCTCCAGGTGACGATCCAATGCCACGGTATCGAACTTATCGGATTCGAACCCTAATCCTTGTAGGGGAGCAGGCCGCGTAACGGCGCCATTATTACGGCTGCCGAATCGCATGATCGTCCAATTGCCCTGGGGTACGACCCAGTTCAATGTTCCGTCAGGCTGCAATTTATCGGTAAGATCGAGTATTTTATATTGTTGAATATCAGCAGCGGGTGAATCTGCATAATCGCTTAAAGAAGGTAAGAAGGGCTTGACCCCCGGCTTGGAGCTGAAAGGTTCGCGGTAGTACAGCGCCTTCTCATCGATATTATCTATTTTTCCGGACCGGGCAGGTGTCGGAAAGGCAAGTACAGCGACATCTTTATAATAGTCATTCCATTTCTTTTTTAGTTCTGGAGTAAAGGATCCTTCTCCGAAGTAAGGCCTCTTGGGCTGGGGCACGGGCAGCAAGATCTTGCTTTTTTCAGCGCCAGATACCTGGATCGAGCTGGAAACCAAATGCTGCATCGACTGATCGCCGGTAACCCAGGGTCCTCCGCTTCCGGTCCAGCCCGGACCTATTCCCAGGGTCATCCGGATCCCCAATCGCTCGCATTCACTGACTGCATGTTTAAATAGGTCCTGCCACTGAGCGCTTAAGAAATCCACGGGCCCCTGTGGAACGCCTACGTTGACTTCCAGGAACAGCACATTACCGATCCCGGCCATTTTCATGGACTCCAGGTCTTTGGTCATACCCGCCTTAGACATATTCCCATCCATGAAATACCAGTATACGCCAGGTCTGGAGGAATCAGGAGGACTTAGAAAAGCCTCCTTCAAAGCGCTGATGCCGGAGGAGGGCGCCGGTTCCTGGCGGCAGCCATAAAAACCCAGCGTTAACATTGCCGCCAATAAAAGAGAAAAATGTAAATAAGGATGTTTCATTTATAAAAGATTATTTCTTCCCATCGAATTCAGCCGTAAGCTCATAGGTGCCGGAACCGATCGTGTAAACAGCTGCCCCATTTTCCATTCCCTTATATTTCATATCCGGAACGTCTTTAACCGCACGATCGCCCACCTTTACGGAAGCAGCTTCCCTGGTGGGAATGTACACAGTAGCCGTAGTATTGGCAGGCACAGTGATCTTCCAGCCGAACCGCCCATTCTCCAGCTTCCAATAGCTCTGTATTAAACCATACGGAGATTTAAAAGATGCATTCACCCACTTCAGATCGCCCACGGGTTCCGGGCGCATGATAATATTTTTAAATCCTGGCTGCGTGGTGTCATAGTCGATACCGCCCAGGGCCTGGTACATCCATGCGTCGAGGTAGCCGGAGAGAATGGTCTGGCTTTGCCCGTTCATGCCGGGATCGCGCGTGTCGCGGTCCCATCGCTCCCAAATGGAAGTGCCGTCTTTGCTCACCATATAACCCCAACCCGGACGTGTCGTTTGCGTAAGAATGGTATAGGCTACGTCCGTATGCCCGGTAGCCGAGAGGAGCTGCATCAGCCATTTGAGCCCGGGACACCCGACGGTCAGATGCCCCTGGTGCTTTACCAGGATATCATCTACCAGGTTGTCGATCACCTGCCGACGATCTTCCGGCGGAACCAGATCGAAAGCCAGGGGCAGTACATAAGAAGTTTGAGTCCCGCCCAGATAGATATGCCTGGCCGGATCAAAAAATGTCCGGAGAAAGGCTTTTCCGGTTTTTTGGGCCGCTTCTCCGAAATAAGCGGCATCGTCGGACTTTCCAAGGCAGGTGGCCGTTTTTTCGATGGTCTTAAAATCATAATACAGATAAGCAGTGGAAAGCAGGTCACGGGGAGTACCGCCGTTATCTGAAGTTCTTTTATCCATACTATAGGCATCCACCCAATCGGAATAGGAGCCTTTGCGATAGATGAAATCGGAATCGGTATTTTTTTCGAGGTACAATCCCCATCTTTTCATCGCTGGGTAATTGTCGGCAAGGACCCGTTTGTCGCCATACATATAGTAGCATGACCAGGGGGTGGTAGTGATCACCGCCGGCCAGCAGGGATCTTTAGTCTCCCACAGCCAGAGAGAGCCTGCCTCCGAGATCAATCCATCCGCACGCTGGCTGCTTCTTGTCTCATCGAGAAAATTCGTGTAGAAGGCTGCCACATCATAAAGATACCCTTCGGACTCGGAAGTTTTTTCAGAAACGCTCAGCCATGCCTGGCGTTCATCTCTGTCCGGGTCCAGAGGTACTCCCCGCTCCTGCATACGCACGGTGCGAACCGTATTAGCATAGATCTTGTTGACCAGTACGTCAGAGCAGTTAAATTCACCCACTTTGGTCAGATCCGATTGAACGGCCAGCAATTCGATAGCCGACTTTTTCAAAACACCGGGCCACCCTGTAATTTCCGCATATCGCGTGCCCTGCCCTCTAAACCGGGGCGCCCAGACCTCCAGCCCCTTTCCTTTGAGCGTATAGATGTCCGTGGACAAAGCGCTGCGATTAGGTGCCATGTTCAGGTTGCCGGCGGAATCAACATCGAAGGCCGTACGGATGACAACCTTGGTCCCCTTAGGCCCTTTCACCTTTATCTGGCACATCCCATAGAGATTCTGCCCGAAGTCGGCCACATAGATACCGGGCCCGGACTTATAAATGGAGACGGGACTTAATTTTTCAACCACCCGCATGGGCTCCTGCATTTGTGCGGTGAGCCTGCCACTTGGAGCCGATACGATCTGCACCGGCCGCCATTTCGAATCGTCGAACCCGGCCCTGTCCCATCCTTCCTGTTCCATGCGGGCATCATACTCCTCCCCGTCGAACTCGCTGTTCGAACGGATAGGGCCCTGGTCGGTAATTTTCCAGCTTCCATCACTCACGATGAGCGCAGAAGTTCCATCGGCGTATGCTACCTGCAGCTGCAGCAATAGCTTCGGAAATCCGAATGTCGGCGTATACACCGGTATATGGACACGGGGAGAGAAGAAGCGCCCGTTGCCAAGCATCACCCCCATTGCATTAGTCCCTGCCAGCAGAAATTTCGTAACATCGAACCCAACATACATAGCCCTCTTCGTATAATTGGAATGAGTTGGATCCATCCTGCGGTCATCCACCTTCTTCCCATTGATAGTAAGTTCGGAAAATCCCAGACCGGAAAAGAAGACCGTAGCATGGGCGATCGGTTTAGTCATCAGGAACTCGCGACGGACCATACGGGCCGGTAACCTCCGGTGATCATCCAGAGGATTCGCGGTGTCGCCATCCAAACCGATCCATTGCCCCTTCCAGTCTTCCGGCGCCAGCAACCCCATTTGCCAAAAAGCCGCCTTGCTCCATTCCGACACATTCCCCTTGTTATCCCATACACGCACCTGCCAATAGTATTTCCGGCCCGACTGCAAAGGCTCTCCCGCATAGGTACGATGTAAGGATTCACCAGAGGATACTTTTCCCGTCCGCCATACCAACGCCTGGCTGTCAGACCATGCCGCCTTTTCTTTTGCAACACGGATCTCATAGGCGAGCTGCAGCACATGGTGCCCTTTGCTGGTAAGATACCAGCTCAGCCTGGGCAGTTTTACATCTATTCCAACAGGGTCTTTCAGGAACTCCACCCGCAGTCCTTCCACCTGAACCTGCGCATGCACCGATAAGCAGGCAATAAACCAACATTCCAGCAGGAACAACTTTTTCATGATGGCATTTTAATTTTCAAATCGAAATAAGGGCGCCCGCGAGGGTTCTACGCTCCTGGGCGCCCTTAACCGCCCTGTATATTTAAAGCGTTGCGAACTTAATATCCGGGATTCTGCACCAGCTTGGTATTTATTTGAATCTCCCTGGAAGCTATGGGATAGATCAACCTATTCTGCGTTACATTAAAGGTCGTAGGCAATAACCAGCCGTAGATCGCTTTCAACCGTACTCCCTTCGCCGTCAATACCGGTATGGCCTGTCCGATACGGATAAGATCGGTCCAACGATGGTTTTCGAACGCCAG
>WNFI01308301.1_pt1 | contig 11836 bp, 12 predicted proteins | sample 5400471 | NCBI WGS metagenome assembly WNFI01 (sample SAMN13153348, study PRJNA577476) | soil metagenome | isolation source: 100 cm saprolite on Douglas fir-dominated hillslope | place: USA:California | collected 2013-09-17
TGCTGAGATCTCCCCGGCATACCCAACCCATCCCTCTCACAACCAGGCGAGCGCGTGACACCAACCGAGGAAGGGCCGGTGTCCGAGCTGGGATCAGTGAGAGAGAAACAGAAAGCGTCCCCAGGCGTGGTTCCCGGCGCATCCCTTCCTAATCACAGTATACACGCGCTTCAAAATCATCACGGTCAATTCGCTCCTGATTTTTCTAAGCCGCGTCCTGAAATGCATAATCCTACTCTTTACTCTTTCATTTTCCCTTACTAAGCTCACACGTCACTTATTTACGTATGAGGTATTTTAACAACCATAGTTTTCTCTCCTTCCAAACAATAAAACAATGTATCTATGTTTTTTTCCTGATCTCTCTCTCTCTCTCTCTCTATACATGCCGAAGTAACATTGCGATTACCTACCATGCACATTGGTGCAACAACAGACGCGAGCCTTTATCTACGCAGCGAAGATCGAGGCCGCATCGGGTCGGGCGTGGGCACTGGCTGCGACGGCGGCGCAGGTGTAGTCTGCGGGTCCGGCACAATCACCGGCTGTGGCGGAGAGGCAGGTACGGGTTGTGGACCGGGTATGGGCACTGGCTGTGTGGGTGGTCGTGGGACCGGCTGCGGCATGGGCGCTGGCATCGGTTGTGGCTGGCCAGGTGGCAATTGAATGTCCACGATATATTCTTTGCTATTCACTACAACATCCTTTCTCAATCACGCAAAAACTCTAGCAAAGAGGCTGCATGAGCGCGAAGCCTCTCTTTTTACACGATTCACTATCCGCAAGTGAGTCAAAAAGATTTTCCTGCACTGTAAGGCTGACATTTTTATGCTGAACCTTGATAGCGGGCAATTTTGTCATTTTGCCGGATTTCACAGTTGACATTGTAGACATTAGATAGTATTACGCTCGCATTTAGGTAGAAAAAACTTTGCAATCGCTTGACAACCTAATGTAAAATATCTCTCGGTGTCTATTCGAGATGCTGTCTTGTGGACGCTGCCAAAGATGGTGGCGGTGGTGGCAGGAGAGTTGGTACAATAAGAGGAGAAAACAAAAGAGATGCTGGTGCATTTGATGTTGGAGCTTTACGGATGCAACCGCGAGGTTCTGACCAACGAGCCGTTGCTGCGGCGTGTGCTGGATGAATACCCTGGTCGGGTCGACATGGAGAAAGTTAGCCCGGTCCACCTGTACGATATTGAAACCTCCAACCCTCTGGACGCGGGTATGTCAGGCTTTGTTGTGATCGCACAGAGCCATATCAGCATGCATGCCTGGCCAGAGTACGGCGAGGTTGACATCGACATCTGTTCGTGTAAGCATTTCAGCCAGGAAGATGCCATCGCATTCGCGAAAGAGATGTTCCAGACTGAAGATGTAGAAGCTCATTTTGTGGTCCGCGCGACGCGATCGCTGAGGCCCGAGAACCCCGATCCGGAGCGCTATGAGGCTGCCATGGCCGAACGCATGGCGAAACGGGCGGTGCGCTAAGAAGAAAGAAAATTGTGATACGATGACCAATTCGCCTGTTACCCAGTTTGGTGCGCCCGATGCGCCATATTGCGACCCTGCCACCGCGCGTGTGACGATCATTCCAGCCCCACTGGAGTATAGCGTGTGCTATATGCAAGGCACCAGGCATGGGCCACAGGCGATTCTGGATGCTTCCAGTCAGATGGAACTCTATGATGAGGAATTAGGCTGCTGCCCCATCGAGATCGGCGTCTACACACGCCCGGCGCTCGACTATACCAACCTGAGCCACGCGCAAGCCCTCACTGCAACAGGCCAGGCCGTACGCGAAGTCCTGGAACGCGGGCAACTTCCCCTGGTGCTTGGTGGCGAACACTCCCTCTCAGCGCCTCCCATTAGCGCGGTGCGCGATTATTTCCCCGACCTGACCGTTATACATATCGACGCCCACGGTGACCTGCGCGACGAATACGAGGGCACGCAACTCTCGCATGCCTCAATCGAGCGGCGTGTAGTGGATTTGGGTATTCCGCTGACTGAGATCGGCATTCGCAGTTTTAGCCCGGAAGAAGCGGCCTTCATGAAAAGCCAACCGGACGTGGCGATTGTCTGGGGCTATCAACTGGCCAATGGCACCGCAAAAATTCCTTGGGAGCGCCTCAGCAAGCATACCTATGTCACGATCGATCTCGACGCAATCGATCCAGGCGAGATGCCCGCTGTGGGCACTCCGGAACCGGGCGGTTTGCACTGGTATCAACTGCTGAACCTGTTCCGCGAGATCTGCCAACGCACGACAATCGTTGGCATGGATGTGGTGGAGCTCTGCCCGATGGAAGGCCAGACGCGAGCCGATTTCCTGGCCGCGAAGCTGGTGTATAAGATGATTGGCTATCGCTTTATTGGGGAAGTTGCCAGAGATAAGTAGCCGATTATACTAATACTATGATAAAGTCAAGGATACGATATACGTCATGAAAGTATTGCATCTATCTTTTTCTCAGCACGCGCCTGAGCATCTACAGAAGCTCAGGCGCGCAAACGGCTATCGCATTGGTGCGCTGCTGCTCTGCCTCTTCGCATTAGTTCTGGCGGCATGCAGTGGTGATCAGGGCAACCATCATCAGAGCGTGCAAACCGATAATGGCAACACCATCTCGTATAGTACATTGCCTCAAGATGTCCTGATACGCGTGTTTTATGGCGGCGGCAAAGTCGGCCAGCTCGAATTAACCCCTGAGATCAGCATTTATGGCGATGGAACTTTTATTACCGGGCCCGGATTGCAACAGCAGCAGGGTATGCTCTCAGGAGACGCACTGCAGCATATCTTACATATGTTGACCAGCACAGACAATTTGCTGCAACTGCATCAACAGGTATTCGATGATATCCCCGATCAGAATGTTACCCTGCTCCAGCTCTCACTGAACGGAAAAAATTACCAGTTCATGTATGGCCCATTCGGCCATCTCCAGGAGGGCACTCAGGCTATGCACGAATATCAGCAACTGGGTAATGCCATCAGCTCGGTTAGAGATACCCTGGCAGGCCCAATGAGCGCGTACACGTCGCAGCAGATGGCTCTGCTCGTCTATCAAACCTTTCGCATTGACTTCACCTCCAAGGAGAACTCTTCTCTCCTGAACTGGCCGGTGAGCGACTTTACCCTGGCTAACGCGGCAGCCTACGAATGCGGAGTCCTTCCAATTGATCACACGGGCCCCAACGCGGATAGCGGCTGCCTGGTCTATACCATTCCCCACGTCGCCTACTTACCCAATCAACAAGATCTGCAACCCATCAAACAGGCACTCCAGGGAAAACAAGAGGTGATGTTTGTCGAAAATGGCAGCTATTATGTCGTCACACTCCGCCCGCTTCTGCCCGACGAAATCGCGCACCAGCAACTGGCAATGTACGGGAGTAATATCCAGGACTATACGCCGGTCCCGCTGAAAACGGGCGCGATTCCTGTGGCCCAAACAACGCATTAAGCTCCCCAAGGTTTTTGAGATTTATGGCATTGTATGCTATACTATCAGCAGGTGCTCGGATCTCCTCTCTCAAGAGATAGCATAGTAGAGGATGTGCTATCACGGAAACTTAGAACGATGATAATTGATGCCAAAGACTCATCTGAACGACAAGCTGTCCGAGCATAACTGCTGATGCTCCTACTCCTCGCCAACGTTGAGCGTTGGATTCAGCAACTACTCATTTGGGAATAAAAGCCAAACATACCGGTGTTTGGAAAAACGAGCCGAACTGGCAGAACAAGCTCTTCTCCACGCAGCGGACACGGAAGAAGAGATATGCCACAACAATCTGGTGGAATGACGGGAAAGGGAAAAGAAGCCCTACCAATCCATTTGCCCCGTAACCCACAGCCTCCATTTTTGAAAGGAACCCATGACCAAGAATTTTAGTAACCAGGGGCGAGATAATATGCGACCATCCTCTCGCAATGCGTCCTCAGGCAGGTACAACGAAGAGCAATCATCCAGGCCCGCACGCCCACGGCTCAGCCGCGACGCCGTTGATCGCGCGTGGGAAAATGGAGCGACCCGCAATCACGCGGACTATCGCCCACGCCAGAACGCCCCCAGGCCACCCATGCAGCGCCCAGGACGGCCTACCCCAGGTTTCCAACGAGGAGGGCAGCCGCCCTACGAGCGCAAACCTTATGAGAACCGCCAGGAGGGCTATGGCTCGCCTTCCTCTCCACCCAATCGCGGCGAGTATCGACCACAACGTGAACAGAGGCCAGAGATGGGTCAGCGCCGCTTCAATGAGCCAGGGCACCGCGCACCAGGCCAGCCCGGCCTGAACAGCGAACGCTGGAACAGAGACACTGCCCCACAGCAGGGTGGGTATAGAGCGCGCAACCAGGACGAGCGGCCCCCACGTTTCACGCAGGATGGCCCCAGAGCACCTCAACGCCCTGGATACCGCAGCGAGAACGGTCCGCGCCCTTTCAATCGTAATGAAAATGGTCCACGCCCTTTCAATCGCAGCGAGAGTGGCCCACGCTCATTCAATCGTAATGAGGATAGCCCGCGTCCTTTCAATCGCAATGATCGCGGTTCTCGTCCTTTCGACCGTAACAATCGTAGCCAGCGAGCGGGTGGTCCCCAGCGCGATAGCTATAATCCACGCTGGCAGAGTCGCCCATCGGCGCAGCGCGACTATTCAGCATCGCAACGTGAGTATCCGGCACCGCGCCGCGATTACCCTGGTGTGCCAGACGAGCGGCCTGGAAACGCGCAGTTCGAGGGCGATTACGAACGCTTTGACACGCGCGAGTGGGTGGAACGACCTGAACGGCCTTTTGAGAAAAACGTCACTCGTCTGCCTGATGGACGGGTGATCAAAGGATCACGACCCGCGCAACGCAAAGAGGCCCGTTTTTGGACTGGTGTGGAAGAAGAGACCGGCACATTGCTGCCACAGACGCCCCCGGAACAGCAGGAGTCAGTTGCCCCACCGCTACCGCAGGAAAAACCGGCGGCCAGGCCAGCCAGGCCTCGCAAACAACCTGCGGAACAGACCCGAAAAGCCAAAACAGTGAAAACGGTGAAGACCACTCGCGCGGCAAGTGCAGAACCAAAAACCGGCAAGAAAAAAGCTCGCGGCCCACAGGGACCAGTCACACGTCCCTCTCGCAAAGGCTATAAATGGCCGACGTCCGAGGAATAATCCCATTGGGAAACCTGCCTGCTCAGGTTCGCGCGAAATCGGTTGATTTCGCGCGAACCTGAGCAGGACTGCAATCACCTGGCGTTCTACCACGCATCGGGTGCTAACAGGGACCTCGCGTCCCTATCCCGTAACGTGTAGCGCCGATGCTGGCCATCGGCGTGGGGTAGGAATGAGCGCAAAGTAGACGAGGAACTATTTGTATGCTTTATCCAAGTTATCTGCAACTCTACGAAACCGGCGAGCTGGCCGCACGAGCCGAGGCAGCCTGGGAGATTTTACGCAGTTGCACAATCTGTCCACAAAACTGCCGCTGCGATCGCATTGCCGGAAAAACGGGGGTCTGCCATTCAAAAACCGAGGCCATTGTCGCCTCCTGGAATGTCCACCGTCGCGAAGAGCCTCCAATCAGCGGCACACGCGGAGCAGGCACGATCTTTTTTGGCTACTGCCAGGCACGCTGCACCTATTGTCAGAACTTCTCTCTGAGCCAGGGCGGCCTGGGACATCGCGTGGGACCAGAACGGCTGGCCGATATGATGATGTATTTGCAAAAGAAACGCTGCCATAACCTGGATCTGGTCACGCCCACGCACTTTGTGCCCCAGATTCTCAAGGCGCTGGTCGTCGCATGTGGCAAAGGACTACGCCTGCCGCTGGTCTATAACTGCGCGGGCTACGAGAACCTGGAGACGCTCAAACTATTGGATGGCGTCGTCGATATTTATTTGCCTGACTCCAAATACTCTGATAACAAAAATGCGCTGCGCACCTCAAAGATGCCACATTATGTCGAGTCTAACCAGCTCAGTCTGCGCGAGATGTATCGCCAGGTTGGTCCATTGCAACTTGACGACGAGGGCATCGCCAGGCGTGGCCTGCTGATCCGTCACCTGGTCATGCCCGAAGACATCTCCGGTACACGCGAGGTCTTGCGTTGGATCGCGGAAGAACTCGGCCCCGATACGCCCGTGAGCCTGATGGACCAGTACTTCCCGGCCTGGAAAGCGGTCAACGACCCGGTCATCAACCGCCGCCTGACCTGGGAAGAATATCGCACTGCAATGGATGCTCTGGACGAGTTTAATATGACGGCAGGCTATGTTCAGGAAGACCTGATGGAACTGGATACTACATCAAATGTCTAATACTACACTTGATCAAAACCTGGTTGAAAAGTTTTTCTTAACAAAAATAAATGAATGCGCATGCGCCAGCCGGATACAGATCTTTTCTACGCTGATTTTGTAGAAAAAGCTCGTATCTATGCCGCATACGTATTCGTCTTTCATGGCTGAGTCGTGCTATAATTTGAACAGATATAAAAAGAGTACGATATTATGGTACTTGAAGCGGGCTATACTGGATGTACCCGCTTCTTCGTTTGAGAGAGTGCCAACGACGCCCGAAATGGAGAGCCTTGATTATGAATGATACGGCCACTTTGAGCCGCCTATTTGCCAGCATTGAGTCCGACCTGGAGCAAGTAGACATCACCTTTAAAGAACGAGCGACCTCCGGACTCGATATTCTCAACTCTGCCTCAATGCACGCGCTGGCTTCACCGGGCAAACGTCTCAGAACCGCGCTCACCCTGCTTTCTGGCAAACTCAACACCTATCGCTTTGAGAAACTTCTACTCCTCAGCGTGGCCTTTGAAATGACCCATCTAGCCACGCTGATTCATGATGATATTATCGATAAAGCTCTGACTCGCCGGGGCAATACCACGGTCAACGCGCTGTGGGGCGATCAGGTTGCGATTCTGCTCGGCGACTACTACTTTGCCAAAACCGCCGGCCTGATCGCGGATATCGAGGACCCACGCATCGATCATCTCTTCTCAGACACCGTCGCAACTGTTTGCGAAGGCACTATTCTCGAATTGAGGACCGCTGGACAGGCCAATCTGACCTTACAGAGTTATTACGAGAAAATCAGCCGCAAAACTGCCTGCCTGATCGCGGCCTGCTGCAAGGGCGGCGCGATCATTAGCGGAGCTTCGGTGAAAGAGATCGAGCTGATGTATAGCTATGGTCTGAATCTGGGCATCGCCTTTCAGATAATCGACGATATCCTGGACTATACCGAAGACCAGAGCACCATCGGCAAACCAGCGGGCAATGACTTGCGCCAGGGCATGGTGACGCTGCCGTTGATCTATGCCTTGCAAGCTCAATCGGAAAACGGTCACCACCAACAGGTACAGAAGCTGCTAACCTCCACCGAGCACGAGGAGCACGAGATCCGCGAAATAATTGATTGGGTATTGACCGGTGACAATGTAGAGCGGGCGAGAAAAGATGCCTATGTCTACGCGGATAAAGCGCGCGAGGACCTCTACCACTTTGCGGAATCGCCCACGCGCGCGGTCATGGACGAACTGATCGATTTTGTGGTACGCCGCAAACGCTAATTTCCCTCTACAAGAAGCAGCCAGGTGAAAATCTCAGATTTTCCGCCTGGCTGCTTCTTTTGTGATCTTTCGCTTCAGCGTTTCGCGTTGCGACCAAGCGGTGCCAACGCACCCAGGAAGCCCTCTAGAGCTTTGGCCAGGTCGTAGAGCTGAGTAGCCTCGTAAACTGAGATCTCATGCCCGGCATGCGCGACCCCGTAGAGCAGTGAGACGACAGAATGTTTGGTAGGAGTTCCAGGCTCACTGGCGGCAGTTCCTAGCAGAGAGGCACGCATCGCATCGACGCTGGCATTGACGTTTTCCAGATTCGCAATATCGATAAAGCTGGCTGGCCGCGGCTGAGCGGGCCTCTGGGCACTCCCACGGCTGGCTTCCCACTGGCGGCGGGCTTGCTTACCCTCGGCACAAAAACAGAATTCAGGTTGAGCGGAGTCTGAATTTCTCAGACCAGTATCATCGCAAATTGGACAGATCGGCATAACGGCTTTCCTCTCAGCGTGCAAGCGGCGCGGGAAGACCTCTGCTCTGGCAGACAGAAAGGTGAGAGCGCCGCGATGTCCTCTATTCAACATCTATGATCATATCATAAATGCGGTCACAGGACTTGCTACCGCCTCATTCAGCGAGCCATCAGACCCCATCCTCATCTAATGTTTGTTCCTCAACGTCTGAGTCAGTTGTTTCGGATGAAGCGTTCAGGATGCTGGCAACATTCGCGGCCAGAGTGTGAAAAGCGTTGGCAGCAGGCGAGGCGGGCATACTCACAAGCACTGGTTGGCCGTTGTCGCCACTGGCAGCGGTCGGCGGGTGCAAGGGAACGGTACACAGCACTGGCAAATCATCCAGAGACGTGCGCACCTCCTGGCCGGTGGGGAAAATCTCGATGACTTCACCGCAATGGGGGCAGCTAAAGCCGCTCATATTCTGAACCAGTCCAAGCACACGCACACCTGCCCCACGAAACATAGAGAGTGCCCGCGCTGTATCAATGCGCGCCACATCCTGCGGAGTCGTGACCAGGATCGCGCCAGCTAACGCTAGCTCGCGCACCAGCGTTGCCTGCGGCTCCCCATTGCCCGGCGGTAGATCGACGATCAAATAGTCCAGCTCGCCCCAGTTGACCGTGAAAAGTAACTGGCGGATCAGCATGCCTTGCACATCGGGCATAGGCGCGACAGCCTGCTCTTCGCCAATAAAAAAGCCCACCGACATCACCTTGACGCCGTAACGCGAAAGCGGCTGCAACATCTGCTCAGGCGAAAGCTTTCCACGAGATGCCAGGGGCAACGTGCCTCGCCAACCATGGCTCTCGCCGCGTTTGCGAATACCCAGCATCAGAGGCACGCTAGGGCCATAGGTATCGCCATCAAGCAAACCGACATCGGCCCCCTTTCTGGCCAGAGCAAGCGCCAGATTGACGCTCACCGTCGATTTCCCTACCCCGCCCTTGCCACTTCCCACAACAATTAGCTGCTTGACTTGCTCTATACTCGCTCGTCGCTGCATACTCATACTCCAAATAAGGACCATTCGTGCTGTTCAGGACATCATTTAGTATAACGTCGCAGCGAGTATTTGACAAGCATACGCACGTCAGCATATTTCCCTTCAGGCTAAACCCCCACAGAAGAGGTCTCATCGTCAGTTTTTGCTTTTGGGCCAATCTTTCGTTCAGTGCCAGCCAACAAACGTCCGATATTATCGTGATGGAAGAGAATCACCAGGCCAGGCCCCACGATCAGATAGAGCGTGGTGGGCAGATTGATTGCGGCAAAAAAGTGCGGATTGAGCTGGCCGAGTACGTACCAGAGCACGCCACAGATCATGGCCGTGGCCGAGCCTACAATCGAGCCGAGCGAGACGTAGCGCCAGATGGCAATGGTACTGAACGCCGTGATGGCGCAAATCACGAATGTCAGTGGAGAGAGCAGCAAAATTACCCCTGATCCGGTCATCACGCCACGGCCACCTTTGAATTGAATAAATACGGGAAAACAGTGTCCCAACAAAGCCGCGAGGCCCGCGATAGCTGGTCCCCAACCGCCAACGTAAAAAAATGGGATGAAGAGTGCGAGGAGCGTCGGCAAGAGGCCCTTAGATAAATCAAAAAGAAAAACAATGGCTGCGGCAGGCTTGCCTAGCGTACGTAGTACGTTCGTGGCACCTATTTTATGGCTGCCATGGTCACGAATGTCAAACTTCTTGCCCCGCAAGAGCTGGCCCATCCAATATCCTGAGGGGATTGATCCCCAAATATAGCCAATCAATGCGATGAGTACCAGTTGCAAAAAATGTTCAGGCATAAATGCCTCCTTTAATTCCAGGTTTAAACGTATCCCATCCACACGGCCAGAAAATTTTATCCTTCACTATTATAGAGATATTTGCTCGCGATGACTAGCGGCTGGTTCTATCGGTTTTGTATCTCCTGGAGACCGTGAAAGAGGGAGCTATTAGCAGCCCGTGCTATAATGGATGGTGGTATATCAGCCCACATGGACTGATATGTTTAAGAAAGGATTTGGTACCTATTCGCATACGATAAGCAATATTTCTCACCTGGGTATGTGGGCACGCGGTGTGTCTTTGGGGTTGTAGTTGGAAATGGAGGTGGTTAACATGCATCCAGGATCGTCAAACGATTTTCGATATACTTATTTTCGGCAGCTTCTACAGACGGCCAGGCACCAATTCACGGCGCATCAGCTTTGTGAAGCTCCCAATGTTCTTCCCAATACTGGCTCCCCTATACTTTTTCTACGCCATGATATCAAAATGTCCTTGCATAAGGCTCTGCGTATGGCCGAGATCGAGCACGAATATGGCGTGCCCGCGACATATATGGTGCGAGGTGACTCTCCCCTTTATTCTCTCACCGGGCGACAGGCGCGTATTCTACTGCTAGACCTCGTCCAAATGGGGCACGAGGTCGGTCTGCACTTTGACCTGACCCATGAAACGCGCAAGAGCCCCTCGTTTCTCCGTCTCGTTGAAGCAGAGATACAAACGGCCTGTGAGCGCATTGAGCAGATTATTTGTCGACCAGTACGTTCGATCTCGTTGCAGCGCGCGCTCCCTCTCTTGTTTGGCGGCCCTCTGCTGGTCAACGGACGCATCAACGCCGATGGGCACGAGCTACGCGAGTGGTGTATCTCTGAGAGCGGAGGCAACTGGCGCGGGGGCGAACCAATCCCGCAAATGGCACACCCCACCGGCCCGGCTTTACAGTTGATCCTTCACCCGATCTGGTGGGGCGATGAACAGATGCTCGCACCGCAACGCCTGCAAGAATTCTTCGACTTTGCTACACGCGAACAACCAGCGCGCGAGGCAAGTCTATTTGATCTCAATCTGGCGAAAACGCTCCCGGCGATCCGGCGGCAGGGCATTTATGCTCTGGTAAGTGGAGGGAAAGAAGTATGACAGAACAATTTTATTCAAGTATCGCCGCGCTTACGCAGTCACCGCAGTCACCGCAGTCACCTACGGTCTACGCAGAGCGTGAGGCAACCGATCCCAATACCTGGCTCATGGACCAGTTGCAGCCGCGGGTGGGCGATAGTATTTTGAATATCGGTTGTAGCAATGGAAAACAGGCCGATCGCTCGTATCGGGCCTTGAGCGTGCTCTCGCAGCGCAGCCAGGAGCAAGGGCTGGAGCACCGCATCCGTTTCCTCTATCTCAACCTCGATGAACTCACTGGTCACCTGAGACCCGATGATTTTGATCGCGCGCTCAGTGCGCGCGCGCTCTCCCATGTCAAACAGCCACAGGTCGTCTTTCACGCCATCTACGAGGCGCTGAAACCGGGCGGTGTGTTCTTTTTCTATGGACCTTCCAGAAAAGATCTCGTGGAACTCAGGCTCTTCATTGCCGCACTCGATCAAGAGAAGCCGCCGCAAGAGAACAAAGAGCTGCTCTTTATCGAAAAAATCGGCTTGCCGCACGTGCGCGATGTTTTTCCACAGGTAGAGATTACGCAGTTCGAGAACCCACTGCTCTTCAACTCTCCTGATGATCTCTTTGCTCGCTGGTACGAGAGTGCCCTCTACGAAGAGGAGCTGGAAAACGCTTTTCGCCGGGCAGCGGTGCGTCACTTCCAGTCCCACGCAGTCTTCGAGACAGCACAGAGGTTCGTCGGGGTCAGGGCAACAAAGGCATAGCCCGCGTTTCCCCGCCAACGGAGGGCGCAAACCAGGAAAGCAGGGCGCTGAGATCAACGACGCGCCCAATGACGACTACCGC
>WNFI01029794.1_pt1 | contig 11835 bp, 11 predicted proteins | sample 5400471 | NCBI WGS metagenome assembly WNFI01 (sample SAMN13153348, study PRJNA577476) | soil metagenome | isolation source: 100 cm saprolite on Douglas fir-dominated hillslope | place: USA:California | collected 2013-09-17
TCCGAGTACGCCCATGAGCAGGAGCAATCCGCCAAACCCCGCCCACAGCAGAATTCGCGTCTGCCTTTGGGGCAGGGTCCGCGGCGATTTCGACGTTGATCCCGTCACAACACCTAGCGAGGTTCCGCCTCAGACTCAAGCACAGAATTCACCGCTGAGGACGCCGAGGCCACGGAGAAAACCAAGAGCTCTCACCTCCGCTCTTTCTCTGCGTCCTCCGCGTTCTCTGCGGTGAAAGAAATTTGACTCATTTGCAACAGACTCTCTGGTCCAAGTACTCTAGAGAGCCGCCTTCTTCGCTTTGTACGCCGCCGAGCGCTTCTTGGTGGCTGCAATAATGCGCTTCCGGCCCGCGGCGCTCAGCCTGCGTTTCTTGGGCGCCGCTTTCGGAGTTTTCGCGGGCGTTCCCTTTATCGCCGCCCAGCGCTTTCGCTGTGCCTCGGCCATTCGCGCTCGAACTTCGGGGCTGCGTTTACGCCTCTTCGCGCCCGTCGCAGTGGACGGCGGTGTAGCGCTCGGGGATGCCGCCGATTTGGGCGGGCGTCCCCGGCGTCCGGTTCCAAGTCCGAGCATCGACCGGACTTGCTGTATATGCTGCTCCAAGGTTTTCTTCTGCGCCTCTAATCCTTCGAGCGCAGCATTCAGTACATCCGAACTCAAGACTCCGGTGTGTGTTGGCATGTACTCTGATTATGACTCAGGCCGATACCCGGCATGGTCGACGATCACGTCTGGCGCGCCCCGCTCCAGCGCGGCGCGGAAATCGGCGGGCCGCGATCCGGAACTCGACGCCGATCGTGAATGACGTCCTGCCCAGATGCTTCGCGCTGATAGAGATCTCCAAGACCTGGTCGAATCGCGCCGGCGCTTTCCATTCCAGCGTGAGCTTCACGGACTGGTAGTCGAGGACGCCCTTCGTCACGGCATCGCCGTATCCGATGGCGCGCAGGAATTCCAATAGTGCGACGTCGAGGTAGTCGGCCCAGCGAGCGTTGAACACCACCTTCTGGGCGTCGCACTCGCCGTAGCGCACGCGTATGTGATAGCGGAATGGAACGGACATGCAGAATAAACTATAGCGAGGTTCCACCTCAGACCAAACACAAGACTCACCGCAGAGGACGCCGAGGACGCGGAGAAACCCAGGGGCTTTCATCGCCGGTCTTTGCTCTGTGTCATCGGCGTTCTCAGCGGTGAAAAACATTTCGTTCATCTACGACGGATTCTCAGGTTCACGCACTCTAGCGCAAGCGCGGGCCGGTGGCATGTCATCGCACTCGCAGGCGAGCCGCGATGGCGACGGCCATCGCGCGGGCTCCGCGCACGTCGGGGTGCAGGTCTTGCGGCAGGCGCCAGCTCGGGTCGAGACCGACCCACACATACGGCAGGCCGGCCTCAGGCAATGCCGCGTTCGATAGCTTCATCGCTGCGATAGGGCACCAGCCAGCTTGCGATCATCGCCAGGCGCCAGCGGGGTTTTGCCGGCAGCCAGACCAGCCCGGGTCCGAGGTGCGGCCGATCCTCGTCGAGGTTGCGGTCAAAGAGCCCAGGCGTGAACAACGCTACCACCGCCACCGGCCGCCGGAAGCGCGGCAATTCCGCAAGCAGCCGGAGATATGCTTGATCGGTCGCGAAGCCGTGGACCGCCAGGTTCGCGCTCTGCACGCCCATCATCGCTTCGACCTGCGCCGGTACTGTCTCTTCCCATGTCAGGCCCTGGCCCACCATGATCGATTCGCCGGTGAATAGAACAGCCGGCCGGTCGGGATCCACAGCCTCGCCGGCGCGGCGCACGCGATAGCCGGCGGAATCGAACGCGTACTCGATCATGCGCCCACCGGCCATGGCGCGCCCAGTGCGCGACGGCACGAAGACCCAGCCCAGACGCTGATCTCGGCGGCGCCAAGGCACCTGGCTTGCGGGTTGCTCCTCCGAAGATCGCCTGAACGTGAACCGCCGGGCGGCACGCGCGCGATGAAGCGCCCGATACGCGGTCGCAGAACCAGCGCAAGCGCCACCCCGAGGATGGCCAGCATTACCCGTACGACCGCGGCCACCAGCACGTACAGGCGCCGGGAGACGAAGAACGGCGGCAGGAAGTGCCGATCGAGCCATTGCCGATCGGCAGCGATGGCGAACGCTAGAAGCGCGATCCCGACCAGAACGGCAACGATGTCGGCGGCGAGCCGCGCAATCATACGCCCTCGATCATCGCCTTTGTTTACAAAGATTTTACGAAAAATGGTGTTACTCCAAAGAGCCATATTAGTCTACTGGTCGAATGCTGCAACCACTGCACCGCTGGATCTGGCGGGACACCGAGCGGCGCGCCCACAAGCTGCTGCGTTTCGGCGAGACCGAAACCGACGGCGGGCGCGACCTGATCCGCGCCGCGGAGCTAACCTCGGATCCGTTGCTACGCCGGCTCTATCTGGTACACGCTGCGGACGAATTGCGCCACGGCGATCTGTTCCGCCGGCGGGGAAGCGAGATCCTGCGCGCGCTTCCGCCCGGCTCGAAACCGAACTTTCAAGGCGACTGGCTTGCGCCCAGCGGGCACGGCGCCGACGACCTGAGCGTTGACGGTCGCGACGACGTGCTGCTCGCTTTCCTCCACTTGTCGGAGAAGGCTGCGGCCAGCCGCTTCACCGTCTATCGCGATGTGCTGCCGGACGATCCGCCGACGCGTGCGGTTTTCGAGGAGATCCTGCATGACGAGACATTTCATATGAACTACGCGTTGACGCAACTCGCCCGCGTCTCGCCCGAGCATCACCGGCGAAGGCTATGGCGTGCGCGCCTCAGCCGGATGTGGAAGGGCTTTTTGCGGCTCATGGCCGCGCTCGGGTCGCTCATTGGCGGGCTCATCCTGACGATTCAATACTTCATCTTGCTGCCTCCGTTCGCCTGGCTGGCCAAGCGCGCCGGACGCAGGGAACCGCTTGGTTGGACGCCGATCTCCGCCAAGCGCAACGATTCACTCGATAGGCAATATTGAAATGAAGATTCTCGGGATTTCCGCACACTATCACGATTCCGCGGCAGCGCTCGTCATTGATGGCGTGCCGGTCTGCGCCGTTCAGGAGGAGCGATTATCGCGGCGCAAGAACGACGCCGCCTTTCCGTTGGCCGCGATCGAGTGGTGCCTGGATCACGCCGGCGTCGCGCCCGAAACGCTTGACGCAGTGGTCTTCTATGAACGTCCGATGCTGAAGTTCGATCGCATTCTGACTTGCGCGCTACGCGCCTTCCCGCGCTCCTGGCGCGTGTTCCCGAAGGCGATGAAGAACTCACTCGGCGAAAAAATCTGGATGCGTGGAATCATCTCGTCGCACCTGGGCGTGCCGGGGCATAAAATTCTGTTTACGCAACACCACCAGTCGCACGCGGCAGCCGCCTTCCTCACCGCACCCGTCGAGCGGGCAGCCATATTGACTACCGACGGCGTGGGCGAATGGGCCACGCTTACAGCGGGCCACGGCGAGCGGGTCCCGAATGGCGCCACGGCGATCACGCTCTTGCGTGAAATCAGGTTTCCGCATTCGCTGGGAATGCTCTATTCGACGTTCACGGCGTACCTGGGATTCGCGGTGAATGAAGACGAGTACAAGGTCATGGGGCTCGGAGGCTATGGCCGCCCGGCGATGGTCGACGAAGTCCGCAAGTTAATCCGCCGCACGCCGGATGGCGCGTTCGCGCTCGATCTCGATTATTTCGAATTCCACACGACTGCCGAGCGCTCCTATTCGTCGAGGTTTGTGGAGTTGTTCGGGCCGCCTCGCAAGCCATACGAGCCGATCGATCTGGGCACTGCCGAAGGCAGGCGCTACGCCGACTGCGCCGCCAGCGTGCAGCGAGTCCTCGAGGACAGTTTGGTCGAGATGACCCAAGCGCTTCACCGCGAGACCGGCTTGCCCGATCTGTGTCTAGGCGGTGGCGTGGCTTTGAACGGTCTCGCCAACGCCCGCATTCTGGCGGAGTCGGGTTTCGAGCGCGTCTTTATCCCGCCGGCTCCGGGCGACGCGGGCTGCGCGCTGGGCGCCGCGCTTTACGCCGACCGCATTCACTTCGGCAACCCGGACCGCGAGGTGCCCGATCATCCCTTCTGGGGTCCCCCGGTAGACGGGGCCGAGCTGGCGCGGCTGGCTGGCGAAGACGGGCAGCGGGTCGAGGAAGTCGACGACGGCGCGTTGATCGATCGGATCGCGGACGACCTCGCTGCCAACCGCATCGTCGGGTGGATGGACGGCGCTCTCGAGCTGGGCCCGCGCGCACTCGGCCACCGCAGTATCCTCGCGGCGCCGCACGCGGGCGAAATGCGCGACAGGCTCAACCGCGACATTAAGTACCGCGAGGAATTCCGGCCATTCGCTCCCGTCGTGCCCGTCGAAGCGGCCAGCCGCTACTTCGATCTGCCCCCGGGAGGGACGCGCCTGGCGCGCTTCATGTCCGGCGTTTTCCCCGTGCGGCCGGAGTGGCGGGCACGGCTGGCGGCGGTCACGCACGTCGACGGCACGGCGCGGCTGCAAGCGCTCGATCATGAGATGGCGCCGCGGCTGTACGCGCTGCTCGAGGCGTACGGGCGGCGCAGCGGTATCCCGGTGCTGTTGAACACCTCGTTCAACGTGGCAGGAGAACCAATTGTGAATCGCGCCGTCGAGGGCTACTCGACGTTCCGGCGCTGTGGGATCGATGTTCTGGTCGCCGGGCAGACCCGTGTGATGAAGCACGCAGCGCCGCTGGCGAAGGAGAAAGTCGCATGATCAAAAAGCGTGGCAGGATACGGCGCCAACTGATCGTGTTCGGCAGCGCTGCCGGATCGATCGCACAACTGGCGCGCGGGTTATGGCGAAGCGACTCCGGCAAACGCTGGCTCGTGCCGCTGGCCGTCTTCCTGTGCTTGACGGGCCTGGTGCTGATTCTGGCGACGACAGTGGAAGCATTGGCTCCGTTCATCTACTCGATTTTCTGACAGGTGAACGCCTTCCGGGAGCTACTCGTCTGCCCGGCCTGCGGGGGCGCGCTCGCAGCGGAATGGTCGTGTCGCGGCTGCGGCGCGAGCTACGAAGCGCCGGACGGGGTTCCCAACCTGCGCCTGGGGACTGCTCGATCGGGCGATCTCCGGCGACGCGCAAATCCTTGAGATGGGCTGTGGAACCGGGCAGATGAGCCTATACCTGGCGAGCGCGGATCGAGTTGTGATCGGCGCCGATCTGACGCGCGCCTCCTTGCTGCTGGGCGCCGCGGCGGCGCGCCGCTTCGGACTCGATCGGGTTCAGTTCGTAGAGACCGACCTCCGCCGCCCCGGTCTGCGAGCGGGCTCGTTCGACGTGGTCTACTCGTCCGGCGTCCTGCACCACACACCGGACCCGCGCGCTTCATTTGCAAGAATCGCACAGCTCGCGCGGCCGGGCGGAATGATTGTCGTAGGACTGTACAACGCATTCGCGCGGATCCCGCTCCGGCTGCGCCGCCTGGGGGCCCGCTTGTCGCGCTACCAATGGATCCCGTTCGATCCGGTGCTGCGCGATCGCGCGAATGAGCCGGCGCGGCGCGAGGCGTGGTTGAGCGACCAGTATCGGCATCCCGAGGAGCACCGCCACACTCTCGCCCAGGTACAGGGCTGGTTTCACGAGAATGACGTCGAGTATCTACGGGCGTATCCCAGTGCGCTGATCGGCGAGGAACCGGAGGAGCTCTTTGCGCCGGCTGCTGACAACTGGCGGCCCGAGGGATGGCTGGCACAGCTCGGTTGGATTCGCGCGCTGGGACAGGAGGGCGGGCTGTTCGTTACTGTGGGGCGCCGCCGTCAAGGATGAGACGTCGCCTTTCAGCGAAGGTCGGACGCTCTGCTCGCTCGGCTTTTGGTATCACGATTCTACTGGCAATGCAACGCGGCGTTGGGGTCGACGCGGGTGGCGCGGAGCGCGGGGATGCAGCTTGCGGCCAGCGCCACGGCCGCGAGAAAGAGAGCCGCGGCGCCGAAGATCAGGGGATCGGTCGCGCTTATGTTGACGAGCAGTCTCGCGGCCAGCCGCGTCACGGCGACCGCTGCCACAACCCCGACCAACAAACCGGCCAGCGTCAAGCCCATGCCTTGGCGCACCACTGATCCGAGCACGTCGCGGGGCCTCGCACCGAGCGCCATGCGAATTCCAATTTCTTGCGTCCGTTGCGTGATGGAGTAGGCCATCACGCTGTAGAGGCCGACGGCCGCCAGCAGCAGGGCGATCGCGCCGAGGACGCCCAGCAGGGAAGCTGCCACCTTTTGAGGGAACAGCGAAGCGCCGATGTACTCGGTGAGCGGCATGGCGTCGAAGATGCCAACGTTGGCGTCCATCGCATGCACCTCACGCCGCAGTGCCGCGAACGCCGCGTTGGGATCGCCCGTGGCGCGCACGTAAATCGCAATGCCCAGATCCGCGCGATAAAGCTGCCGGAAGGGCACGTAGAAATATGGCTTGAAGGCTTCATTTGGCGTGTGGTACTTGCCGTCCTTCACAACGCCGATCACGGTGATCCATTTACCCCAGCCGTGCACGCGGCGTCCAATGGGATAACCGTTTCCGAAGAAGTGGCGCACGAACGTCTGGTTGACGATCATCACGGGTTGCGACTTCAGATCGTCCTGTTCCGTGAAGTCGCGGCCGTCGAGCAGAGGAATCTTCAGAAGCTTGAAGAACCCGGCAGCAACCACGTTGCGGTAAATCTGCATGTTCTCGTTCATGGCCGGCACGTAGCCTTCAACCTGCAAGGGCTCCCAGGGGCCGCTGTCGAACCCGAGCGGGACCATGTCCGCATAAACGGCGCCGGCGATGCCGGGCTGGGACTCCAGCCGCTCGCGGAGGCGCTGGCAGAACAGTTTGCGATCCGGCACGGAGTAGCCCGCGATGGAGAGATACAAGTGCGACACGATCACGTTGTGTGGGTTGAAACCCGGATTGATCTGACGCGCGAGCTGGAAGCTTTTCGCGAACAGCCCGGCGCCGATGATGGCGACCAGAGCGAGCGCCACCTCCGAGACGACCAGAGCGCCGCGGATGCGCTGCGGCCTGCCTCCCGAACTCCCGGTGCGGCTTCCTTGCTTCAGCGTGTCGTTCAGGTCCGTCCGCGCGGATTGCAACGCGGGCACAATTCCGGACACGAGACACGCGGCGATACACACGAGAATGGTGAACACCAGGACATTGCCGCTCAGTCCGGTATCGAGCGCGATTGGAAAACCGCTGGGTGGAACCAGGTAGCCGAGAGACTTGCTCATCCACATGGCCAGGGGCGCGCCCGCGACCGCTCCGAGCATCGCTAATAGCAGGCTCTCGGTGAGAAGCTGCCGCACAAGACGCCCGCGGCGCGCTCCGAGTGCGAGGCGCATCCCGAACTCCCTTTGGCGCGCCGTGGTTCGCGCCAGCAGCAGGTTCGCTACGTTGGCGCACACGATCAGGAGGACCAAACCACACACCGCCATCAGAATCTGCAAGGGACCGAGCAGCATGCTCTGGGCCCCAAAGTGTCCCTTCCAAATGGGGAGCACGGTGGCGCCGATGCCTTCGTTGGTGCCGGGGTCCATCTTGGCAAGCTGGCGGGCGAGCGTCGCGATTTCGGCCCGAGCCCGCTCCATGTTCACGCCCGGCTTCAGCCGCGCGATGCCGACGAGGTTGCGCGTCTGGCGATCGCGCAGCATCCAGTCGGGCATAGTGTTGAGCTGCGGCCCCATCATCACGGGGACCCAGATCTCGAAGGTCAGTCCCGGCATCGTGCCGCGAAATTCCGGCGAAGCGACCCCGATGATGGTCAGTTGCTGGCGGTTCACGCGGATGGTCTCACCGATCACGCCGGGGTTCGCGTGAAAGCGGCGGTTCCACAAGCCGTAGCCGATCACGGCAACCGGGTATCCGCCCTGCTTGTCGCCGTACTCGTCGGGTGAAAAGACGCGGCCCGCGGCCGGCTTTACGCCCAGAACGTTGAAGTAGTTGCCGGAGACGAGCTCGCCCCACACACGCTCGGCATGATCCTCGTCGCCGATGCTGAGGGCGTTTGGCGTTGCCATCGCGAGGCCGGCGAGCAGGGTAAGGTGGTCGCGATAATCGCGGTAGTCGGGATAGGAAGTCGTGACGGGGTCGCCATTGGCGCGCAGGGACTCGAAAGCCAGCAGCTCGCCTCCGTTCGCGACACCTGGAATAGGGCGGAGCAGCACCGTATCGATCCAACTGAAGACAGTGGTGTTGGCGGCGATACCGACGGCCAGTGTGAGAACGGCGACGAGGGTAAAGCCCGGGCTCTTGAACGACATCCTCCAGCTATAGCGAAGGTCCTGCAGCAGACTTCTCACGAGCGATCCTCCCGCGGTGCAGATCTACTCTGGCAATTGCGATGCCATTGAATGTTTTCAGCCAGATGAAGCGACGAGGTGGGAGAGGGCCTGTCCGAGATTGGGACGGAAATTGGCGAAACCGCTCACCGCGCAGTCGACAGGTGCGGCCCGCGTTGCATCCTACGACTTCAGCCCCGGCAGCCCGCCGAGGCTTGGCGCCATCTCGACCGCCCGCACAATCGACCGCGCCACCGCTTCCGCCGCCGCCACCCCTAGAACGTTGATGTCCGCCTGTCTCTCTCCGGCCGACAACGCCACCACAATATCGCCGTCGTACATGGTCCAGACCGGCGAGATGGCGCGTGCAACACCGGCACTGCCGAACTGCGCCAGCTTGTTCGCCATGGGTTTCGTCAGGCGCGCGTTGGTGGCGACCACCACGAGCGTTGTGTTGGGAGTGCGTGGCGCGCGCGGAACCCCTCTCTTCAACTGCTCCGCTGAGTTCGCAAATTCACGCGAATCCTTCGATGCGCGCGCGCCGGCCACGATCTTCCCAGTGGCCGCATCGACGACATCTCCCACCGCATTCACGGCCGCGAGCGCGGAAACGACCACACCGCCGTCGAGCGAAACCGTATACGAGCCCAGGCCCGATTTCATCGCGCGCTCCATTCCGAACAGCTTGCCGACCGTAGCTCCGGTTCCCGCGCCGACCGCGCCCTCCGTCACGGCTTTGTTGGTCGCGGCGGCCGCCGCCGATTCGCCCATTTCGCGCGTCGGATGCGCGTTGCTCTTGCCGATCCCGAGATCGTACAGAATGGCGCACGCGACCAGCGGCACAGGTGGACCGCTAAGATGAAACCCGACTCCTTTGTGTTCCAGGTATCGCCGAACGCCTGACGCGGCTTCCAGCCCGAACGCGCTGCCGCCCGCCAGCACCATGGCATGGATGCGCTCCGTCAGATGCAGCGGATTGAAGAGCTCGAATTCCTCGGTGCCGCTGGCGGATCCGCGCACATCCACGCCGCCCACGGCGCCGCCTTCGCATAAGATCGCCGTGCAACCGGTGAGGCCGTCATAGTCGGATACGTGGCCGACTAAAATGCCGGGAACGTCCGTAAGGCCTTTCATGGGGGCCATTCGCCAGCTTCATGTTAGCATCGGGATCTGGAGGAGTTGGTTGCTCGATTTCCTCAAAAAGCCCGTTGCTTCGCTGCAGGATTTCTACGTCCTCACCGGCCGGGCGTTCAAGAGCGTTTTTCAGGCGCCTCATTATCTCGATGATCTGCTTTTGCAGATGGACATCATCGGCGTGGGAAGTCTCCCGATCGTCATGCTGATCGCGTTTTCGACGGGTCTGATTATCACGATGCAGATGTCGAGAGCGCTCTCGAACTATGGCGCCACCGGGCAGGTGGGACAAATCGTCGCCATCACTCTGGTCCGCGAGCTGGGGCCGCTGCTTACGGCAATCCTGGTGGCCGGCCGCAACGCATCCGGCATCGCCAGCGAGCTCGGCTCCATGAAAGTCACGGAGCCGATCGACGCTATGCGCGCGCTGGGCACGGACCCGATTCAGAAGCTGGTGAAGCCGCGTATGATCGCCACGGCCATCATGCTGCCCTGTTTGACCATAATCGCCGACTTCGTGGGCCTGATCGGGGGCTTCGTGATCGCATACTTCACGTTGAACCTGCAGCCGTCGCAGTATTGGACCGCGGCCTACCAGGCGCTCGAATATAACGACATTGCGCAGGGACTGATCAAGCCGTTTGTATTCGCCTTTGTGATCTCGCTGGTCGGCTGCTTTTACGGGATGCGCACCACGGGCGGAACGCAAGGTGTCGGCCGCGCCACCACCCAGGCCGTCGTGGTCGCTTCCGTCTGGGTATTTTTTGTCACCTCCCTCATTACGCGCGTCTTTGTGAACATGCAATAGCATGCCAGCCGAACCCAACGCAGCCCCACAAGACGTTCTGCTTCGGTTCGACGACGTCAGTGTCATTTTCGACGAGGTCACGGCCCTCGACCAAGTGTCGTTCGAGGTGAGGCCGGCGCAAACTAAGATTGTGCTGGGCGCCGCCGGCAGCGGAAAAACCACCATGCTGAAAACCGCCATTGGCCTCATTCGCCCCGACCGGGGACGGGTGTTTCTGTTTGGGCAGGACATTACCGGAATGGACGAACGCGAGCTCTTCCACCTGCGCAGTAAGGTCGGCGTGCTGTTTCAGGAGGGCGGTCTGTTCGATTCGCTAACGGCCGCCGACAATGTGGCATATCCGCTCATCAATCAACCGGCGATCCGGACGCCCAAGGACCAGATCCTGCCGAAGGTAGAGAACGCGCTCCGTTTCGTCGAGCTGGAGCATACTTTGGACAAGTACCCAAGCGAGCTCTCGGGCGGCATGCGGCGGCGCGTCGGGATCGCCCGCGCGGTTGTGACGGAGCCGCCGCTGGTGCTCTACGATTCGCCTACGGCGGGCCTCGACCCCATCACGGCCAATACCATCATGGCCCTGATTGCGAAACAGCGGGACACGTCCAGCGCTGCGAACCTGATTGTGACGCACCGCTATCAGGACGGGCAGCTTATGGCCAATTTCCGTTACAATCGCGTGAGTGGACGACTCGATCCGGTAGCCAGTAACGGGTCTCGGAGGGATACGGGAACACAGTTCATGGTGCTCAACGAAGGCCGTCTGATATTTGAAGGCAGCCTTGCCGAACTCGAATCATCGAAAGATGAATATGTTTCGAAGTTCGTGCTGAGGCGTTAACGGATGCCATCCGAAAGCAAGACAAGCTGGGCGAAACTCCGCGTCGGAGTCATGGCGATTGTCGCCATGGTCATCCTTGCGGTGGTGATCGTTCTGATCACGGGAACCACCAGCATTTTCACGGCTCATGCGACAATCTACACGTACTTGAGCGACGCCGCGTCGCTGACCAACGGTGCACCGGTAAATCTGAACGGTATTCCGATCGGCAAGGTCAAGGACATCCGCCTTTCGGGTCTGCCCGACCCTCAGAGGATCGTCCGGATCACAATGCGCATCGAAAAAGACAAGCTTGGCGCCATTCCCGTGGATTCCCTGACCTCCATCAGCGCTGCGAACGTCCTTGGAACCAAATTCATCAACATCAAGAAGGGCAAAGTCGCCAATACCCTGCGCGACGAGGGCACGCTGCCGAGCCTCAATACTGCGGAGTTCGAGGATGTGGTCCAGCAGGGATATGCGATTCTCACCGCGCTGAAAGGCACGGTTGACCGAATCAACGATGTCGTCAGCAAGGTCGGCGGCATCGTCGACAGCATTGAAAGCGGCAATGGCAGCATCGGAAAGCTTCTGGTGGACACTACGCTTTACGACAACCTCCTGAAGATTGTCGGTACGTTCCAGTCGCTCGCCGATACGCTGAACTCGAGCAAGGGGACGATCGGCAAGCTGATCAACGATCCTTCGCTGTACAACCAGATTCACGACCAGCTCGCGCGTTTCGACAACATCATGAAGGGACTGCAG
>WNFI01303749.1_pt1 | contig 11835 bp, 10 predicted proteins | sample 5400471 | NCBI WGS metagenome assembly WNFI01 (sample SAMN13153348, study PRJNA577476) | soil metagenome | isolation source: 100 cm saprolite on Douglas fir-dominated hillslope | place: USA:California | collected 2013-09-17
GGAGCGCGGTCGACTTCCCGCACCCGGAGGGCCCGACCAGGACCATGAACTCCGTGTCCCGTATCTCCAGGCTTAGGTCGTTGACGGCCGTGGTGTCGGCCGAGAACTTCTTGGTGACGTGTTCGTACGTGACAGACGCCACGCGAAAATCCTAGTCGACTACGCCAGGGGCTTTGGCGCGGGCGTGGTCAAATAGGTTTAGCCCTTGACGGCACCCGCGGTCATGCCCGCGACGAAGTAATCGACGAAGAACGAATACAACACGGCGACCGGGACCGAGCCCAGAAGCGCGGCCGCCATCAGCTCGCCCCAAAAGAACTCGTCACCATGGATGAGCTCCTGCGTGACCCCGACCGGGATGGTCTTGACAAGGCTGTCGTTCATGAAGATCAGCGCGTAGAGGAACTCGTTCCACGAAAGCGTAAAAGCGAACAGGGCGGCGGCCAGGATGCCCGGGAGGGCCAGAGGAATGGCGATCCGCACCATGGCCTGGATGCGGGTGGCGCCATCGACCAGGGCTGCCTCTTCGAGCTCGCGTGGTATGCCTTTGAAGAAGCCCATGAGCATCCAGGTGCAGAAGGGAATCAGGAAGGTGGGGTACGTGAGGATCAGCGCCCAGAGGTTGTTGAACAGGTGCAGCTCCCTGATGACGAAGGTCAGCGGCAGGAAGAGGAGCGAGTAGCCCGCCAGGATGCTGCAGAAGAGCGAGATGAGGGTGGATGCGGTCGCCACGATCGCCGTGTTGAACGCCCAACGCGGGAAGTTGGTCTGGGTGAAGAGATGCCTGTACCAGTCCAGGGTGGGCTCGCGTACCCACAGGGGGCTGACCGAGAAATCGAACAGCTCGGAGGCCGACTTGAACGACGTGACCGCCATCCAGTAGAACGGGAACAGGGTCACAACCAACATGACGAGCAATGGAAGGTAGATGCGGAGCGCGCGCCCGACAAACCGGTCGCCGATGACGCGGCCGGTTCCGTGCCTGCGAACCTTCACCCGTGCGACAGCCGCCATCTACTCGGGCCTCCGGAGCAGGAAGAGGACGCCGGCAACGACGAGCGTCAGCAGCGGGAAGAGCACGAGGGAGATAGCAGCACCAAGGCTGATGGCGCCCCCAGGAATGCCCCACTGGTAGGACCAGATGGAAAGCAGCTGGGTGCTGTTGTACGGAGCGCCGTTGGTGAGCACGAACGGCCCCTGGAAGTCGGCGAAGGTGAGGATGGTCGAGAGGAGAAGCACGACCAGCAGCACAGGCCGCAGCATCGGCAGTGTGATGCTGGTGAACTGCTGCCAGCGGGTCGCGCCATCCACACGCGCCGCCTCGTACAGGTCGACCGGGATGACCTGCATGCCCGCCAGAAACGCGATGGCATAAAACGGGGTGCCGCGCCACACATTCACGATCATCAGCGCCGCCATCGCGTTGAAGGGCACGCCGAGCCAGTTGGGTCCGGGGTAGGCCGCCAGGTGTGTGTTCACAAGAAGCCAGTTGATGACGCTGAAAGTGGGGTCGAACATCCACCTCCAGGCTTCGTAGCTGAGTACGGTCGGGATGATGTAGGGGAGAAGCAGGGCCGCCCGCACGAAGCGCCGGAAGGGGAAGGCCTGGTTCAGCAAGAGCGCCATGACCAGGCCGAGGCTCAGCTTGAACACGGTCGTGATCCCCGTGTACAGGAACGTGTTGACGACGGCTGTGTAGAACACGCCGTCGGTGTTGCGCCATTCAAAGCGGTAGTTGTCGAGGCCGATGAAGCTGCCCAGGTTGCCGAGCTCCGAGTTGGTAAGCGACAGCCAGATCCCGAACAGGAACGGGTACAGCAAGAAGATGCCAAGGACGACAAGGGTGGGCGCAAGCAGGAGATATCCGAGCGGCGCTTCGCGGTCGTAGATCCGCACGCGCCGCCTGTGCCACGCGGGTGCCGCGTTTGCGCGGGTCGCGGTCCCCATCTATTGGACGCCCAGGCCAGGTAAGTTCAGGGCCGCTCGAAGATCGCCTTCAGCGACGTCTCGGCCGCTGTGACTGCAGCCTCGATGTCGCCGTTGCCGCCGTTGGCCAGCGATTTGGCGAACATGTCGGCCACGATGTACTGGGTCTGCGCCTGGGCCGTCTTCTTGCTCGGCAGCGCCGGCCAGCCTGGCCATTTGCCCGGGGCCACGACGTCCTGAAAGGCCTTCAGCTTGGGATCGGACTGGAAGACGGGGTCGTTGTGGAGCGCCTCGAACGGGCCTGCGTTGTAGCCGGCGGCGATCGCCGTCCACTTCCGGTAAGTGTCCTTCTCCATCAGGGCGAGAAGCATCGCCTTGGCGGTCTCGGCGTCCGGCGACCACTTCATCACCGCGTGGTTGAAGATCAGGTTCATCGCGAAGGTTCCCTTTGGACCGCTCGGCATGACGGCATTGTTGGTCACGTCCGTGTAATGGTGAAACTCGATCTTCTCCCGGATGTAGATGCTGGCCCCGTTCAGCGTCCCGCTGATGCGGTCGGCGTGGTAGGCCTGGTTGTTGTCGGGGTCGAGCCACTCCGGGTGCACCACGAAACCAGCCTTGACGGCCCCCTGCGCCCACCTGATGGCGTCGCGGGTCTCCTTGGAATTGATGGCGACCGTCTTGCCGTCGGCGTTCACCTCTTTTCCACCGTAGCCCCAGAGCACCGGGTTCCACATGGTGAGCGAGTCGCCGTAAGCGTGGCCATCGGTCTGTGAGATGGGCTTGCCGGTGCCCTTCAGCTTGGCGGCAGCCGCGGTGAGCTCGTCCCAGGTCGTGGGGAAGCTGCTTACGCCCGCCTGCTGGAAGTAGTCGGTGCGGTAGGTCCAGGCGTTGGGCACGACGGTGTACGGGATCGCGCGCCAGACGCCGTTGACCTTGCAGAAGGCTTCGTTGACGGGATCCGGCTTGCCCAGCTTGCTGATCAGGAGGTTGACCTCGTTGGACACGTCCAGACAGGAATCCGTGTAAAGCTGCGGCCAGCCGTACTGCATCTGGATGATGTCGGGGCCAGAGCCGGCTTCCACTGCGGCCGCGGTCTTGGGCTGCAGCTGGTCGCCGGTGACGGTCTCGATCGCCACCGTCACGCCGTTCGCGTCACCCCACTCGGCAGCCTGTCGCTTGAACTCGGCGTCGGCCGGCTTGACGAAGCTGGTCCACTGCAGCAGCCGGATGGATGCACCCTTGCGCGGCTTGGGGATGCTGGCCGTTGGGGTCGGACTAGACTGAGGGCCGCAGGAGATGATGATCTCGGGGAAGGCAATGGTGGCTGCGGCCACCCCCGCCGTTTTCAGGAACTCCCGCCGAGACCAGCCTAACTTGGCACTCTTCATTTGCGACATTGCAGGAACCCCCCTCACTTGTTGAATGCGGGACCCCCGGAAAATGCCATCTTAGCGCTCGGCCTGATTGCGGGCCTCTTGTGTACCTGAGCGACCTGCGCAGCCGCCCCGAATCGATCCTCGTCGGCGTGGTCGGGATTGGACGCATGGGCCGGGGCGTGGTCGACCAGGTAGCCACGATGCCGGGGATGCGGGTGATGGCGGCCGCCGACGTGGACATCGGACGCGCCGAGGCCTGCCTGCGCCAGAACGGCGCCGAGCCTGTGGTGACCGACCGGCTGGGCCCTGCCCAGGATGCCCTGCGTCGTGGGCGGCCAGTCGCCACCCCCGACGCAGGCCTCTTGACGCAGCTGAGGCTGGACGCGCTGGTGGAGGCGACCGGGCTGCCGGAAGTGGGGGCGCGGGTGGCGGCGGACGCAATCGAGAGCCACCTGCACGTGGTGATGCTCAACGTGGAGGCGGACGTGGTCGTCGGGCCGATCCTGGCCGAGCGAGCGCGGCGCGCCGGCGTCGTTTACACGCTGGCCGCCGGTGACCAGCCGGGCGCCATCTTCGAGCTCGCCGAGTGGGCGCAAACGCTTGGCTTCAAGGTCGTCTGCGCCGGCCGCGGGACGGTGCTCTACCCGGACGACCATCACGCGACCCCCGACACATACCGCGAGCAGGCCGAGCGCAACCAGAACAACCCCAAGATGTACTGCTCGTTCCGCGACGGGACCAAGTCACAGACCGAGATGGCGGCGGTTTCCAACGTCTTACGGATGCCACCCGAAGTCCGCGGCATGTACGAGCCGTACTGCCGCTGGCAGGACCTTGGCCGCATCTTCAGCCTGAAAGATGACGGCGGGATCCTGCAGTCGGAGGGCGTCGTCGACATGGCCAACGCCATCGACCCCTCGGGCCGTTACGTACATGAGGACAAGGTCTTTCCCGGCATTTTCGTCGTGGTCACCTCGGACCATGCCGGTGTCCGGTCGTCCATGGGTTCGCTGTTCGAGCCCGGATTTGGCGGCACCGCCCAGCAGTGGGGTCCCAACTGGGGTCTTTTCCGTCCCTATCACCTCGCATGCGTGGAGGTGCCGATGTCGGTCGCGCGAGCGGTTCTTCATGGCCGGCCGACCGGGGACATGCGCGGCGGGATGGTGGCGGAGTTGATCGCGATTGCCAAACGTGATTTGAAGCCCGGCGACGAGCTGGATGGGGCCGGCGGCTACACCGTGTACGGGCTCTCCGAGCGCTACGACGCGGCGCGGGATCGGCGATTGCTGCCGTTCGGATTCGCGTACGGCGGGCGGGTCAAGCGGGCGGTCGCGCGGGATCAGGCGCTGAGTTGGGATGACGTCGAGGGCGAGCGTTCGGGGTTCCTGTATGAGCTGCGGCAGGAGCAAGACCAGCTCTTCGGTTAGCGGACCTTGAAGCCCGTCGGCCGGATCGTGACGATGACTCTGTATTCCCGGTCACTTACCTCGCCGACCGTTCCCCTATATCTCAGCTGAAGGATCTGATAGAAGGCGCCTGTTGGATCGTCTTCGATCGCTTCGACAACTCCACGAATTTGCAGGTACCGGTATGGATCGTCCGGATCAGAGATGTCGAGGGCAACCCGAGGTTCACTTTGAAAGAAGTTGTAGTTGCTGCGGCGCTTCGTGTGAGTGAGCTTGACCACGCCTCTGGCATCGTCCCACAAGAACCACATGGGATTGACCAGCGGTGCTCCGTCGGGCCGGACGGTGGCGAGGTGCGCGAAAAGCGGTCGCGAGACGAGGTCGGCATGACCGTCTGGAACTTTCATCGTCCTACACCATCCACCGACTTACCGACAATGTAGTGGCTCTCTCAGTGGACAAGTACACGCACGGACACCATGAGTCAGTTCTGCGGAGTCACGCCTGGAGAACAGCCGAGAACTCCGCGGCCTACCTTCTTGACTCTCTCCGGCCAGGACAAGAGCTGCTGGACGTTGGCTGCGGGCCCGGCACTATCACCGTAGACCTGGCTGACCGCGTGGCACCCGGGCACGTCGTTGGCATTGACACGGAAAGCGACGTGATCGCCCGAGCTGATGAGCTGCGCAAGAGTCGCCGCCAAACCAACATCACGTTTGCGATTGGTGACGTATACGGGCTCCAATTCGACGACGCGCGGTTTGACGTCGTCCATGCCCACCAGGTGTTGCAGCACATGGCCAGGCCGATCGATGCGCTAAAGGAGATGTACCGTGTGATGCGTCCCGGCGGCATCCTGGGTGTCAGAGACAGCGACTACGCCGCGTTTGCATGGGCCCCGTCCGACCCTCGTTTGGATCGGTGGATGCAGCTATACCATCAGGTCACCAGACGGAATGGGGCTGAGGCCGACGCCGGCCGCCACCTCCTCGGATGGGTTCAGATGGCCGGCTTCGCCGATGCCACGGCGAGCAGCTCGACCTGGACCTTCGCCGATCCCGAGAGCAGGGCCTGGTGGGGCGGATCGTGGGCCGATCGAGTGCGGTTGTCATCGTTCGCTGACCAGGCGCTGGAATACGGGCTTTCCGACCGCAGCGAGTTGGACTCGCTAGCCGACGCATGGAGGCATTGGGCTGAGAAGCCTGACGGTTTCTTCGCGGTTCTCCATGGTGAGGTGCTCGCTCGCCGGCCCGTCGTGGATCAATAGAATTCGGTGGTCGCAAAACGAATTGCAGTCATTGCTGGAGACGGAGTCGGGAAGGAGGTCATTCCCGAGGGGATTCGCGTTCTATCGGCGATTGATCAGACACTGGACTTCACTGAGTTTGACTGGGGCTCCGATCGTTACGAGCGCACGGGCGCAATGATGCCGCCGGACGCGCTGGCAACACTGGCCAAATTCGACGCCATTTACCTCGGCGCGATCGGCTGGCCCACCGTCCCTGACCATGTGTCGCTCTGGGGCTGTCTACTACCAATTCGGAAGACATTCGAGCAATACGTAAACCTGCGGCCGATCCGCCTGCCACCCGGCATTCCCTCCCCGCTGGCCGGTCGCGGCCCGCAGGATATCGACATGATGTTCGTCCGTGAGAACACCGAGGGCGAATACTCAGGCACCGGCGGCCGTGTGCACGTCGGACACCCCCAAGAAGTGGCCGTCGAAGTTCCCGTCTTCACTCGCATGGCGATCGAGCGCGCCGCTCGGTACGCCTTCGGTTTAGCCGAACGACGGCGCCGGCGACTCGTCAGCGTCACCAAGTCCAATGCGTCCCGCTACGCGTACGTCTTGTGGGACGAGGTCGTAGAAGAGGTATCTCGCGACTACGCGAGTGTTGAGCTGCAGCGGATGCATGTTGACGCGATGGCCGCACGCATGGTCCTCCGTCCCGACACCATCGACGTCGTGGTGGCGTCCAACCTGTTCGGCGACATCCTCACCGATCTGGGCGGCGCACTGCAGGGATCACTTGGAATGTGCGCAAGCGCCAACCTCAATCCCGAACGACGGTACCCCTCGATGTTTGAGCCGGTGCATGGCTCGGCGCCTGACATCGCAGGCAAGGGAAGGGCAAACCCGCTAGGGGCAATCTGGTGCGCGGCGCTGATGGTCCGGCACCTCGGCGATGAGCCGGGAGCTCAACGCATTGAGCGAGCGATCGACCGCATTTGCGAAGAAGGATCAGTCCTCACCGCCGATCTCGGTGGAGCCGCTTCAACCCGCGAAGTCGGCAAACGAATGCTCGAGCTCGTCTGATTCGATCAGGCAAACCACTGTCCCCCGTTGATGTCGATGCTTTGGCCGGTGACGTATGAGGCGAGCGGCGACACAAGGTAGAGAACCGCGCCAGCACACTCTTCGGCTGTGCCCAGGCGACCGAGCGGGATGCCTTTCCTGAAGGTCTCGAGCAATTCCGGTGTGCTGAACTTGTCGTGGAAGGGGGTCTCGATTACACCGGGCGAGATCGCGTTCACTCGAATGTTTCGCGACGCAAGCTCTTTCGCCAATCCCCGCGTCAATGTCATCACGCCTCCCTTGGCCGCCGCGTAGGCAAAGGCGCCTGGTCCGCCACCGTGACGAGCGGCGACGGAGGAGACGTTCACGATGCGCGCGCCGTCGCCGAGGTGTGGAAGCGCGGCCTTGGTGGCGAAAAAGACCGAGGACAGGTTGAGGGCGATAACCTCCTGCCAGAGCGCCGCGTCCATCTCTTCGACCGCGCTGCGGCCGACCAATGAACCGGCGTTGTTGACGAGGATGTCGATCGGCGCACCGAGCGCCTGGACCGCCGCCTCCACAGCCTTGCCTGCTGCCGTGGGGTCGCGAAAGTCCCCCTGGACCAAGAACGCGTGGCGATCATGAGATTCGACCGCTTGCGCGGTCTCCTCAGCTTCCTTCCGGCTGCTGCCGAAGTGGATCGCGACGTCGGCGCCGGCGCCGGCCAGAGCTATGGCGGTCGCACGCCCGATCCCGGTGCTGGCGCCGGTGACAATCGCCCGCTGGCCTGTCAGATCAATTTCCACCACGGGTCTGTCCTCCTATTGCCCCGCCGTCCTGCGGGTGCCTGCAACCACTCGCTCGACGGACGGAAGGTACCAGCCCTCGAGCGGTGCGGCGGGATAGGGCACGTCGAACGCAGTTACGCGCGCAATCGGCGGTCGAGGTCATAGAACGCCTCGCAGGCCAGCGTGGCGACGATCTCGGCCCCAAAGCCAGCGCTCGTTGGGGCGTGGAACACCGCCGACTGGCTGGGCGCATCGGCAAACCTAAATCCGACTCCGGATTTGGAGGCCGTTCTCAGGCCTCATCGGATCTGGCGTGAAGAGTGGATCAGGACCGCCAACGTGGAGTTCAGATAGTGAGACTGACGGTTGACGGCACATAAGATGACAGGCATGACGCTCGTCGGCAAGGTCGCGTTGGTTACGGGGGCGGGCTCTGCGACTGGCCTTGGGAATGCGATCGCCCGTGCTTTGGCAACAGCCGGCGCCGAGGTCGTGCTCAGCGACATTGACATCGATGGCGCCGACCGGAATGCTGCGGCGATCGGAGCGTTAGGCCGCGCCATATTCATGGACGTGACCGACGAGAGCTCGGTTCAGGCGGCAGTTCGGGAGATCGGACGCGTGGACATCCTCGTCAACAACGCAGGTGTAACGCAGCGCATGCCCATTTGGGATCTCTCGACCGATGACTTCGACAGGCTACTCTCGATCAACCTTAGGGGAGGGTTTGTGTGCCTCAGAGCCGTTGTCGCAGGAATGATGGCTCGCCGTTGGGGCCGTGTCATCTGGATCTCTAGCGTCGCCGGCAAGCAAGGAGGTGGGATCATCGGGACTGCCCACTACGCTGCAAGCAAAGCGGGTGTAATTGGGCTTTGCCAGGCCGCGGCCCGTGAGCTGGGTCCTTATGGCATCACCAGCAATGCGATTGCGCCTGGGTTCATCCTCACGGGCATCGCGACCAAAGCACTCGACGCCAACCAGGAGGCCGAGCTCGACCGCACTATTAGCGCTATGGCGCCGGTGCGCCGAAGCGGAGTACCCGAAGATATTGCCAACGCGGTGCTCTTCCTAGCCTCCGCCGAGGCAAGCTACGTGACCGGGGAAGTGATCGACGTCAACGGTGGCATCTACTTCGACTAGCAGAATTTTGGCTCCGGGACAGGGACTCGAACCCTGAACCTTGCGGTTAACAGATCGGCGACCCCCGCTCAAAAATGGCGGCCTGACTTTGCCCGGTGCCGCTGAGTGCCGTCACATATCAGAGTTTGCCACCGGCGTTGCTGTACGCGCACCGCAGAGCGCAGCCGACCGTGGCGCCGCCCTCGGCACCAGACCCAAACGTCGATTTAGGCGCGGCGAGCGCAATCTCGGGGGGTCCGGGATGACTGCTTCGCCGCAACAGACTAAGCAAGGCCCCGTGGTCTCAAATCAGGCGCTATCGCTCAGCCAGCCGTGCTGGTTCTCCTAAGTTGAGATATCAGATCGATCTGCCTCAATTTTGCTCCGGATCACGGAAGTCCATCGTCAAGTTGGTCAATTGTCCTTCGGACACGTTGCAAACCATCCAAGAACGCGTCTCGCACAGCCATCTGCCGAGGATCAAGCCCCGTCATTACCCTGGCCTCCTGTGCCCTCTCCTCCGAAACCTTCAACATAGTCCGCACGTGCTCAAGTACATGGTCAGGTGGGCGCGGTGGATTGGGCGATCCCTCCACGAGCGCGGCGAAAAAGTCGACCTCTTGCTCTAGCTCTAAAATCTGGCTCTCGCTCCAACCCATGCTTCCAGCTGAGGCGAGCACGGATTGAGCCTGCGACAGGCTATCTCTTAGCCAAAGACTGATCGCGTCCTCCTCATCACTGGGTTTTGATCGCCCTGGGCCGTTCATCATGCAAATGCAGTCACGAATCTGACTACCCCTGCGGCTACTCCTGCCTCAGGTGCAACAAGTGCTGCCCCCACTCCTAGGGCGACAATGACCACCGGTGCCGGAGCTGCGGCAGCTCATACACGTCAGCGTGTCCCTCCTGCGCCAACGCGGCGTTCACCTTATCCATCGGATCCTGAACCTTTAACCAGTCTGTCGCCCCAACCGGAAGAGGGGTTCCTCCACAGTCATGTGATTCCTGATTTGCGACGCGATGCAGCTCACCGGATGCAGGACCTGCTACAGGAGCGCGCGCACTAGTCTGCTCCCCCCGGTGAGCCTTACTCCATTTGCGCACGGTCACAGTCCCGTCACAAATGGCGCCTAGGCTCCAGACTCAGGAGGGCGCTCATTCGAGCGTTCGACAAGCGGCAATGGGAGGTCATCAAATGCTCCGTCTCGTCTGTACATCGCTCGCCGCGGCAGCCCTGACGCTGGTAGGTGCGGTCCCCGCCTCGGCTAACGCCACGATCAACTCGGGTTTCTACGACCACCAGATCATCGAGTACGTCGCCACCGCCGAAGTCACGTCATCACCTCAGGCGGCGCAGCTGATCGCCAAAGGCAACGTCGTGTACCACGTGGTCGACGCGAACGGCTCCACACCAGATGTGCAGTGCAGCCGCCTGCTCGCGGCACTCCCCGCGGATGCCACCTCGTGCAATGTGCTCAACTTCATTCCAACCGAGGTTGGTTACGCAGGTGGCGCCTGGAATCTGCAGATCTTCCATTGGAAGCAAGGTGTCACACCCCACGAGCTGAGCAAGGACGATGACATCGTCGCCGCTGCCAACGCCGGCTTGGGCACGATCGAGGTGACCAACGTGTTGGTTCGTTGCCCAGTCATCAACTTCGCCGCGCTTCGCTAGCGCTCGGCTAGCTCCGAATTTCCGCGGGGACGGTGCGACGGACCGTCCCCGCGACACGTTGTTCGGCAGGAAATTTGGCTCCAGACTTTTGGCTCCGGGACAGGGACTCGAACCCGGAACCTTGCGGTTAACAGATCGATGCGGCCCGTTCAAAACTGGTGGTCTGAATTCGCTGAGTGCCGCTGAGCACCGCCAAATGCCACCGTTTATCACCGGCGTTGCTGTATGACCACACTCAGCAATGGCTTTGAACCGAGGCGCACCCCATCCCCCACGGTTTTGAAGACCGCGTTTCTGGCGTCCGCCAGTGTCCAGGGATGTCCGCGCAAGATGAACAGTCAAGGGCTGGGATCCGCTGACGCTCGGTGACGGTCCCATGTCCGACAGAATGGCTGTTAGGACCTCTGCCTCTTCAGACGCACGGTCCCGGACCGTGTCGGTGGCGTGTCCATGCGCGTCCTGCTGGGTCCGCGACCGCCCCTAAACTCAAATCCCGCGGCCATTGCGTCCGCAGGTGACCTGCCATGACCGCCTGTTTCGGAATGTGTGACCCGGCGGTGCCCCGCCGGACGTCCTGACTAGCCTCCAGCAGCACGGTGAATGAGGATGGTTGTGGGCCGTTCAGTTCAGTTCGGACGATCGAACTGAACACGCGTCCAACGCGCGATAGAAGTCGTCGTTGCCGCGATCACCATGGAGCGGACGGCGCGAACGGCGGTCCGCACCGTAGCCCGGCCGTGCTGACCGGCGCCGATGATGCCTGGGTCGGCCAGTGCGCTTCCTCGTACTCGGAGGCGAACAGATAGCTCACGGCCAGGCTGCGATACGGCCGCCAGCGGTCCGATATCTTGACCAGCTCTGCCTCGGTGGGAACGTGGTCGAAACCGTAGATCCGTTGGATCGCGCGACGCAGCGCGATATCGCCGGTGAGAAAGACGTTTGGCCGGTTCAGCGCGACGAGCAGGAAACCGTGTGCCGACCACGGCCCGATGCCCTTCACTGCGGTCAGGGCTGCCTCGACCTCTTCGTCTGTCATGCGTTCAAGCGCCGCATCGCTCAGCCGCCCATCGACGAATCGCTCCGCGAGCGCCCGCAGTGTCGCGCCCTTGCGAGCCGAGAGCCCGGCGGCACGAAGTACCTGCGGATCGGCTGCCAGCAGCTCGGCCGGCGACGGCAAACGACCGCCGAATCGCTGTTCGATGCGGGACACGATCGTGCGTGTCGCAGCCACCGACAACTGCTGGCCGACGACCTGGAAAATGAGTGT